>WOR8_10001120_pt1 | contig 27253 bp, 28 predicted proteins | sample DeeMarSeWOR38_10_FD_19890 | JGI IMG/M metagenome (IMG submission 19890) | reverse complement strand
TCGCCCTCGGACGGGTTGTCGAGCATGCCGATGACGTTCAGGAGCGTCGACTTGCCACAACCGGACGGTCCCATGATCGCGACGAATTCCTCCTGCTCGATCTCCAGGTTGACACCGTTCAAAGCGACGGTTTCGATCTCGTCTGTCTGGTAGACCTTGAAAAGATTGTGCAGCTTGAGCATGTTGTTCCCCTTGTCAGGAAGGTTGAATCGAGTTGGTTAATCGGCGTCAAGCACCAGCCGGTCCATGCCGGTGAAGCTCGTGTACGGTGATGTGATGACTTTTTCGCCCGGCTCGAGGCCATCGAGCACCTCGATGTAGTCGGTGTTGCGGCGGCCCAGGCGTACCGTGCGCCTGATGGCTTCCGAGCCGTCCGGCGTTACGACGAACACCCAGCTGCCGCCGGTCTCCTGGTAGAAGGAGCCGTTCGGAATCAGGATCGCATCCGAGTTGTCGCCCAGCGTCAGTCGCAACTGCAGGGTCTGGCCGCGCCGCAGCCCTTCAGGTTCCTTGTCGAACGCCATGTCGACCTCGAACTGCCCCTCGTTGACCTGCGGATAGATCTTGGCAATCTCGAGATCCAGCTCGCGGCCGTTGTGGGTCGCGGTTGCGACCTGGCCGATGTCGACCCGGCCGAGGTAGAACTCATCGATCCTGGTATTGAGTTTGTAGCCGTCAGGATCGTCGATCTGGCCCAGCCGCCCGCCGCGCTCTATCGACTCGCCGATCTCGACGTCGAACCCGGACAGCTTGCCGGCAACCGGCGCCCGCACGTTCAGGTCGTCGAGATTCTTGCGTGCCAACGCGAGACTGGTCTCGAGCTGCTTACTGGCCGAGCGAAGCTGCCCCAGCTGCTCTTCCTGCAGGCGCGCGTCTGTCGCCTGGCTCTCCAACGTTACGGCACGACGGTTCTCGTAATAGGTCAGCTCGTCCTGCAGTTCGTCGAGCGTGGATTTCGACACCAGTTCCTTAGCGGCAAGATCACGCTGGCGTTCGATGCTGCGCGTCAGCCGCGTTATCTGGTAATCGATCTCTACCAGGTTGCGCTTGTGCGCCAGCCGGTTCTGCTCCAGCTGTAGCTCGAGCGTACGCATGAAGTTGAGCTGCTCCGTGACCGCGGCCTCGCGGCCGAGCACCTCGAGCTGCAGGTTGGTGTTCGACAGGCGTACGATCGGGTCGCCCGCTGCCACGATGGCGCCGTCTTCGACCAGGACCTGTTCGACCCGGCCGCCCTCGACCGCATCGAGATAAACGGTGCTGCGCGGGACCAGCCGGCCACGCAGCGGGATGAAGTCCTCGAAGGTACCGACCGTCACATCGGAAACGGCGATGCGCTCTGAATTGACGCTCAGGCTGCGGCCGGCGAGCAGCGTGCTGACCAGCCAGCCCGCAAACAGGAGCACGAGCAGCCCGGCGATGCCGTAGGCTACCTTGCGGCCTAGCGGGGCCTTCTTCGCGACACGCCGGTCCATCCCCTGGCCGGAGATCGAGTTGCGGCCGTCCTGTTCTTTCTGCCTGATGCTGGTGATCCTGGTCAATGTCGTTCCTGCCGTGTTCGCGAAAGCTCTTTATCTGTCATATAGCAATCACCGTGCCAAGTTTGTAAGTAGTTGATTTTTAATCCACGAATCGCCGGAATCGTGTCGCCCCACCGGTGCAACTGTACGCATGCGGACAGCGAGTGTACGATTCCGGACAGTCTGCGGGGCACGAGAATGAGCAAGATCGGTACCATCCTCGTCGTTGATGACGACGACGACATACTGACGGCGGCACGGCTGCTGCTGCGGCGCCGTTTCGCCGAGGTGGTGACCTGCCGGCGCCCCGAACGCATCCCCGATCTCATGCAAAGGCACGCCTTCGACGTCGTGCTGCTGGACATGAATTTCGGACCCGGGGAATCGTCCGGGAAGCAGGGACTCGAATGGCTGGAACGCATCCTCGGGATCGATCCCGATGCCGTCGTGATCATGATCACGGCGCACAGCAGCGTCGATACCGCGGTCGAGGCGATGAAGCGTGGCGCTACCGACTTCGTGACCAAGCCATGGCAGAACGAAAAAGTCGTTGCGACCGTATCCACCGGCGTTGAACTGCGCCAGAGCCGCAGCGAGACCGCAACGCTCAAGCGGGCCAACGAAGCGCTGCGCGCGGCGTCGGGCGCGGCGAGCCCGGACATCATCTCGGAATCCGCGGCAATGGAGGAAGTCTTCTCGATCGTCGAGCGGGCGGCACCGACCGATGCCAACGTGCTCATCCTTGGTGAGAACGGCACCGGCAAGGAACTGATCGCGCGTCGGCTGCACGCGATGTCGGCGCGGGCAAGACAGGTATTCCTTGCGGTGGACATGGGCGCGATCAGTGAGAGCCTGTTCGAATCCGAACTCTTCGGTCACCGCAAGGGCGCGTTCACGGGTGCCAACGAAGACCGGCTCGGACGCTTCCAGGCCGCCGACGGCGGCACGCTGTTCCTCGACGAGATCGGCAACCTGCCGTTGCACCTGCAGGCCAAGCTGCTGAGCGCGCTGGAACAGCGCGAGGTAACGCCGGTAGGCGACGACCGCCCGCAGTCATTCGATATCCGGGTGATTGCAGCGACCAACACGCCGATCGAGCATCTCCGCGACGCCGACCTGTTCCGCCCGGACCTCCTGTTCCGGCTGAACACGGTGGAGATCACGATTCCGCCATTGCGCCAACGGCGGGACGATATCCTGCCGATCGCTCGCCACTACGCGGCGATCTATGCGAAAAGATACGGCAAGGCGCCAATGACGTTTTCGCCACCGGCGGAAGCGGCGCTGCTCGAGTACGACTGGCCCGGCAATATACGCGCGCTGCGCCACGCCGTCGAACGTGCGGTCATCCTCACGAGCGGCGACAAAATCGAACCGACGGACCTGCAGCTCGATTACCCGGGCGCGGCGGCTAAGCCGGCAACAGCGACGGCGATCCCGACGATCCTTAATCTCGACGAGATGGAAAAAACCACCATCGAGCGGGCGCTCCGAAGGCACGGATTCAATATTTCGCGAGCCGCAGCGGAACTCGGACTGACGCGCGCATCCCTTTACCGGCGCATGGAAAAGCATGGTATTTAGATTCTTTGTGGTCGCATTGGTCCTGCGGCTCGCGCTGGTAGGCGCCGCGATGGCGGTGGTGCTGTGGCTGTTGCTGCAGCCCGGCTATCACAGTGCGACGCTGCTCTCGTCAATCGTCCTCGCTTTGCTGGTCGCGGAACTCTGGCGCTACGTCAGCCGCACCAATCGTGAGGTGGCGCGGTTCCTCGACGCGGTGCGCTTCGCCGACTATTCACAACGCTTCGACTTCGAGAAGGCCGGTTCGGGTTTCGCGAGCCTGGGCAGGACCTTCACGGCCATCATCGACGAGATGCGGGAACGCCGAACCGACCAGGAATCGGACATGCGGCATCTCAAGGCGCTGATCGAGCACATTCCGGTGCCGCTGATGACGGTACACGCCGACAATGCAATCACGCTGCAGAACAACGCGGCGCGCAGGCTGTTCGGCGCGGCGCACGTCACCCGCGTCAAAGACCTCGGGCAGTTCGGCGCAGGGTTCGCGCGGGCGGTGGACGAAGCGATACCGGGCGATCGCGAACTCGTGACCTTCACGGTCGAAGGTGCGGAGTACCGGCTGACCCTCGCCGCCACCGAGATCATCATCGAAGGCGACCGCGAGCGGCTGATCTCGTTGCAGGACATCCAGTCCGAGATCGACGCCACCCAGGCCGAGGCATGGCAGGACCTGGTTCGGGTGCTGACACACGAAATCATGAATTCGATTACGCCGGTGACCTCACTGGCGCAGACGGCGGCCGAACTCGTCGACGATGTCGTTCGCGAGATGAGTCCGGAGTCGCCGATCGCGGAGGAGCTCGAGGACGTGCAGAGCGCGGTTGCCACGGTAGCGAGGCGGTCGGACAGCCTGATGCAGTTCATCGACAGCTACCGGCAGATTTCGAGGCTCGCACCGCCGGAGAAGAAGCGGGTGGCGCTGGCCGATCTGTTCGAGACGGTGGCCAGCCTCGCGACCGCGGAGTGGGACGACCCGCGGGTGTCGCTGTCGGCGTCGGTCGAGCCGTCGGGCCTCTATGTCTACGCCGACCGCGACCTGCTGGAGCCCGTGCTCCTGAACCTGCTGAGGAACGCCTGGCAGGCCACGAAAGACAGGGAGTCGCCGGCCATCGAGCTGCGGGGCCGCCTCAACCGGCGCGGCAACACGGTCATCGAGATCGAGGACAATGGGCACGGCGTGCCTGACGAGATCGCGACAAAGATCTTCGTGCCTTTTTTCACGACGCGAGAGGGCGGTTCGGGGGTCGGCCTCGCGCTTGCGCGCCAGGTGATGATTGCGCATGGCGGTTTTATCCGGCTAGGTCAAAATAAGGAGGAAGGCGCCACGTTCACGCTCACCTTCTGACCGGCCTTCGACTAAAGGCTAAGTACGTAACAACCACAATGTCGATGCCCATCTTCAGCAGGGAAGATGAGGCGTGCTGTGCTGCCAGGTCGGCGCGCAGGGGTATGACGCTCACATGGATGTGGAAAAAGAACAAGCCGGCAGGCAACCAGCCCGAACGCATCCATGCATCAGGGGAGAGTTGTTATGCCCGCCCACGAGACCTTCTATGAGGTGATGCGCCGTCACGGCGTCACCCGCCGGAGTTTCCTCAAGTTCTGTAGCCTTACCGCCGCTGGCCTGGGTCTTGGACCCGAGTTTGCCGGCAAGATCGCACACGCCCTCGAGACCAAGCCGCGGACGCCCGTGGTGTGGTTGCACGGCCTCGAATGCACCTGCTGTACCGAGTCGTTCATCCGCTCCGGCAATCCGCTGGCCGGCGACGTGATCCTGTCGATGATATCGCTCGATTACGACGACACGATCATGGCCGCAGCGGGCCACCAGGCCGAGGAGATCCTGGAACAGACCATCGAGAAATACGACGGCCAGTTCATCCTCGCCTGCGAAGGCAACCCGCCGCTGAACGAAGACGGCATGTACTGCATGCAGGCAGGCAGGCCGTATGTCGAAAAGCTGCGCCACATGGCCGATCACTGCAAGGCGATCATCGCCTGGGGTTCCTGTGCGTCATGGGGATGCGTTCAGGCGGCACGGCCCAACCCGACGCAGGCAGTGCCGATCCACAAGGTAATCCTCGACAAGCCGATCGTGAAGGTGCCGGGCTGTCCGCCGATCGCCGAAGTCATGACGGGTGTGATTACCTACATGCTGGCGTTCGATCGCCTGCCGCCGCTGGATCGCCAGGGCCGGCCGGCAATGTTCTACGGCCAGCGCCTGCACGACAAGTGCTACCGGCGGCCGCATTTCGACGCCGGCCAGTTCGTCGAGAAATTCGATGACGAAGGCGCCCGCAAGGGTTATTGCCTGTACAAGGTCGGCTGCAAGGGCCCGACAACCTACAACGCCTGCTCGACGGTCGAGTGGAACGGCGGCCTGTCCTGGCCGGTCAAGTCGGGGCATGGCTGTCTCGGCTGTGCCGAAGACAACTTCTGGGACAAGGGCAGTTTCTACAGCCCGGTCACCAACCTGGGCGTCACGGGCAACGTCGAGTCGACGGCAGACTCGATCGGTGGCGCGCTCGCCGGTGCAGCAGCAATCGGCGTTGCGGCGCACGCAGTCGTTACGGGTATCGCGAAGGCAACCGGCAAGAAATCGAAGCCGGCAGAGGAGGTGAGCAATGGCTAGCGTAACCACACCGAACGGTTTCGAACTTGACGACAGCGGCAAGCGCGTCGTCGTCGACCCGATCTGCCGCATCGAGGGTCATCTTCGCATCGAAGTAAACCTCGACGAGAACAACGTCATCCGCAACGCGGTTTCGACCGGCAATATGTGGCGCGGCCTGGAAGTCATCCTGAAGGGACGTGACCCGCGCGACGCATGGGCGTTCACGGAACGCATCTGCGGTGTCTGCACGGGCGTGCACGCGCTGCAGTCGGTTCGTGCCGTGGAAGATGCGCTCGGCATCGAGATTCCCACGAACGCGAATCACATCCGCAACCTGATGATGCTGGCGCAGTACTGCCACGATCACATCGTGCACTTCTATCACCTGCATGCACTCGACTGGGTCGACGTGGTCAGCGCATTGAGCGCCGACCCGAAGGCGACGTCAGAGCTGCAACAGGCGATCAGCCCGTGGCCGAAATCGTCACCGGCGTATTTCCGGGATGTGCAGAACCGGTTGAAACGCTTCGTCGAGTCCGGGCAGCTCGGCCCGTTCGCCAACGCGTACTGGGGCAGCCCGGCCTACAAGCTGCCGCCGGAAGCCAACCTGATGGCGACAACGCACTACCTGGAGGCCCTCGACTTCCAGAAAGAAGTCGTGAAGATCCACACGATCTTCGGCGGCCGCAACCCGCATCCGAACTGGGTGGTCGGCGGCATGCCATGCTCGGTCAATGTCGACGACGCGGGCGCGGTCGGCGCTGTCAACATGGCCTGGCTCAATATCGTGTCCGACATCATCGACCAGACGATCACATTTACGGACCAGGTCTATATCCCTGACCTCAAGGCAATCGCTTCGTTCTACAAGGACTGGGGCTATGGCGGCGGGCTGTCGGGCCAGAACGTGATGTCCTACGGTGAATTCCCGGCTTACGCCAACAACCACACCAACGACAGCCTGATGCTGCCGAACGGCGCCATCCTCAACGGCGACCTGGGCACGGTCTACGACGTCGACGTCCGCGATCCCGAACAGGTGCAGGAATTCGTTGCTCACTCCTGGTACCAGTACCCGGACGAGAACGTCGGCCTGCACCCCTGGGACGGCATAACGGAGCCGAAATTCGAGCCCGGCCCGAACTTCAAGGGCACGCGGACTGCGATCGAAGAGCACGACGAGGGTGGCAAGTACTCGTGGCTCAAGGCACCGCGCTGGCGCGGCAACGCGATGGAGGTCGGGCCGCTGGCTCGCTACCTGGTTGCCTACGCCCGTGGCCGCGAGGACGTCAAGGAGCCGGTCGACAGGTTGCTTTCTGACCTCGGCCTGCCGGTTACGGCCCTGTTCTCGACGCTCGGCCGCACCGCGGCACGCGGCCTCGAGAGTTCCTGGGCGGCACACAAGATGCGCGAAGTGTTCGACGAACTGATGGCCAACCTGAAACGTGGCGACATGGCGACGGCGAACATGGAGAAATTCGATCCGGCGACCTGGGAATCCGACGTCAAAGGCGTTGGCTACGGCGAGGCGCCTCGCGGTGCGCTCGGTCACTGGATCCACATCAAGGATACGAAGATCGAGAGCTACCAGTGCGTCGTACCGTCGACCTGGAATGCGTCGCCGCGCGATCCGGCCGGTAACATCGGTGCGTACGAGGCGGCATTGATGAACACGCCGATGGTGAACCCCGAACAGCCGCTGGAGATCCTGCGGACGATCCACAGCTTCGACCCGTGCCTTGCCTGTGCCTCGCACGTGATGTCGCATGACGGCAAGGAACTGGCCACGGTCAAGGTTCGATAGGAGGGATTAGCATGGCTAGTAGCAGAGTAGCGACGGGCAACGAAGGGTATACGGGCAACGTCTACGTCTTCGAGGTCCCGGTGCGCGTCTGGCACTGGGTCCACGCGCTCGCCATCACCGTGTTGGCCATAACGGGCTATTTGATCGCCAATCCGCTGCCGTCGGTTAGCGGCGAGGCCAGCGACAGCTTCCTGATGGGCAACATCCGGCTGATCCATTTCAGCGCGGCGATGGTGTTTGCCGTCGGGCTGTTCGTACGCTTCTACTGGGCGATCGTCGGCAACAAGTATGCCCGTGGCCTGCTGGTCGTGCCGGTCTGGCGGGGCGAGTTCTGGAAGCGCCTGTTTCACGAAGTGAAGATGTATTCGTTCCTGACGCGCAAGGTCGCGAAGTACCGCGGCCACAACCCGCTGGCCCAGTTTGCCATGTGGTTGTTCAACGTGGTGCTCGGGCTGTTCATGGTCTGCACGGGCTTTGCGCTCTACAGCCAGGGCACCGGGGCAGGCAGCTGGGCGGATCGCTGGTTCGGCTGGGTATTCGTCATCGAGCCGAGCTCACAGGCGGTGCGCATGTGGCACCTGCTGGGGATGTGGCTGATGGTGTTCTTCGTCATCATCCACATCTACATGGTGATCCGTGCCGACGTGATGTCGCGCCAGAACGGTGTCAGCGTGATGATCGACGGTATCCGTCGATTCAAGGACGACGGTCCGCGCGACCCGCAATGACGGAGACAGTTCTCAGCCACGCGGACGGGGACCCGGGCGCGTACGAAACCCTGGTCCTCGGCATCGGCAACGTACTCTGGGCTGACGAGGGTTTCGGCATTCGCGCCGTCGAGGCCCTGAATGCGCGCTATTCGTTCCCCGACGATGTCCGCCTGATGGACGGCGGTACCCAGGGCATCTTCCTGTTGCCGTGGGTCTGCAGCGCGAAGCGCATGCTGATCCTGGACGCGGTCGATTTCGGTATGGAGCCCGCTACGCTGCGCATGGTGGAGGGCGAAGAGGTGCCGTGCTTCATGGGCGCGAAGAAAGTCAGCATGCACCAGGCGGGCTTCCAGGAGGTGCTCTCGTCGGCCACGCTGTCCGGCTCGCTGCCCGGGGATCTCACCCTGATCGGCGTGCAGCCCGAATTGCTGGACGACTACGGCGGCAGTCTGACCGCCGGCGTGAAGGCGCGTATCCCGGAGGCCGTTGAGCTGGCCTGCGAAGTGCTGCGCGGCTGGGGCATCGAGGTGACCGAGCGCGACAAGCCTCTCGAGGGCGCGGAGCTGATCGGCCCGGGCGCGCTGGATATCCGGGATTACGAAGAGGGACGGCCGCCACCGGCAGGAGAGGCAGGATGAGCCACATGCTGATCGACCGATTGATCGACGAACTGGGCTACGAACGCGTGACGCTCGACAACCATGACGAGTTCGTGGCCGCCGACGGCATGAACGTGCTGTTCTTCCCCGGAGACCCCAAGACCGTCAAGGATGCCACCGACGTGGCCGTCGTATTGCCGGAGCTTGTCGCGGCGTTCGAGGGACACCTGAGGCCGGGCGTCGTGCCGGACACGTTCGGGGACGGCAAGGTCCTGAAACGCCAGTATGGGTTCAGTCACTTTCCGGCGCTCGTCTTCGTCCGCGGGGGCGACTACGTGGGCGCAATCACACGTATCCAGGACTGGGCGGATTACCTCGAGCAGGTCAGCGACCTGCTTGTCGCGCCGCCGCGCCGCGCACCGGGATTCAGTATCCCCGTCGTCACGGAGGGTAACGCATGAACATCAGGGATATTCCGGTGCGGGTCATCGGCCCCGGCAGCCAGCCGACCGGTAGTGACGGCGACGCCATCACGTACATGGACATGCCGAACGACATGTCGAGGTTCGTTGCCCCGGTCATGCCGGAGCCGGAAGACGTGTTGCTGATGGACGGTGCGCGCGAGGCGATGGACTGGCTGCGCGCCGCGCTCGACGGCTACGAGCCGGGCGGCGAGCCGGTGCTGGCGGACCTGAGTGCGCTCGACGACGAGAGCCGGGACGTCGTGAACCAGATACTCGGCGAAGGCGAGGTCAGCATCGTGTGCGACGGCCAGGTGCGTGCACGCACGCAGGAGTCGGTGCTTGCCGGTGTCTGGCGAACGCTGTTCTTCGATGCCGACGATCGCGTGGTCGCCGATCTGCTGGAGGTGGCAGAGATACCCAAAGTGGTGGGTTTCGCCGCCGAGTGCAAAGGCACCGTCGATACGTCTGCGGAGGGAGTCGGCGAGGCGCTGGCCAACGCGCTGCCCATCCTCGTCGAGCTGCAGGCGCACCACGAGGCATACTCGAATGGTGCGGCGCCGCATTCGATCAACCTGACGCTGCTGCCGCTGTCGGATCCTGAGCTCGAATTCATCGACCAGCGGCTGGGCCGCGGGCCGGTCGATATCCTGTCCCGCGCCTACGGCAAGTGCGAGGTCATCAGCACGGACACGGCTGGTATTTGGTGGGTGCGCTACTACAATTCCATGGGTGTGCTGATTTTGAATACGCTCGAGGTGGTGGACGTGCCGAGTGTCGTAAAGGCGGCGCCCGAGGATCTGGCCGATTCGGCGGAGCGCCTGAAAGAAATCCTCGAACCCTACTGGTCCGAGGTCGCGTGACCGGCCCGGAGGGCGGCGAGGAACACTCCCGGCTCAGTGACGACAGCCGTCTCGAGTGCCGGATATGCTGGTACGTCTACGATCCGGCAGAAGGCGATCCCGTGGAGCAGATACCGCCCGGCACGCCGTTTCTCGAGTTACCCGGGCACTGGCGTTGCCCGCAATGCGACGCGGAACCGAGCGCGTTCCTGCCCGTGGAGGGCTGACATGAGGATCAAGGTTGCGGATCTGGTCGCGCGCTACGAGGCGATCTTCGAGGATCGAATGCGGGACCTGCCGATCGTGAATCCCGTGCTCGCCGTCGAGGCCGTCGGCTTCGAGCAGTGGGAGGACCAGGATCTCGGTGTGCTGATCACGCCCTGGTTCATGAACCTCGTGCTGCTGCCCGATTCGCAAAGACTGGTCGACCTGCCCCAGGGTGAACAGGTCGAGTGCCGCTTCCCGTCCGGCCCCTGTGAACTGACCGTCTACCACGACGAGGACCTGGGAAGTTACCTGGCTGCCGTCCTGTTCCGCACGGTAGCGGACTTCCCCGACCAGGAAATTGCGCGAGCGGTTGCCGAGGAAGCGCTCGCAAACATACTCACCGAGCCACCCGAAAAGGAAGCCGAGAAGGTGAGCCGCCGCGGGTTGCTTACGGGATTGCGGGCGTCCTGATGCATGAGTTGTCCGTCTGCCTTTCCCTGCTCCGGGAGGTGGAGCGGATCGCCCGGGAACACAATGCCGGACGCGTAACGAAGATCTCGGTCACCGTCGGACCGCTGTCGGGCGTCGAACCCGACCTGCTGCGCAACGCCTATCCCCTGGCGGTTGCAGGTACCGTCGCCGAGGACGCCGAATTCCGGATCGATGTCTCGGATGTCGTGGTGAAATGCAGCCAGTGCGGGGCCGAATCGCCCGCGAAACCGAATCGGCTGTTATGTGGAGAGTGCGGCGATTACAGGACCAATCTCGTGAGCGGTGACGAGATGGTATTGCAGAGCCTGGAACTCGACGATTTCGATAGCGCTGCCGCCCGCCGGGAGTAACTCCCCGGATGAGGTCAGCAGATACGCGGCAGCGGATCGTCCTCGAGCTCTTCGAGGAATCGCTCTCCCCCGAGTGACGTTTCCAGGATGACGCGGTTGTCTTCTGCCGAGATGCGGCCGATTCGGGCGGCATCCTTTCCTTCATCGAGTTCACGCCAGGTGGCCAGCGCCGCGTCGACCTGTTCCGGCGCGATCACCGCCACGACCCTGCCTTCACAGGCAAGGTAGTAGGGATCGTATCCCAGCATGTCGCACACCGACTGCACCGGGTCGCGAACCGGTATCGTCGGCTCGAAGCGCACGCCGAGGCCGGTGGCCCGGTGGATCTCGTGCGCGATCGAAGCGATGCCCCCCCGCGTCGGGTCACGCATGAAGCGGAGACCGTCGAAGCCGAGCAGCGCTTCCGTGAGCCCCATCACCGGTCCGGCGTCGGATACGAGGTCGCCGCGCAGGCCGAAGTCTTCGCGCGCGAGCATCACCGCCGTGCCGTGATCGCCAACCGGTCCGCTCACAATGATGACGTCACCGTCCTCGATGCGACTGAGCGACGGGATCACGCCCGGCAGGCGCACGCCGACACCGGTCGTCGCCAGGTAGAGGCCGCCGCCTTCGCCACGCCGCAGGACCTTGGTGTCGCCGGCGGTAATACGGACGCCGGACTCGCGCGCGGCGCGGGCGAGGCTCGCGACGATGCGATCGAGAACGGCGATCTCGAAGCCCTCCTCGATGAACGCATTGAGCGTAAGGTAGAGGGGTTTCGCTCCGGCGACCGCCAGGTCGTTGGTCGTGCCGTGCACGGCGAGCGAGCCGATGTCACCGCCGGGGAACTCCAGCGGCTGCACCGTGAAGCCGTCCGTCGTGATCAGGACGTCGCCACCGTTCAGCGTGATCGGAACCGCGTCCGCCTGCGTGTCGAGTTCGTCCTTCCCCAGGTGCCGCGCGAAGATCTCTTCGATGAGCTCGCGCATGAAGCGGCCACCGTTGCCGTGCGCCAGCGAAATGCGATCGTCTTCCATCAGCTGCGGGCTCCGGCCTGCGCCGCCGCCAGGTGTGCGGCCTGGCCGTAACACAGTGCGGCGTCGTTACACGGCAGCTGCTCCGGCAGGAACACGTCGAAGCCGCGCCGGGTGAGGCCCTCGATCGCCAGTTCCGCGAGCAGCCGGTTCTGGAAGACGCCGCCACTCAGGCCGACCTGCTCGATGTCGTGCTCGTAACGGACTCGGCAGGCCTGTTGCACGATGAGCTGTGCAAGAGTGGCATGGAAGATCTCGGAGCGTTCCTGCGGACTGCGCTGCCGGTCCGCGATGATCTCGAGCAGCGGTTCCCAGTCGCTGGTGAGCACACCGTTCCTGCCGCGCGACAGCGACAGGTACACGGGGTGCCGCGGGCTGCGGGCGAGGGACTCGAGTTGCATCGGCCCCTGGGCTTCGAAGCTCGTGTGGGCCTGGCCGCAGATCAGCGCGGCGGCCGCATCGAAAAGCCGACCCGCAGCGCTCGTCAGTGGCGAATTCAGTTGCCGCCGCCAGGCAAACTCGGCAAGGCCGTGTTCGTCGGGGCAATCCGGCCATTGCCGGCCGCATTCCCAATGGAGCGCCGCTGCGCTTCGCCAGGGCTCGCGTCCCGCGCGTTCTCCGCCAGGCAGACGGAAGGGCCGCAGGCTGCAGACGCGTCGCCAGTCGCCCGCAGAGCCCAGCAGGGCTTCGCCGCCCCACAGGGTTCCGTCGTCGCCCAGCCCGACACCATCCCAGGCAAATATCAGCCATTGGCCAGGTCGCGCGAATTCCGCCGCAACGGCGCTGGCGTGCGCCTCGTGGTGCCAGACGGTATCGACCGGCAAGGCCTGCCGGCGCGCCCACTGGTGGGTGGTGTACCCGGAATGCGCGTCGCAGGCGATCTTCTCGGCCTCGACGCCATAGAGCGCCTGCAGGTCGGCGGCGACCTGCTCGAATACGGCGAGACTCCGCGGACTGTCCATCTCGCCGATATGCGGCGAGACGACGACGCGGTCGTCCCAGCTCAGTGCAAGCGCGCCTTTCATATGGCCGCCGACCGCGAGCACTGGTGACGGCTGCCGCCAGGGCAGGGTCAGCTCGACCGGTGCGCAACCGCGTCCGAGCCGCAATGGCCGCATCCGGCTGCCGATACGGCGGTAGACCGGATCGTCGGCCGGCCGCACGATCGGCCGGTCATGGTGCAGGAAGGCATCGGCGATAGCGTCGAGGCGATGTGCCGCCTCGTCATTCCCGGTGAGTACCGGCTCGCCGCTGATATTCCCGGAGGTCGCGACGAGCGGGGCGCCGAAGGTCTCAAGCAGCAGCTGGTGCAGCGGGCTGTAGGGCAGGAACGCGCCGGTTTCGCGCAGCGCGGGTGCGATGTTTTCGGCGAGCGTGCTGGTCGAGCGCTTCGTAACGAGCACGATGGGCCGCATCGGGCTTGCCAGCAGTTCTGCTTCCGCGTCGCTCAGGATGGCGTGACGCCGCACCACGTCGAGGCCGTCGTCGCCGGCAATCGGGAACATCACGGCGAGCGGCTTGTCGGGGCGCTGCTTGCGGCGGCGCAGCTCCGCGACGGCTTCGACACTGCTCGCGTCGCACATGAGGTGGTAGCCGCCAATCCCCTTCACGGCAACCACGCGGCCGTCACGAAGTGCGGCAATCGCCGCGTCGAGCGCAGCATCCGCAACCACTGTCCCTGCGGTTTCCGGCACCTCGTACGAGACCTGTGGACCGCAGGCCGGGCAGGCGACGGGCTCGGCGTGAAAACGGCGGTCAGCCGGATCGAGGTATTCACGCTCGCAATCCGCGCACAGCGTAAAGGCGGCCATGCTGGTGTTGTGGCGGTCGTAGGGCAGCGATTCGATCAGCGTGTAGCGCGGGCCGCACTGGGTGCAGTTGATGAACGGGTAGCGGTAACGCCGGTCGGCCGGGTCCTGAAGTTCCCGGCGACAGTCGTCGCACATGAAGTAGTCCGGTGGCACGAAGATGCGCGCATCCGCAGCGGACGAACTCGCGGCGATCAGGAAGTCGGCATCGTGGCGCGCTTCGAGGCGCTCCACGCCGGTGATGACCGGGCGTGACAGGGGCGGGGCCTTGGCGACCAGGTCCGACTCGAACTGACGCAGTACCTCGGTGGGACCACTGGCAATGATGTCGACCTCGCCGAGCCGGTTCTGCACCTGTCCGACGACGCCGTGCCGGGACGCCAGCCGGTACACGAACGGCCGGAACCCCACGCCCTGCACGTGGCCGGCGAGCGTTATGCGAACGCTTTCCGTCGCAGTGTCGCGTTGCGGTAAGGCAAGCTCAGCCAACGGACTGCCTCTTCTTGCGGCCTTCCCACTCGTTGTCGCGGTAGCCTGCGGACCACCAGATCCGGCAGGCACCCTCGTCGGAGACCATGCACGGGCCGACGGGCTTGCGCGGCGTGCAGGCCAGTCCGTACAGGCGGCACTGGTTCGGGTAGACCTTGCCCAGCACGACATTGGCACAGTCGCAGCCGGGCGGCATTTCGCCGACTCGCTTGCGCGAGTCGTCGGCGTAGGAGCGGTATACCAGGCGCGCATCGTGGGCGGCGTAGGCTTCGCGCAACTGGTAGCCGGAGTTCGGGATGATGCCGATGCCGCGCCAGTTGGAATCGACGACCCGCATTACCTGGTCCAGGTGGCCGCGCGCGATCGGGTTGCCACCCGGCCGTACTACCTCGGGATAGCAGTTGTCGAGGAACAGCCGCCCCTCCTTGCGCTGGCGCAGCACCGAGTACATGGCCGCCAGCAGCGTGTCCGGGCGGAAGCCGGCGACGGCAGCAGGAATCCCGTGCTTCTCGACCACGAATTCCCATTCCTCCGGGCCCATTACCGTCGACACGTGACCCGGCGCAATCAGCGCGTCGAAGCCCGGGGTGCCGGAGTCGAGCAGCATCGCAACCGCCGGCCAGGTGAGCCTCCCCGACAACAACACGAGCAGGTTGTCCGGCACACCTTCCGCGAGCATCGAGGCCACCGGCGCGGTCGTCGTCTCGAAGCCGGCCGCGAAGAATACGACTTTGCGGGAGGGGTCCTGTTGCGCGATCTTCACGGCCTCCGTCGGTGACGCGATCGGGCGGATGTCCCCGCCGGCCGCGCGTGCCTGCTCGAGAGAGCGCGGTTCGCTTTTCGGTACGTTGACCGGAACACGTAGCATGTCGCCGAAAGCGACAAGCGTTACATCTTCATTGAGCGCAAGCTGTATCGCCTCGAAGACGTCCTCTTCGGGGCAGATGCACACCGGGCAGCCGGGACCCGGGACGAGCTCGATATTGCGCGGTATCGCCGTGCGCAGGCCGGCGATGGATATCGCACGTTCGTGACCGCCGCAGACGTTCATGATGCGCACGGGCCCGTCGAGCTCCAGCTCCTGGAGCGCATCGAGCCAGTACTCGGCGGTGTGTCTCACGCGGCCTCGCTACGCGCGCTGCCGAGCCACTGCAGCCAGGCGTCGAGGCCGGCGCCGTTTTTCGAAGAAACCTTGTACAGCGGCGCCGTACTCGCCAGGTCTCGCAGGCAGGCTTCGGCGCGTTCCGGGCTGAAGTCGTCGAGCACGCCGAGCAGGTCGGACTTCGTGATCAGTACGAGATCCGCGCTGCGGAACATGACCGGGTACTTGGCGGGCTTGTCGTCACCTTCCGGGGTCGACAGCAGCGTGACGTTCAGGTGCTGGCCGAGGTCGAAGCTCGCCGGGCACACGAGGTTGCCGACGTTTTCGATGAACACGACATCGACGTCGTCCAGCGACAATTCGTGCAGCGCCGAATGCACCATGTGGGCGTCGAGGTGACAGGCGCTGCCCGTGCTGATCTGTACTGCAGGTACACCCTTGCCGCGGATGCGCTCGGCATCGTTTTCCGTTTCGAGATCGCCCTCGATCACGGCGACGCGCAGGCGCCCGTCGAGCGCCTCGATCGTCGCTTCGAGGAGGGCGGTCTTGCCGGCGCCGGGCGAGGACATCAGGTTTACCGCGAGCACGCCATGGCGGTCGAAATGCTCGCGGTTGTGCAGTGCCTGGTGATCGTTGGCGTCCAGGAGCCCTTTCAGGACCTCGACCGATTCCCGGCCGGACTCGGTCGTGTGCAGGTGCCCGTGTTTCTCCAGCAGGTGTTCGTTGCCGGGAGTGATATTACAGCCGCAGGTATCACACATCGTTCTGCTCCTGGTTCCGGGGCGTGGTTGTCGTGGGTCTAGCCGTCCGTGGCGGCCAGTATCTCGTCGAATAACGCCCACGATTCCGCCGCTTCCTCGTCGGATACTTTCTGGATCGCGTAGCCGACGTGCACGAGGATGTTGTCACCCGGCTGCAGGTCGTCGTCCTGCATCATGAACAGGCTGACTTCGCGCTCGACGCCGCGTGCTTCGCAGGTACACTGGAAGCCGTCGATTTTAGTTATCTTCATTGGGACTGCGAGGCACATCAGAAACCCTCCATGCCCCGAGCCGGGCGGTATTGGAAAAAGTAACAGCTTGATGTTACTTGCTGATTTCAGCGAAGGACTGTACGTAATTACGCTTATTCCTGTCGGGGGATTGCGTGTCTAAGGTACAGGGTAGGCGCCGGAGCCCCGGCGCAATACTGTGAGGAGGCACATGATGCGATTCCTTATTGCCGCGCTTGCGATTGCGAGTGCCGAGACAGCCCTGGCGCATACGCCGGACACGGGCTTTCTGAGCAATCTGGGCCACCAGCTGACGTCGATGCACCACTCACCCGCCGCCTTGCTGCTGGGTGTCCTGGTCGTGGTATTGATGCTGGTCGCGATACGCAATCGCGCGACGCGCTGACGCCTCGGATCGCAGCCGCGTTCACATTTCTCGGCCGGGCGGGAAGTTACGGTTAGAATGGCCGTGCTTCTTCTCGAGCCGATGAATGAACGCAGCTCTTACCTGCACAGTTACTCCTGACGAAACGCTCGCCGTCACGCTGACCGGCGACTGGCTGCTCGATGCAGAGCTTCCCGGCATCGAACCGGTCATCGCGCAGCTGCAGCAGACGCCGGCGCCCGCCGCCGTTACCTTCGACACCTCCGGCCTTGGCGACTGGGATACCGGCCTGGTTTCGAGACTCGTATCCATCCGCCGCTGTGCGGAGGCGAATGGCGTTTCCCTCGATGACGACGGGTTGCCCGACGGTGCCCGCCAGCTGATCGCGCTGGCGTTTGCGGTCAGCGAGCGCGAGGGCGCACGACGTAAAGCCCGCGACATCGGCGTGCTGGAAGGCATCGGCGAGAAGACGTTGCGCGTGGTTAGCCGCAGCCGCGACCTGCTGGCCTTCGTCGGGGAACTGATGTTGTCCTTCGGCCGCCTCTTTCGCGGTAAGGCAACCTACCTGCGCTCGGATCTCGTGCAGTACATCCAGGAAGCCGGCGCGGAAGCATTGCCGATCGTCAGCCTGATCAGCTTCCTCATCGGCATGATCTTCGCCTTCGTCGGGGTCATGCAGCTCGAGAACTTCGGTGCCGGCATCTACACGGCCGATCTCGTGGCCGTCGCCATGGTGCGGGAGATGGCGCCTATCATGACCGCGATCATCATGGCGGGCCGCACGGGCGCAGCCTATGCTGCGCAAATCGGCACGATGAAGGTCAACGAGGAGGTCGATGCGCTGACGACGCTCGGCATGGACCCCGTCGACTTCCTGGTTACGCCACGCGTGATCGCACTCATCGTCATGCTGCCGATGCTGACGCTTTATGGCAGCCTGATGGGCATTCTCGGCGGGGCCTTCGTAGGTCTCTCGATGTTGGATGTGAGCCTCGTGCAGTACGCAACCCAGACAGTGAATTCCGTGGGCCTCAATAGCCTGCTCGGTGGCTTGTTCAAGAGCGTCGTGTACGGCAGTCTCGTAGCCATCGCGGGGTGCCAGCAGGGGCTCGCCTGTGGCAACAGCGCGATGGCGGTCGGCGAGAGTACGACGCGCGCCGTCGTCATGGGGATCGTGTTGATTGTCGTGAGCGCGTCGATACTGACCGTGATCTATATCAACCTGGGGATCTGAATGCAGGACAGTGAAGGACACATCGTCGCAAAAGACATTACGATCGCTTACGGCGATTTCGTCGTGCAGCGCGATCTGAATTTCACCGTCAATCGCGGCGACGTGTTCATCATCATGGGCGGTTCGGGCTGCGGCAAGAGCACACTGCTCAAGGTCATGATCGGGCTGAAAGAGCCGGCGAAGGGCGACATTCTTTACGAGGACACGCCTTTCTGGGCGTCGGGTGAAGGCAAGCGCGAGGCAATGAAGCGCAAGTTCGGCACCTTGTTCCAGTCGGGCGCGCTGTGGAGCTCCATGACGCTGGCCGAGAACGTTGCACTCGCGCTCAAACAGTACACCTCGCTCGACGAGGCCGAGATTCGCGACGTGGTTGCCTACAAGCTCATGCTGGTGGGTCTTGCCGGTTTCGAGGATTACTACCCGAACGAAATCTCCGGCGGCATGAAGAAACGGGCCGGCCTGGCCAGGGCCATGGCGCTCGATCCCGAGATCCTGTTTTTCGACGAGCCGTCGGCAGGGCTCGATCCGATCAGTGCAAGGTTGCTCGACGACCTGATACTGGAGCTGCGTGACAGCCTCGGCACGACCGTCGTCGTGGTTACGCACGAACTCGCCAGTATTTTCGCGATCGGCAACAACTCGGTCTTTCTCGACGCGGACGCGAAAACACAGCTTGCGACGGGCGACCCCGTCGAGCTGCGCGATTCTCACCCGAACGAACTTGTGCGAACGTTCCTCAGGCGCGGCGCACCGGAGGCGAGTGCAGCATGAGCAAGAAGTCCAACCCGGCCATCATCGGCGCCTTCGTTGTCGGCGCGGTGTCACTGCTCGCAGTCGGCGTCGCACTCTTCGGCGGCGGCGAGCTGTTCAAGAAACGCATCAACTACGTCGCGTATTTCGAAGAGCAGACCAAGGGCCTGCGGGTAGGCTCGAACGTGATCCTGAATGGCGTGCGGATTGGCTACGTTTCGGAAATTGCCTTGCTGATCGACGAGGACAGGTACGAGACCCTCACGCGCGTGACGCTCGAGATACTTCCGGATACCTACATCCCGGTGCGCGACGGTGTGCCGATAGCGGAAGACCTGCGTGACGTGATACCGCACGAGGAACTGGTACAGCAGGCGGGACTGCGCGCACAGCTGGAGATCGAGAGCTTCGTGACGGGGCAGCTCCTGGTCCGTCTCGACCTGCGGCCGGACACGCCGATAATCATGAGCCGAATGGATTCCGACTATCCGGAGATTCCGACCATCCGCTCGGATATCCAGGAATTGCTGACGCGGATGCAGCGGTGGCTGGCGAATATCCGCGATAACGTGGACGTCGATGCACTGGCCGAAGGCCTGACCAATGCGCTCAACGGAATTGCGGCCCTGACGAACTCGCCGGATCTTCACGAGTCTCTCGAGGGCCTCAGCGAGTTCGTGAACGACGAAGACGTGCAGAACCTCGGCACGTCACTGAGGAGGGCACTCGATGACGTTAGCGCCGCCGCGTCCGAGGCGAGGGTTCTGTTCAGGAATGCCGATGCCGACATAGACAGCGTCGTGGCGGAGCTGCAGCCGGTGCTGCGGGGGCTTTCGGAGACGCTGCTGGCGGCTGAAGCGACGCTGGATGCGGCCCGGTTGCAGCTTCGCGGCGATTCCGAGCAGGTATACCAGCTGCAGTCGACGCTCAAGCAAGTTGAGAAAGCTGCGGCCGCACTTCGCGAGTTCTTCGACTATCTCGAGCGCAATCCCGAGGCCCTGATACAGGGAAAACAACCGTGAGGGAGCATCAAGAATGACACCAATGAGCTGGAAATCGCCGGCCCTTCTTCTCGCAGTAATTCTGGGCGGCTGCGGATCCTCGCCGCCGGTCAGTTACTACGATCTCGAGGCGCTCGAAACCGGCTACGTTGTCGATGACGGGATGTCTCTGACCCTGGGTGTCGGACCGTTGCGAACACCCGACTACCTGTCACGCTCGCAGATCGTCACGCGCCGGGGCGACTCCACGGTCTTCGTCGACGATTTCAATCGCTGGGTCGAACCCGTTGACGACGCGATCTACCGAATCGTTTCAGAGAATCTCGACAGTCTCATCGACGACGCCGTCGTCGTTGCGTTTCCGTATACGCACATTGCGGATCTCGACTACCAGCTCATCGGCCGCATCAGCCGTTTCGACGCCGACCAGGACGGCACGGCCGTAATGCAGATTCAGTGGGGCATCCTCTCGTCCCGGGACGAGTTCCTCGTCCAGCCAAGGCGCGCCCGCTACGAGGCAAAGGCGGCACAGGCCGGGGACTACCGGGCGCTTGCGCGTGCAATGAGCGAGGTACTGCAGCAATTCAGCCGCGACGTAGCGGAGACCCTGAAAGGCGTCATGCCCCCCGGCGAAGACTAGGCAACCGGGGGCGTAGTCCAGTCGGTCGCAAGTGCGCCCTGGTCGAAAATGATCTCGCGGTGACCGCTCCAGGTCAGGCGGATCGCCTCCGGGGTACCGATGCCCGCGCCGCGCGGATCGCCGCAGGGCCCGAACCAGTGGTTCTGCGGCGCGCCCGTCGTTCGCGCCCGCATGCCGCAGTAAGTCGTGCCGTTGACCGTGGCGCCGAGAACTTTTTGCTGGAATACCGGGTCGGCGCTCACGACCGCGGCCGTCAGGTGTTGCGAGATGCGCTCGAATACCTCGAGCACCTTGTCGAGTTCGCCGTCGCCCCAGGTAACCACGACCTGGAACGGACCGAATAACTCGGTCGTCAGCAGGTCGAAGTGGTCGCCACAGATCGCGTCCAGCGGTACCCGTACGGCAGTCGGCTCCCAGGCGCCGTAACAGGCAGGGATCTCGTGGCCGGTTAACGGTTTGCCACCGAACAGCAGCTCGGCGCCCGGCACCGCGAGTGCCGCGTCGACATGGCTTTTTATGCGTTCGTTGCTCCAGGTCAGAACGGGACCGACGCTGAGATTGTCGAGCGAGCGCCTGCCCGCCAGCTCGGCCAGCTTCGGCAAAAGCGTCTGTGCCCAGCTGTCGTGCACGAACAGGATGCTCTGCGCGGAGCATTTCTGGCCCGTGGCGTTGTAGGCGTCTTCGTCTGATTGCCACGCCACGTAATCGAGCCAGGTCTCATCGTAGTCCGGTCCGACGATCTTCCAGTCGAAACCGGCATCTTCGATACGGACGGCGCCGTTGACGGTCGCCGCAACCCGTTCCGCGACTTCGCTCGAGCCGGTGAACTGCACCAGCCGGATGGTGTCCCTGGCCTCGCTGATCAGTTTGCCCATGTTTTCGCCGCGACAGTGCACCATGTCGATGTCACTCGCCGGCAAACCGCAGTGGATGAGGAATCGCAGAAACTGCTCGAAGACGATACTGACCTTCGAGTCGATCTTGACCAGCGGGCGGTTGCCCATGAACAGTGCCCCCATGACCTGCAGCGCCGGGATTTCGAGCGGGAAATTGAAGGGCGCAACGACGACCACTGGCCCGTAAGGCCAGCGATACCCGCGTGATTCCTGGCCGGTGCGGTCGCCCGGGTTCGAAAAGCCGCGCGCCAGGAAACGTACGCCGTCGCCGGCGAAGTTCTCCAGGAAGACACGCGTGATCTGGACCTCGCCGGCGCACTGGTTCCAGCTCTTGGGCATGACGCGCTGGATGAGGCGCGTGAAATAGTCCGCGACGTCCTGCTCCGCGAGCAGCGCGGCCGCCCTGGCGCATACTCCACCGAGCATCACGTAGCGCTCGGTATTCTTCATGGGGTTGTGCAGGCCCGTCTTGGGACAGCTCCTGAGACCGTCGAGGAACGGGCCGAAGTCCTGCGTGTCCGGGATCTCCAGGAAGCACTCGCCGTTCATCGGATCGACGATGTCGTCGCGCAGCTGCTCGACCGATACCCACTGGCCTCCCGCCAGGTTTTGTGCGCGGCCGGGATTGTTACCGGTCATTCCCTCGAACGGATCCACGGTTGCGAATGCAGCTACTTTGTCCTTCATCACGAGCCCCTTTGTCTGCGTGCCCGGTATTGTACGAGGGCCGGTGGGAGAATGTCAGGGGACCGGTTCGAGCCGCCAGAAGCCCGGTGTGTCACCCGCTACGCGGCGGAAAAACCGCTTCGTGTCGGCGGAGTCTGTGCCTAGCAGTACACGCAGGTCCTCGATGACAGCTGGATTCAGCATGTGGTACAGGTGACCGGTGATATCGTTGGTACCGGTCGGCGTAACGTCTATGACGGTCGTATGTTCGAGGTCGAATTCCTTGGCGACACCGAGTCGCCCGGAGACGTTGACGGTCGTGGACAGCCACAACACCCGGTCGCTGTCCGACATGTAAACGACGATGTCGGACACTTTCTCCTGCAGCATGGATACGTTCTCGCTGAAAACGTCGCGCCGAATATCGGGGGCGACGAAGATCGCGCTGCCGAACTTCGACTCATCGCCCCTGGCCTTCAGCGCATCGACGATGCCGCGCGAACCCATGCTGTGGGCGACCAGTACGATTCGTTCATGACCGACGACGTGCGCGGCTCGGGTCAGTAGGGCATTCAGGTCGTCGATGCTCTGCTCGAGGTCTTTCGCGTCTCCCGCGTAGGTCAGGTAGGAACTCGACGGCCAGGAAAACAACAGCATCCTGTCATTGAGCCCGAGGCGCTGCTGCAATAGCGCCGCCCGCCAGCAGTTCTTCGCGAAATATTCCCCGTAACCGTGCACGTAGATGACGAATCGCCCCGGCGCGATGTCCGACAAGATCGTCTCCAGGGAGCGTGTATCGACGCGGAGCACCTCGCCCCGGCTTTTGCCGGCCTTGAACCCCACGCGGCAGTTACCGGCGGAAAGTTCACCACGCTTGTCACCGAAATACTCACGGCCCCTCCCGGTATCGACGAGGCTGCGGTTGGTCACGAAGCGGAGATCGACCACGGTCTCGTGTGCGTCGGAGATCTCCCTGAAATCCGTGCCCACGGGTATACGCGTGGCGCAGGCGACCGTCATGCTGGCCGCGAAGGCGATGAGGAGTAGACGGACTGACTTTGAACCGGTGCCGGCCATGTGCCGAGTATAAAGGCGGTCATCGCGTCCGGTTGACATAAATGCGCATCGTCCGGGCCTGCACCGAAACCCCTGTTCAACTCGTAGTTGCCGCAACCGCTAGGGAAAACTACGAAGTGAATAATGGGCCCAAAAACGGCCTAATGTGACCAGGTTGGAACGCACCGGAGTATGGCATTGCTGAGCTATGCACACGGTAGCGGTGACACGCCCCTGCTCGGGGTAACCGTCGGGCAGCTGCTGGATTCGGCAGCATGCCGCTGGCCTGACAACGATGCGTTGATCGTCGTCGATCAGGGAATCCGCTGGAACTGGCGGGAGCTCAGGGAGCGGGCGAGAGACTTCGCCGCCGGACTCATCGCACTCGGCCTGCAGCCGGGCGAACGCGTCGGTATGCTCGCACCGAATCGTGCCGAATGGCTGGTTGCGCAATTCGGCACCGCTTACGCGGGCCTGGTTCTCGTCAATATCAACCCTGCCTATCGCACCCCGGAACTCGAATACGCGCTGAAGAAGGTCGGCTGCCGCGCTCTCGTGACGGAGTCCGCCTTCAAAACCAGCGACTACATTGCGATGCTCAACGAGCTGGCGCCGGAACTGGCGACGTGCGAGCCCGGGGAACTGCATTCTGCAAGCCTGCCCGACCTGCGAATCGTCATACGCCTCGGCAGCGAGCGGTCGCCCGGCATATTCAACTTCGACGATGTCGCGTCGAAGGCAGGTCCGGAAGAATTCCGGGCGCTGGAGACGATCGGCAGCAGCCTCGATTTCGATGCGCCTATAAATATCCAGTTCACGAGCGGTACAACGGGCTCGCCGAAAGCAGCGACGCTCACACATCACAACATCGTCAACAACGCCAGCATGTCCGCAAGCATCATGAAGTTTACGGAGCGCGACAGGCTTTGCATGCCGGTGCCGATGTATCACTGCTTCGGCATGGTGCTCGGCACGCTGCTGTGCGCGTCGAGCGGTGCGGCGATCGTGCTCCCCGCAGCAGGGTTCGAGGCAGATGCCTGCCTGCGTGCCATCGATGAGGAGCGCTGCACCGCGGTGCACGGCGTGCCCACGATGTTCATCGCCATGCTCGACGAGCCGGGCTTCGCCGACTACGACATGACGTCGCTGCGTACCGGGATCATGGCCGGTGCGCCGTGCCCGATCGAGCTCATGCACCGCGTCACCGAAGAGATGCACCTCGGCGAGATCACCATCGGCTATGGCATGACGGAAACCGGGCCGCTGTCCACCCAGACTTTGCCCGACGACCCGATCGAGCTTCGTGTCGGCACTGTTGGCCGGCCGCTGCCGAATACGGAAATCAAGATCATCGACGAAGACGGGCACATCGTGCCGCGCGGCGAGCCTGGTGAGCTCTGCACTCGCGGCTACAACGTCATGCGCGGCTACTGGGGCGATCCGGAGCGCACGGCGAAAGAACTGGACGCAGCCCACTGGATGAAATCCGGCGATATAGCGACGATGGACGAAGACAACTACCTGCGCATCGTCGGCCGCAGCAAGGACATGTTGATTCGCGGAGGCGAGAACATCTATCCGCGTGAAATCGAAGAATTCCTCTACACGAACCCGAAGATCGAGCAGGTCGAAGTCGTCGGCGTGCCCGATCCCAAATTTGGCGAGGAGGTCGCCGCATGGATAAAACTACACGAAGGACAGACAGCGAGCGAAGCGGAGATACGGGAGTTCTGCAAAGGCAAGCTGGCGCACTTCAAGATTCCAAAATATATGCGCTTCGTCGACGAGTTCCCGATGACCGTTACCGGAAAGGTCCAGAAGTACCTGATTCGAGAAAGCATGGCCGCGGAGCTGGAACAAAAAAAGACAGCATGAGGAAAGGCGAGGTAGCCGAGGCCGAGTTTCGCTTCTGCGATGATCTCGGTCCCAAGACGGTGCTGCATCTCTACCAGCCGACGCTGGGGATGAAAGCGATCGTGGTCGTCGACAACGTGGCCTGCGGCCCGGCAATCGGCGGCACGCGCATGGCACCCGACGTCTCCTTCGAAGAATGCTTCAGGCTGGCGCGCGCCATGACGCTGAAGAATGCGGCTGCAGGGTTGCCGCACGGCGGCGCAAAGTCGGTCATCTTCGGCGACCCGTTGATGGCTCCGGACCTCAAGGAGCAGTGGATCCGTGCATTCGCACAGGGCATCAGGGGCATCACCGACTACATCCCGGGTCCTGACATGGGGACGAACGAAGCCGCGATGGCGTTCATCAAGGACGAGGGCGGCCGCAGCGCGGGCCTGCCGCGAGAACTCGGCGGCATCCCGCTGGATGAGGTCGGCGCCACGGCTTTCGGCCTGATGGTCTGCGCCGACGTCGCGAAGGAAAAGGTAGGCATGGAATTTTCCGGCATGCGCATCGCTGTGCAGGGATTCGGGGCCGTAGGCAAGCACGCGGCACGTTTCTTCGCAGAGAAAGGCGCCACGATCGTGGCGGCAGCCGATATCACGGGCGCGGTCTACGACGCCGGCGGCCTGGACGTTGCAGCCCTGGTCGCGCACAAGGAAGCAGACGGCGACATGGTCGACTTCAAGGGCGGCCAGCAGATCGAACGCGACTCGATAATCGGTGTGGACTGCGACCTGATGATCCCCGCTGCCCGGCCGGATGTTATCCGTGCGGACAACCAGGCATCGGTCAAGGCCCGATTCATCGTGCCGGGCGCGAATATCGGCATTACCGATGAAGCAGAGCACATGCTGCACGAACGCGGCGTGCTATGCATACCGGACTTCATCGCCAATGCAGGAGGGGTCATCTGCGCGGCCACGGAAGTCGCCGGCGGTCGCAAGCGTGATGCGTTCGCAGCTATCGACGAAAAGATCCGGGCGAACACGGCGGAGATGCTGGAGCGTGTAGATCGCGACGGCATACCGCCGCGGGAAGCCGCCGTGCAGATGGCGCGCGAGCGCGTCGACGCGGCGATGCATTACACGCGCTTTGACTGATTAGAGGCGTGCCGGTCGGCGCACGCGGATCGCGAAGCCTATTTGCGCTTCCAGCTGCCGCTAGTGTCCTGGTAGTAATGACCGGGCTGGGTGCGCTGCACGGCCAGCTCGTAAAAGCGAAACTGCACCTGCTCCAGCGTAGCGCCTGTCTTCTTGGCGGTGCGCTGGAACTCGGCCTTGCGTTTCTCATTGACCTCGGCGATCAGGGCTTTGACTTCCGCACTCGGTGCGCCTACGGCCGCGAGGTAGCCTGTGTTGGCTTCGCCGACCAGGCCCTGTTCCTTGGCCGTATGAAGGTCGATGGCCCAGGCACTCTGAAACGCGAGTACCAGCAGGAATGCGGCGATGAGTTTTCTGAATACATCGGGTTTCATGATATCGGCCCTCAAAACAGCTCACTGTCTTCTTCGAACAGGTCTTCGAGTTCCTTGTCGACCTGCACACGAATGTGATGTTCGATCTTGACGTTCAGGTTGATCTCGATCGGCTCTTTCGGCGCTTCCACCTTGACGGTCGGGGTGCAGCCTGCGAGCAGGATCAGGAGAACGCTTGTCAGCAAGTATTTGGACATGGTCAGTACCTTCTAAGCACCTTCGCGCAGCTTAACGTAAGCACTGCGTCGCCGGAAGCGTCATTTCGCGAGCCGCGTTTCGAGCACGTCCTCGATGGACCGCGTTGCCTGCAGGCTGCGCAGCATCTGCGGCACGTTGTTCTCCACGCTCAGGTTGAGGATGACGGGCTGCGTGGGATCTACGTCGGGATTGATGCCCTTGAGTCGCATCTTCAATACCAGGTCGCCATCCCTGGAGTAGTTGACCGCGGAGGTCAGTGAATCGAATTCGAAATTCCTGAGCGTCCTGGTAACGATGCCCAGTTGGGAAGTGTCTTCGACGACGCCGGTCGCCGCGCCGCCACGATACCGGATGACACCGCCCGGAGGATCGTTCTCCAGGTGGCCGCCGTCGATAACTACTTTATTGCCTCGAATCGTCACAGGGATCTCCCCCGACACGCTGCCGCTGATGGTTACAGCTTCCAAGTCTGCAAGG
>WOR8_10001119_pt1 | contig 27264 bp, 28 predicted proteins | sample DeeMarSeWOR38_10_FD_19890 | JGI IMG/M metagenome (IMG submission 19890) | reverse complement strand
CCGCACTGATTCCCATCAGAATAGACACAGCCGTTTTAGATAGCGTTCACGCCTGGGCGATAGATCTTCGCAAGTCCCGAGACATATTTGATTTCAGGGAATGGAAAGATCCCGGTTCATTTGATGCTGCGCTTGATCGATTGCTACGGGCGCTTAAAGCAGATAATTAAATCAAAATGCCCCATCGCCCGGGATTCCACGGCATCATAGAAGGGTAAACGTCAGGCCCCCAGGAGGTTGACCCTTTCACATCGCTCTTTTTGTAATTCAGATCTTCCCAATTATGAAACTAATTACACAATATTTAGCTACTTTTTTTCACATCAATAACGAATTCGTTGTCGCCGATTTCAGCATAAGTATATGAAATTTATAATTAAACTAAATTATTTCGAAATTTGCACGATTTTTGCTACCCTCTTTGTGCATGGATCCTAAATTCAAGCAAAATCCAGGGCTTCAATTATTGATAGAGAAATACCGAAAGAAATTCCAAACGCCTGAGAATCTAGAGCATTATTCAGAAAAAAATTATAAACGCGCTGAAAGAAAATATCTAAAATACGTGTTAAAATACGGCGAGACGAAAGACCATTAAGTGTTCTAAATTTGAGGTGGGAGACTGAGAAAAAACACATCAACTTGAGGCATTAAGAATTTTGAACGCTGCCTTTCAAAAACTGCACACCCTTAAAAGCTGCGTCAAGGTAGTCATGGCTTTGGCTACCTTGGCGGGGGGTCTTCTTCTCATCCGCTTATGCGGAGAGAAGCGGCTTCAAAGCTTTTTAAATTTTATATTCTTTAGGCGAAATTATCAGAAAACAGCAATGACGGATGAGGGTCAGCCGCAGACAATGGTTTCTCATGACGTCATTTCAAATTGATAAAGGATGAATATGGACGCATTAGATATCATTGGTACAATCTGTGCTTTAACCGCATTATTGAACGTTTTCAGCTTCTAATTCAGGCTGTTAATTAGTAGATTTAATATATCCCCTTCCCCTACTCGTTTATATTTTGATCAGCATTTTAGATGCTTTTCTGACACTTGTCATCTTCGTTTTCCAACCCGTCAATAGTCTGCTTTCATCATAACATTTTGGCCTCTACGTTAAGTATCATCATGACAAAGGATTCGGCGAGTTCTGCAAGAAGCCTTCAACTGCAATCTTTTGGAAATCGATTTGCTTGACTGTCAATAATGATTATCATCTAAAATAACTTGCAAGTCAACGCCGATAAATCCTAATGAACCGTCAATCGAAAAATATGAAAGCGTATCAAATATGAGCCGCAGACATTTCATCCGAAAAATACTTACTACAATTAAGAACATGGCCATCTTAAGCCTTTTGCCGCATACCTCGCTGACAAGCGCGGCCGGCAACTCAGAATCCGATAGGTTACATTATAAACCGCTTAACGGTCGCAGTCTTAGAAATTTAGCCCGGGATAAACTACATCACGGCTCTCAAAGTTTTGTGAATCCGCTGGGACCGGAGCGCCGTGGCAGGTTCTGGCAGGTGATGCGCTGGAAACTATTTCACGAGAATCGTTTCAAGAAAGCGTTCGCCGAGGAGCGCGTAGTTCCCGTATCGATTAACTGGGAACCGATCCGAGACCACCGGGGATTATCACTCACCTTTGTCAAACACGCTTGTGTAATGATCAAGGACTTGGATCGGCACCTTCTTGTGGATCCGGTATTTTCAGATATTATCTGGTTTATCAAAGATTTTACGCCACTGCAGTTTGATCTCAACCACATGCCGCAGCCGAACCATGTTCTCATCACCCACGGTCATTATGACCATCTGGATACACCATCTTTGGAAAGATTGAGCCCAAGTACCCATGTCATCACCCCTCTGGGATACAATGATATTTTCCGGGATTTAAACATGCAACATCGCACTCAGCTGGACTGGTATGACACCTACCGCGACGGTAATCGGGCCATCACGCTTTTACCGTGCAATCACTGGACCATGCGAAATCCGATATCCGGACCCAACCACTCCCTTTGGGGTTCGTATTTAATAAAAAGCGCCAGCGGCTACACGATTTATATCTCGGGCGATACCGCTTATTTCGACGGTTTTGAGCAACTCGGAAAAGAATTTGACATTGACCTGGCTGTTTTCAACTTGGGTGCATATGAACCTCGCTGGTTCATGGCCCAAAGTCATATGAATCCGCGCGAAGCGGTGCAGGCCTTCAAAGAATTAAAGGCTAAGAAACTGCTGATTGTGCATTGGGGAACCTTTCGGTTGGGTGATGAACCGGTGCATTTTCCGCCTGTTCAAATCAAGGAGGAGCTCAAAAAAGACGGACTCCTTGACTGCTTGGTAGAGCTCAAACACGGCCAGACGTTGTACTTTGATTCCAAGAGTTGAGTTAGTGAGAATCCGTGCCCAGCTATCAAAGCTTTAAGAGCCCAAAGAAATTATTAGCTCAAACCCCATGGAATTTTGGAATAATGGAACAATGGAACACTGGGGGTAACAGCGGAAAATGTTTTGATCTTTAAGAGAAGTCTCGCAGCATATATCCCAAATGATCGAAATCCGCTAAACCCATTATTCCCATATTCCATTCTTATTGACTTCAGAAATGACCCTATGGTAAAGGTTGAGAAAAAGGAGAATGCACTAACTCAAACCAAGAAGCAGCCATGAAAGAATTCGCAAAAATCCCCGTTTCGCTTTTCAGTAAACGGGCTTTTTTATGAATTCAATAAGTCCCCCCCGAATAAATTGGAAATACCGCATAAAGCTTAGAAAAGTCCTTGATTTATTGAATAAAAAAGGCGGAGGCGGTAACGAATGACTCAGCAGTTGAACTTATTTCCCGAAAGCTCTATTTCCCCAACCGGAATTTTTGGCAACGATCGGCTCATCGATCAGGACATCGAGCTGAATGCGGTCGATGAAATTTTTGCCACCGGTACGCGCTATCGTCACAGCCATGAATACACCAATTTATTGAAATTTATTTCCCGGTTCCCCAATTACTCGCCCTTCAATTGCTTTCTGCTCTTTATCCAAAACCCATCAATCTCTTATGTTGCGACAGCCAGAACCTGGAATCGAAAATTCAAACGCAGACCGAAGATAAATGCGCGTCCGATGGTTATACTTGCTCCGATGGGGCCGGTGCGCTTTATATTCGACATCAAAGATACGGAGGGAATCCCGGTTGACGATCGTCTGCTGGAAGTGACTCGACCAATGGCAAAACATTTGGGCAAAGTCTATGCGAATACGTTATTCAACTGCAGCCTCCATGCAATAACCGTTTATGAAACAGCGCTAGACCACGAAAACAGTGATACCGCCACCCGCATTACGCCGGCTTTAAGAAAAAAATATAAAGATCTGCATCTGAAAAAAGATGCGAATTATTTGATCATTATTAACCCACAGCATTCTTTGGAAGAGAAATATGCGTCGCTGGTTTACGAACTCGCGCATATCTTTTGCGGCCACCTCGGGATCGACAGCCATGCTTGGTGGTCTGAACGGCAAGGTTTAGACGATAGCGGCGAAGAAGTCGAAGCTGAGTCAACAGCATTTCTGGTTTGTCGACGAATCGGGTTGTTTGCATGCTCGGAGAAATATCTTGCCCATTATACATCGAGGAATCAACAATTACCGGTCTTTAGTTTGAATGCGGTGTTACAGGCGGCAAACTATATAGAGGAAATGGGAAAGTCACGCTGGAAGAAACCTAAGAAACGGAGCCGTTATTGAACTTAAATAAACTGAAAGATTTTATTATGAAAAAACTTTATGTATTCATAGCCATAATCATGCTGATTGGGCCGACTAACGCCCAACAGGAAGCTGAAGAGATTCTTAATGCGATCGTTAAAGTAAAATCAACCATACCAAGTGAGGCGCGCACGGCGCGCATATTGGGGACCACACGTGAAGGACACGGGGTACTCATTGATGCCGATGGACATATTCTGACGATTGGCTACCTGATACTCGAGGCCGCAAGCATCGAGGTGGTGGATCGGAAGGGAAAAACGACGCGCGCCACCTACATCGGTTATGACCATCGGACCGGGTTTGGGATTCTGCGTGCCAATGAAGATTTGGGTGTTGCACCTATGCAAATTGGGCAATCTTCAAAAATCAAGGAAGGAGATCCCGTCCTGGTGGCAGGCTATGGCGGAGCTAATGCGGTTCAAGGGGTTCGGGTCGTGTCTCGTGGAGAGTTTGCAGGTTATTGGGAATACCTTCTGGACAATGCCGTTTACACAGCCCCTCCCTACTCCGACTATGGCGGAGCGGCTCTGATTGGACCTGATGGTAAACTTTTAGGTATCGGGTCGATTTTCACACAGAAAACCATTTCCGGACTTGGGATAATTCCCTGTAATATGTTTGTACCCATAGATCTCCTTCGACCGATTTTCGATGATCTGATTTCCACCGGCCGTTCGCGGAAATCCCCACAACCTTGGTTGGGGATACACGTTGAAGAGACTCATGGACGTGTCTTTGTCCTTCGGCTTACATCCGGCGGCCCGGCTGAACAGGCAGGTATAAAGGCGGATGACATCATCCTAACCGTTGACAAAAAACCCGTGGAGGGACTGGCCGATTTTTATCGGAAGGTTTGGTCCCTCGGCAAAGCCGGTGTTGATGTTCCACTAAGCGTTCTGCATAATATCCAGATTCGCGATGTTGTGGTACAATCTGAGGATCGTCATCAATACTTCAATATTAAGACCAAAAAATAAACCAAAATTTTCAGTGCACCACTTGGACGCTGATCAAAGGTTTTAATTTATATCTTTTTAATTATGATACGATGTCTGCAAATCAGGGCAATCTCTGTATGCCTTGCCCTTTGCATATTAAGCTTTATTGCACTTCTGATGACACAAAACACCTATGCAAATTCTCTTGAGGGCTTACAGCAACGACTGCCAAAGCATGTAGACGCCTGGACCGCCGAACCCCAGGATCGCATCTTTGACAGAAAAACCATTTTTAGCTACATCAACGGCGGCGCCGAAGTATACAAGGCCTATAACATGCGCGAATGTTTATCTCGCCGTTACACAGCTCCCAATCGTCCGTTCATCATACTGGACGTTTTCGATATGGGCTCATCGCAAGATGCGTTCGGTGTTTTCACCCACGATACGGATGGCGAAGTTATCGATGTCGGACAAAATGCCCGCCTACGACCGGGGTGGCTGAGTTTTTGGAAAGACCGCTATTTTATTTCTATATATGCAGAAGAAGAAACTAAAGCGACTGAAAAAGCACTCAAAGAGATCGCCGGGCAGGTTGCAGCCGCCATCCCTAAAGAAGGCACAAAACCGGGAATACTGGCACGACTTCCGCTTGAGGGGTTGCAATCCGATAGCATCCGCTACCTGCACCATCCCATTGTGCTCAATTATCATTACTACCTGTCGGATGAAAACATTTTGAGTATATCCGCTGAAACGGAGGTGGCGTTGGCTGCGTATCAAGTTGGAAATCAGGAAGCCCGCTTGCTCCTTGTCTATTATCCTGAGCCGGAAAAAGCTATGCAATCCCAAGTCAGCTTTTTAAAACATTATCTGCCGGATGCGGATTCAACAGGCGCCGCATTATTGGAAGACGGCAAATGGGCTGCCGTTAAAAGAAAAAAACAACTTTTAACCATCGTATTGGATGCCGATAGCCGTGAGTTGGCTGACCGTCTTTTAAAGAGCGTTCAATAAGGAGTTTGATACAATGACAGAAAAAAAGCGGGTCATTACACGTCGTGATTTTATCCGTACCGGCTCGCGCGTCGTCATGGGCAGTCTTATGGGATTCCCATTCATCCGCAAAGCCGCCGGCCAAACTTCTGAAAAAAGTCGGGTGGTGCTGATACGGGATCAAAACGTGACGGCAGGCTATGGCTCATTGAAGGAGGAAATTCTCTCAGACATGTTGGATCAGGCAGTGGCTGCGCTGTTTGGTACCACAGAATCTGCCGCTGCGTGGCGTGAGATAGTTAAACCCGGCGATATTGTGGGCATCAAAAGCAATGTGTGGGGCTATCTGCCGACACCGGTACCCCTGGAGGATGCGCTTGAAAATCGCTTGCTGGAAGTCGGTGTCGATGCCAAAAGCATCTCGATCGATGATCGCGGCATCAGGCGAGATTCGGTTTTTAAAAAGGCGAACGTACTGATAAATGTGCGCCCCATGCGAACCCATCATTGGTCCGGTTTAGGAACACTGCTAAAAAACTACATCATGTTTGTTTCGGCACCCTGGATGTATCATGGGAATGCCTGTGAGAAACTGGGCAGCATATGGCAAAAGCCGCATATCAAAGGCAAAACCCGCCTAAACATTTTGGTGATGGTGACCCCTCTGTTTCACGGCACAGGCCCCCATCACTTTAGCCGCAAATACACATGGCCGTATGGCGGGCTGGTAGTCAGTACTGATCCGGTAGCTGCCGATGCCACCGGCGCCCGTATCATGCAGGCCAAACGCAATGCGTACTTCGGGGAAAATAATCCTATCAGTCCCCGGCCTTTGCACATTGAAGCCGCGGACACCAAATTCGGTATTGGCAACAGCCATCCGGACCGCATCGAGCTGGTCAAGCTGGGCTGGCAAGAAGATATCCTGATTTAAACTCACCGCAAAGACGCAGAGGACGCAGAGAAGTTTTTTCTTTTTTTTCTGCCGTCTCAGCAGAAAGAAAAAAATACTTAACTCTGAGTTCCCCGTGTCTTGTGAATGGGCGGTTGACAAAAATAAAAATATGGAGTGAAACATGAATTTTAATAAACCCATCACGCGAAGAGAGTCTATTCGAAAACTGGTCAAACTATCCGGAAGCTTGGCATTTGCCGGTGCGGCGACCTGGCCTATTCAAAAGCCATCGGTGGCAAAGGCTGCTTCTGAAAATAAAAAATTTATGATCGAAGGCATTCGTCAAAACGAAGAATACTCAATCAAATCATTAACACGCACCGTATTCGAAGCCGCAGGTGGAATACACCGCTTTGTGTCGAATGGGGATGTTGTCGTTATCAAACCGAACCTCTCCTGGGCCAGACGACCTGAGTTGGCGGCAACGACCAATCCGCAAGTTCTGGAAGCGGTCATCGAGCTTTGTCAGGAAGCCGGCGCCAAACGGGTGCGAATCGCCGACAACACCATCCACGACGCCAGACAATGTTTTGCACTCAGCGGTGCCGGAATGGTTGCGAAAAATACCGGTGCGGATCTTATTTATCCCCGCTCATCGTTGATGCGAAAAATGGGGTTGAAGGGAAACCGCCTGGATATCTGGCCGGTTTATAAACCGCTGATTGAGGCCGATGTACTGATCAACTTGCCGGTGGCCAAACACCATTCTCTCAGTGGTCTGACCCTTGGCATGAAAAACTGGATTGGCGGCGTCGGCGGCAGCAGATGGTCCCTTCACCAGGATATCAACCAGAGCATCGTGGATCTGGCAAACTTTTTTCAACCTACTGTTACACTTATCGATGCCATCCGTATTATGACCAGAAACGGACCATCCGGAGGAAGCACATCCTACGTATCCTTCAAAAACACCTTGATTTTGAGCGATGATCCCGTGGCGGGGGATGCCAAAGCAGCATTGATGTTTAATCGCGAACCGACAAAAGTTGCATTCATTCGGATGGCTCAGCGACAGGGTTTAGGAACATATGACTTCGCCAAGCTCGATCAGCAAAAGGTGGTTTTGTGAAAGCGCGACATCTGGTTTGGCTGCGACGAACAATGCAAACATTGTTTCTGTGTTTTTTTCTATTCCTTCTTATTGAAAGCCGTCTCCCGCAAGATATCTATGTGGATTATTCCGTGGCGTTTTCTTCACAGCAGGATTTGCGACTTGACCAGCCGGTTGCCTTTTTCTTCCAGCTCGACCCATTGTTAGGGATTTCTTGCCTGCTATCCGGGTACCATCTGATTAAGGGATTTCTGTGGGGGCTCGCCATCGTCGTGTTGACTGTTGCTCTGGGCCGGATCTTTTGCGGATTTATTTGCCCGTTCGGAACGATTCACCATACCGTTGGCTGGTGCAAACCCGCTCTTAAGGGCAACCGCATGGTGCGGGCTAACCAAAAGAGTCCCGGTCAAAAAATCAAATATTTTAACCTGATCGTTTTGATAGTTGCTGCCATTGTCGGCCTGAATTTAACCGGTCTGATGGATCCGATTGCGTTTCTTTTTCGGTCAATCGCCTTGGCGATCCTGCCCGGCTTGGGAGTCGGGCTGCGCGCGATGTTTGACACCCTGGCCGCAAGCGACATTAAACTTGTCAATCTTTTCAGCTACGGTGCCGAAATTTTGCTTTCACCGATTTTCGGCTATAGTTTTCAAGTCTATCAAACCGCATGGTTTATTGGAATCCTTTTTCTGGTTATTTTGTTTCTGAACCGAATTCGTCCCCGCTTCTGGTGCCGGTTTCTTTGTCCCCTGGGTGCCCTGCTGGGCATTTTTTCCCGTTTCAGCATCTTGCGGTTGGTAAAACATCCGGAAAAATGCACAGAGTGTAATTTGTGTGTGAAATACTGTCAGGGTTCCGCATCTCCCCGTCCCGATCAGCACTGGGAAACCGCTGAATGTCATATGTGCTTTAATTGTTTCAATGTGTGTCCAGAGGATGCGCTTGGCTTTCGATTTAGCTGGACGCCCAAATTAACTAAAAAACCGGACATGGGTAAAAGGGCCATATTGGGCGGTCTTTTTGCCGGTTTCTCTATCCCCTTCTTGGGCAGACTCGACGGTCAGATTGACAAAGTATCTGATCCGCGGCTGATCCGGCCGCCCGGATCGCTGGCAGAAAACGATTTTCTCGAACTCTGCCAGCGGTGCGGCCAGTGCATGAAGGTCTGCCCCACCAATGCAATCAACCCAACCCTTGCCGAAGCCGGCATGGCCGGTTTTTGGACACCGCGCCTTATCATGACCCAGGGTTACTGCGAATATACCTGCACCCTGTGTGGTAGTGTCTGTCCTACGGGAGCCATTCAGGAAATAACCGGCAAAGAAAAGATCGAACAGCCGATCAAAATCGGCTCTGCATTTATTGACAGGGGCCGATGTCTTCCCTGGTCCGGAAACGCGCCCTGTATTGTGTGTCAGGAGGTTTGTCCCACCTCTCCCAAGGCCATTTATCTTAAAAAAGATGTTGTCAGTCGCCCGAGTGGTGAACAACTAGATGTGCAACTGCCGTATGTGGACCTTAAACGGTGTGTGGGTTGCGGTATCTGCGAAAACAAATGCCCGGTACGGGGATTGCCGGCCATACGAACCATTGCCGCCGGTGAATCACGATCCTTGAAAAATCAGATCTTGCTTTAACCTTTATTGAGCGAAGACGCTCAATTGGTAGTTATTCGCTATTATCAACGTGGTGAGCCTTGGTGTGTCGGTGCATAGCTGCCTTCCGCTTCAGTAGAAACAAGATTGGCATCTTGCAGGGCGTTTTTGACCGACTGATCGGCGTATTTCTGAATCCGGGGGTGCAACTGGTCGAGTTTCGTTCGCGGAATATTTTTAATGTTAGCCGGCAAATTGAAGTCTTTTATATTCGATTTCTTCAGTTTAGGGGTTCCGGAGCCAATTAAGACCACCGGTCGGGTTTCAAACACGGCAACCCCGATTTGAGCGTAGGCATGTATCCAAGCGTTATTGATTCCGATTTCACCGATCACCGTCCTTCGCGTAAACAGACCGTATCCCTGGAGCACAATGGGTTGGTTTGAAATTTTCCACGGACTTTCGCCTTTGTAACTTTTGACAATTATGATGACATCCAGATCATGTTCGTTGGCCACGTTTTCGATAAACTTGACCAGAGCCGATGAGACTCTCCTTTGGGTGAAGACAAAATTGAATTGATCGGAAAGCTGAGTCAGCCGAAATCGTGTTTGGGGGGAGTTAACAGGAATAACCACATACCTCGTATCGTTTTTCAGATTATCCTCCAATTTGGCTTCCAAATAGACTGGAATATTCCAATCAACGTCATATTTTTTGCTAAAACTGTTGACTCGTAAGATGGTCACATGTTCATGGGTCATATATGGCTCCAGGCCGTTCACTATGCCAACCCGAGTGCCCGCTTGAAAGGTGCGTTTCGGTTGTTGGCCTGTCGTGCAGCCGAAAAATAGAAGGATTGCCGCCAGACTTAATATCACGTGCCGCATCAATGACCATTCCGGGCGCAGCACTGAAGGACTAAAAATTCCGGCTATAGGCCGGAGTGGTAGGGGTACACTCGTGCCCCGATTTTTGCATTTGTAACCGGATGCGAAGTCCCGCCGCGGCGGGATTTGAACAAAAACAATCATGAATTCTCCTTTTAGAGCCCAAAGAATTTTTTGAGCTGCTATACACTAAAAAGATAAAATATCTATTCATGGGAGGATCTTGTCAAGATAAACTTTATTTATTTTGATACCCTCACTTGCTATTATAGAGTTTGTGTCATATTAAAGTATAATAAGTATATGGAAAAAAGGCGGAGATGATGAAAATTTTTATTAAATCAGTATATGTTTGGCTCATTATTTTGTTAAGTATCGGCACGATCCACGCCGAAGATCTTAAGGACGGATTTATGGGCACCAAGTGGGAAACCGACTTGTCCGAAACAACTAATTTTTTAAAGCTAAATGAAACGGATGATGTCAGCTATTATGTAAATCCCACCGTAAAGTACATGATTAATGATATTACGATCTCTCAGTTGATTTATGGGACGTATTCGAATAAGTTTTTTGCTGTATTTGTTGATATCGATACGTATGACCTCTTCAGCAAGATGAAAGAATATCTCAGCGAAAAATATGGAAGCCCCAAAATGACGATTACAATTAATCCGGATCGGACCATCCATACCTGGAAACATCACGAGGCGAAGATAAAATTAAAACTTAATGAAGAATCCGGTGAAATGAAGCTGGCCTTTTATTACACCCCTTTGTCTACAAAACTGAATGAAGAGCGACTAGAAGCGTATCAGGCACGTCCAAGGCGTATTCGCGATAGGGTTGATCAAGAGAGAGCGTTGGAAACAATGGAACGAATGAGAGGCAGAAACTGGATGCGTTGAAATTTTCAGACGTACAGATAGCGATTTAGATGCTATTTCATTTTTGAGATGAGTGATGCATAAAAGGAGGTTGCATTAATGACAGATAAACAGAGGGGCGTCGATGGATTTCGCTTTATGCCCCCTTCACTGCGGGCATGGATGACCAAAGACATCCCGTCGGAAGAATTTAGTGGTGATATCCCATGGACGCCGCTTAAAAAACCTTTAAACGAAACCACTTTTTCACTGATGACCTCTGCCGGCATCAGCTTAAAATCAGATCCGCCTTTTGATGTTGAACGCGAAAAGCGTGAACCGGACTGGGGTGACCCGACCAGCAGGGAGATCCCCAAAACGGCAACTCACGCCGATATTGATGTCAACCATCTTCACATTAACACCGACTACATTAAACAGGACATCAATGTCATGCTTCCATCGGCGAGGTTTCAGGAGTTTGAGAAGGAAGGCCTAATCGGCAGGCTGGCACCCACCTGTTATTCCTATTATGGGTTTCAGTTGGAACCGAAAGTACTTCTTGAGGAAACAATGCCCAAGGTTGCCGCCAAAATGCAAGAAGAAGACGTAGAAGCTGTCTTGCTGACACCAGCGTGACCGCTGTGTTGCCGGTCCGTTGGACTGGTCGCACGCTTCCTGGAAGAAAAAGGGTTTTCAACCGTAACGCTAACTATGATCCCTGAATTCCATCGTGAAATCGGAATACCGAGAGTTGCGGCTATTGAATATCCCTTTGGTCGCCCCATCGGCCAGGTAAACGATTGTGAAGGGCAAAGGCAAGTGCTCTTGGAAACCCTTTCTGTTTTGGAAAAGGCTCAAAAACCGGGCCAAGTTTTTAACCTTCCCTTTATATGGCCGGAGGAGCCAAAGAAGACAAACTGGCACCCGCCGGAAATATCTCCCATCGTCAAATTATTCCTTGATGAAATTAAGAAGGCTGGTGCAGATACAAGAAAATAAATCTAGCGATAAGGCGGAGATCAAATCATGCTCTACGGGGCCATGAATTTCCCGATAAAACCTGTCTTAAGCGAAATTGAAGAAATAGCGGAGTTGGGATTTGATTATCTAGAACTAGCCATGGACCCGCCCCTCGCCCACTATACCATCGTCCAGGAAAATAAAGAATTGATCCTAAAGGCTCTAGATGCCTATTCTATGCAACTTGTCTGTCATCTTCCGACCTTTGTCTCTATTGCTGATTTAACCGAGAGCATCCGCAAGGCATCGCTGACCGAAATGTTTAAATCGCTTGAAGTTGCTGCCGAACTGAATGCCTCGAAAGTCGTTTTGCATCCCGGCCACATCGGAGGACTTGGCATTTTTGTAGTGGAAATCTCACTGAAATATGGACTGGACAGCTTAGCGGCCATCATTGCAAAAGCTGAGCAACTTGGGCTTTGTGTGTGTCTTGAAAATATGTTTCCGAGAACAGGATCATTTTTTGAACCTGCAAATTTTGCCGAAATACTCGAACGCTTCCCGAAGCTCAAGCTGACCCTTGATACCGGACATGCAAACATCGGCAGCCCGCAAAGCGATCGGACACTCGGATTTATCAAACAATTCTGCCATCGCATCGGTCATATTCATCTGAGTGATAATTTCGGTAAAAAAGACGATCATCTCCCGCTCGGTGAAGGAACCATCGATTTTTATAACATTGCCAGATCGCTTAAAGATTTCGGATACGACGATACCATTACGCTGGAAATTTTTGCAGAAGATCGACGCAAGCTGCAGTCAAGCAAAGAAGATTTCGCTGCCATGCTCGCTGCGGTTTAACAAAGTCTTTTAGATTGGAAGCGTCCGACCCCACCGGAAAGGATTGAATGACATGGCCCTGCTCTTCATTGCTCCAGATCTAGAAATACCCCCTTATGTCGAGCAGCTTCTGACATTGGATCCGGAACTTGACATTCGGATATGGCCTGAAATCGGCGATGCGGATGACATCGAGTTAGCTTTAACCTGGAATCATCCGCTGGGTGAATTAAGGAATTTTAAAAATCTAAAGTGCATAGCATCCTTTGGTGCTGGAGTAGATCATATCCTGCGCGATCCGAATTTACCCCAAGGTGTGCCGGTTACCCGAGTAGTGGAATCTTCCATGCCCCAATTTATGAGCGAATATGTCATTTTAAGTGCGCTGAATTACTGCCGACAATTTGATATTTATAAAAATGATAAACTCGAAAAACGATGGCAACCTAGAATTCCGCTGTTAGCGCGCAATATTTGTATCGGTATCATGGGGCTGGGACAACTTGGCGCCGATGCAGCCACAAAACTGGTAAAATTGGGATTTGCGGTTTACGGTTGGAGTCGAACCCCAAAAACAATCCCCGGTGTTCTATCTTTTGCGGGAGATGATGCGCTGGCGGATTTCTTAACTCAGGCCAACGTTTTAATATGCCTTTTGCCGTTGACTTCCGCCACCAGAGGCATATTGAACCGCAATACTTTTAAAATACTGCCTCCCGGTGCTTACATCATCAATGTGGCCCGCGGTGAACATCTAGTTGAAAAAGATTTACTGGACGCTTTGGAGTCCGGCCATCTGTCCGGTGCCTGTCTGGATGTCTTTAACGTCGAACCACTACCCGAGGATCATCCCTTCTGGAACCATCCGAATATTATGATTACGCCCCATATTTCCAGTTTGACCGACCCTAAAGCAGTTATGCCACAGATTTTAGAAAATTATTATCGAATGAAATCCGGCAACCCGCTGTTGCATGTGGTTGATGTTGAGCGCGGCTACTAGAAGCTACCCTGAAAGAAGTTAAAGAGGAGCGGGCGTGAAATAATTTACTCGGAAAGAAGCTTCAAGCGGGACAATAGCTCTTCAAATTCATTCGGTGGAATTTGTTCCCAGGAACTGGTGGGCGTAAACCAGAAAGTGGACTTCGCATCCGGTGCAAATACTTTTCCGGCTTGAAGCTCAGGCTGTTTGAGGCAATATTTGAATTCTTCTCCGAAGTCCAAAACGAGGTCCAAATCATCGTTTTCTTCAAGCAGTTCTATTATAACCATATTGCGGATTCGGCTGCGGCCTTTCAGGTATCGTTGGCCCTGCCGGTTCAAATAGACCTCGATGATCGTATTTTCCAGAGCTGCAGCAGAACCGTCCGGGGCCACTAAAAACGCTTGGTTAACAAGATATTCTCCCTCGGCAAAGGGTATCCAATTGGTCATTTCTGTTCCCTTTATGCAGAATAATAAAAAAAGCAGATAAAAACTTCTTTCTCCACAACTGAAAACGGACAATTAACAACGGACATTGAGCGGTTACACTCAGTGACCGTACAATCCATTCTTGACTCTTGATGTAAAAAATACTTAATTGTTTTTTCATCAACTCAATTATAAATAGCAAGTCACTCAAATTTTCAAGGTAAAAATTTTGGATATAGCTTTCGGCTATCATATTCGATAAATCAAAAAAATTCAAAATCGGCATGATGTCTGAGTTATGGGCCTTATCTTATATAGTATAGCCTTTCGTGAAAGCCCGATTAACCAAAATCAGGAGGTAAAATGTCAAAAGCCGTTTATGAGAATCTTTTCAAACCCAAACAATTAAATAAGCTCAAACTGAAAAACCGCATCACCATGGCACCACTATATCTTGGCTATGCAGCCCAAGGTGGTAAAATTTCTTCATTGCTCCTTGCGCATTACAAACTCATGGCCCAAAGTGGTGCAGCCATGGTGGTGGTAGAAAATGCAAGTATCACAGTGGCGGGCAGCGGATCTTCCCATACCCTTCGCTGTGATCATGATCGATATCTAAACGGCTTGTCTGAGCTTGCTCAAATCATCAAGAATCAAAAATGCTGCGCTGCTTTGCAGATCAATCATGCCGGACGCTTTGCCTATACATCCGAGCCCGTTTCTGCTTCTGAAGTTGCCGCGTTTGGAAAAACACCGCGCCGCTTGTTAAAAAGAGAGATCATCGCCATTCAAAAGCAATTTGCTAAAGCTGCTCTGAGGGTTAAAAAGGCCGGTTTCGATCTCGTGGAACTTCACGGCGGCACCGGTTATTTGCTCAGCCAGTTTGTGTCGCCCAGAACCAATAAACGCACAGATGCATATGGCGGATCAATCGAAAACCGCAGTCGATTCCCACTGGAGGTTCTCAAAAGGGTCAAAGATAGGGTCGGAAATTTTCCGGTTGGTTATCGTTTTCTGGCACATGAGTGGCTGCCGGACGGTCTAAAACCCGAAGAATCGGTGGTACTGGCAAAAGAGTTGGCTAAAAACGGCGTCGCTTATTTATCGGTTATGGGCGGAACATACGAATCGTTTTTTCTGCCGGAAGTTATCAAAAAGTCTCGTAAGCCTGGTTATATGGTTTCCCTTGCGAATGCCGTCAAGAGAGAAGTCAACGTGCCGGTTATTGCTGCCGGACGGATTTCAACTCCTGCCCGGGCGGAATCCATTTTGAAAGATAAAAAAGCCGATCTGATCGGTTTGGCCCGCATGCTCTGGGTAGATCCTCAATGGCCGTCAAAAGCACGAGAAGGCCAGGATCAGGCGATCATTAGGTGTAGCCCCAAATGTGATGTCTGTTTTCAAATGGTAATGAAGGGAAAACCCGCCTTTTGCCCGCGATGGCCGAAAGAAAAACGCAATGCATATCAACAGATGCCTACGTGTAGTTAAAAAGCCGTATTTAGACGAAAATAGCTGAAATGAAGCCAATGACCTATTGGCGCGTGCCCGAAAAATCCGCTCAGGCATTAATGAGTAATCAAGGAGACATTGTCATGTTTAAAAAGCTCACAGAAAAACTCTTCGGAAAGAGACCGATTGCTCAACAGCAGGATGGATTCTTTTTAAATGTTCGCTGCAGCGACTGTGGCGAAGAATTCAACCTTTTCATAAACAAACAATTTGAGCTGGTTCAAAATTTCCGCGAAGATGGAAGCGTTGACTATTTATTAAAAAAAGAGATTTACGGCGTTGGATGTAGGAATCATATCCTTGTTACAATGGAATTTGATGGTAAAAAGAACCTCAAATCAAAAAAAATTGAAAATGGTGAGTTTATCGAAGAGTGAAGATAGCTCTTGATTAAGATCAAGCATGCACGAAACGTTCTTTGTGGAAATTCATGCAACCTTCAAAAAAATCGCCTTCCAAGCTTCGTATCTTTTACGGCTGGTATATTCTGACCGGCTGCTTTTTCCTCCTCTTTTTTCAATCCGGAGCGCGGCATTCCTTTGGCGTGATGTTTAAACCCATGATTGCTCAGTTGGGCTGGGATCGGGCTTCTATTTCACTGGCTTTTTTTCTGAATATGACCATCTTTGCCCTTACACTGACGATAGCCGGAAGATTTTATGATCGCTACGGCCCGAAATGGATCATCTTCATCTCAACGCTATTTCTCTCTGCAGGCTATGTCTGCATTTCGTTCATCGACACCTTGTGGCAATTTCATATCTATTACGGCATCCTCGCGGCCATCGGAGTCGGCGGTGCGTCTGTCCCCTTTGTGGCAGCATTAACGAGCAAATGGTTTGAAAAGCGCCGCGGTTTTGCCATTAGCCTGGCACTGACCGGCAATTGTATCGGCCAGTTTGCATTGGTCCCGCTATTTACTATTTTTGTAATAAAATACGACTGGAGAGTATCGTATATCCTCATCGGATTAATCATTTTGGTGGTAAACACAATTCTCGCTTTTGCAGTCATCAAAGGAGATCCGCGGGACTTTGGATTAAAACCATGGGGTCATGCAGACCAAAAAAAAGTCCGGTACGAAACGGAGCGGCTGATTGCAACGCAGGCACCCAAGGATCTCGGTCTGAAAGATGCAATGCGCACTTATTCCTTTTGGCTTTTTTTAATCGTTATGTTCATATGCGGTAGTGGAGATTTTCTCGTCACCGCACACTTAATTCCGTTGGTTACCGATTATGACATTTCCCCCACTACGGCCGGCAATATGCTGGCCTGGTTTGGACTGATGAGTATGGGGGGCATCTTGGTGGCCGGGCCGGTTTCGGATCTGATTGGAAATAAGATACCGATCGCGCTCACCTTTGTCTTGCGGATATTCTTGTTTCTTTTGATTCTGAAATACCAGAATTTGATATCTTTCTATTTGTTTACGATCGTTTTCGGGTTTACGTTTCTGATAACCGCTCCACTGACAGCAACATTGGTCGGCAGACTTTACGGCTTTGGCCATGTCGGTTTGCTTACAGGCTTTATCACCACCGTTCACCATTTCGGCGGCGGGTTTTGGGCCTTTATGGGAGGACTGGTCTTTGATCGCACCGGAAGTTATCAAATGATTTTTATCTGTTCAGCTATATTGGCGTTGATTGCCTTCATCTGTAGTATGTTTATAAAAGAAAAAAAGCATCACATCGTTTGATTGAGGTCAATGATCCTTTCGATCCAGTCGGTACAACGGAGTGGGGCGCTTTTCTGAAGTGATGTAAATAGATTTGCCGTTCGGACTGAAGCACAGCGACTCTGACTGCCGTAACCCGGGCATAACGATTAATTGCGGTGATCTTTGAAAGACTGCCGGCCAGGTTTCATGCGCCAGGCGTCGATAAAGGTAACCGTTTTTATAGGTCAGGATTGCTAAAATCAAGCCATCAGAGGTAATATCCATTGAAGTTGGTTGCGAGCAAAAGCGCCCGCATTTCAGCTCTTCAATTAGATTTTGCGGGGTGGGTTGCGGTATATTTCTAATTTCGGCAATCCGGCGGGCAATGTGCAATTTTTGGTTGCCTGCGGGCATCAGCGGCAGCGCATACAGCATCGGCGGCACCCTGCGTTTGCTGAGCATCAAAATTTTTCTGTTTTGCGGATCGACAGCAACACTCTCACAATCCTGAGGACCATCTTCATAGACAAAGCGAATGCGATGTTCCCAATCCAGTACGCTGCGAATACCGGAACCCCCTCGTGAGATTTCAGGCTCCGGGACAATATATAAAAAATACTCCTCCCGCTGCGCTTGGTTGTCGCCGACATCGGCAATCAGTAAATAAGAGGTATTGCCAAAGCGGTAAGCGCTGAGGTCTTCCCAATCCACATTCTGTGCGTTACGCAGGCGGAACCCGCCGATATCTGCGCCGTCCATGCCAACGGCGAAGACATACGGTTTATGTCCCCCATCGTTGACGATCCACAGGACATCTTCATTCAATCGTGATACTGCTATTCCGCTGGCTTCAGAGATTTCCGCATTTTCCAAATGACCGAGAAAAACGCCATCACTGTAAGGCGCCTTTTGTATGGACCTGCTTAAGCCTGTATCTGCAACGTGAATTGTACAGCCGCTATAAGCTATTGATATGATTAGCAAAAGGGAAGTAACGCGGGTAATGATCCGAATCGAATTTTTGCATACTTTTAGCTGATAGTATAAGGTGCGGGAGGCCATAAGTTGATTGATGATGACATTAAGTTTAACACTTATAACCGTTCACGGGTTCAGGGTTCATAGGTTCACTGTGGTATTCCCTGCATTGCCCGATGTATTTTCAAATGAAATAAACCAGGTCGGTTGCAACTAGACTAAGGTCAAAACAGCTTCAAATCTTTCCAGAGCCCAATCAATTTCTTCTTTTTTAATCACCAGCGGCGGCGTGATCCGGATGGTGTTCTCATGGGTTTCTTTGCAGAGCAATCCATGTTTTATGAGCGTTTCACAATACTTTCGCGCACCTCCGACATTTGCTGTAAGCTCAACCGCCAACATGAGACCCTTGCCGCGGACATCTTTTATATGCGGACCTTTAATTTTTTCTTTCAAAAGAGATAAAAAATACTTGCCCATGGTAGCTGCATTTTCAATCATGTTCTCTTCAACCAGAACCTTAAGGGCGGTTCTGGCAATCGCACAGGCCAGCGGATTGCCCCCGAAGGTGCTGCCATGTTCTCCGGGCCGCAATACGTCCATGACTTCTTTGTTGGACAATACTGCTGAAATGGGATAGTAGCCACCGGAGAGGGCTTTTCCAATGAGCGTCAAATCAGCTTCAATGCTGTCGTGCTCTTCGGCCAGCAGTTTGCCGGTGCGGCCCAAGCCGGTTTGGATCTCATCTAATATGAGAACCACGTTGTGCTTCTCGCAGACAGCCTTGGCATCTTTCAGATACCCGGCGGGAGGAATGATTACGCCGGCTTCACCCTGTATGGGTTCCACCATAAAGGCTACCGTGTAGGGGGTTATGGCTGCTTCCAATGCGTTTGCGTCCCCAAATGGAATGATCTTAAATCCCGGAGTAAAGGGTCCAAAATTTTCCCTGGAACTATCGTCAGTACTAAAGCCGACAATCGTAATCGTGCGGCCGTGAAAGTTGTTTTCACACACAATGATTTCAGCCTGATCCTGAGCAACGCCTTTGACCTTATATCCCCACTTGCGAACCGCTTTGATGACCGTTTCCACCGCCTCAGCACCGCTGTTCATAGGCAATATCTTGTGTGAATGGGTCAGCTCACACAGCTCCTTATACAGCAGCCCCAATTGATCATTGCGAAATGCACGGGAGGTCAGCGTAAGTTTTTGTGCCTGTTCCATCATGGTTTTCATAATTTTGGGATGACAATGCCCTTGATTCACCGCTGAATAGGCTGCCAGGCAGTCCATGTATTTATTGCCATCCACATCCCAAACCCACACACCTTCGCCGCGGGCTAAAACGACATCAAGCGGCTTATAATTGTGGGCACCAAACTCCTCTTCTAAATTGATAAAAAATTGCTGATCCATCATTAAACGTCCTTTATTTTCGGTTCAATTTGGAAAGCAACGATGATTTATTATTTCACAATAGTATCTCTTGGTCAACTTAGCATCAGTTGCGACTACACCATTTAAAATAGACGCTCAAATCAAAAAGTCAGATTAACACTGATTGATTAGAAAAAATTATATTTTGCGTTCAATATACTCTGTAAAACAGAGCACATTGCATCTTGAAAAAATTTTTTGTTGTTTATTAGTCAAAAAAAAGCTAAATTTAGCCGAAATTGTTAGTATCCTATTGTGCAGATACAACCTCTTTTATCCAGATCTTGAAGTTCCTGCTGTTCATAGAATCACAACATAAATTTATAACCAGCTTAATCACTATTTTAAATTTTTAGATTAAGGAGGTCCGGCATGAACGTCAACCGGCGCGATTTCATTAAAGGATCTCTTATACTGGGCGGCTCCCTGCTTTTTCCGTTTAATTCCACATTTGCGACACAAATCAAAGAAAAGCAATGGTTCCCAGCATACGGGAAGTTGGAAAATGAAGGCAAATTGGCTCAACGGGTGGAGGAAGCCTATTCAATTTTTGAAGAATGCCGACTCTGTCCCCGACAGTGTGGGGTGAACCGGCTAAACGGTGAACGCGGTTACTGCAAGGCACCATCAACCGTGATGATCTATTCCGCGCATCCTCATTTCGGTGAAGAAATCTCACTGGTGGGAAAAAACGGGTCTGGAACGATCTTTTTTTCGAACTGTAATCTGAGGTGCGTTTTTTGCCAAAACTGGCCGATTTCCATTGAAGGCCAGGGAAGGGGGTTTACCGACGAACAACTTGCCCAAATGATGCTTCATTTACAAAAAATCGGCTGCCATAATATCAATCTGGTTACACCCACCCACGTCATGCCGAACATTGTCAATGCCACTCGAATCGCTTTTAAAGATGGGCTGCGTATTCCGCTGGTATACAATACCAGCGGGTATGAACGGGTTGAAATATTAAAGCTCCTTGATGGCATTGTGGATATCTACCTGCCGGATATGAAATATATGGATGCCGATAAAGCCGCCAAATTTTCATCCGGCGCATACGATTATCCTGAAGCTGCAAAAGCCGCTATTATTGAAATGCACCGGCAGGTTGGCATACATCAGGTCAATACGCATGGAATTGCCACAAGGGGTGTAATGATCCGCCATCTGGTCATGCCCAATCGGGTGGCCGGAACAAAAGCATTTGTCAGGTGGGTCGCCGAAAATCTTCCCAAAACCACTTACGTCAATATCATGCATCAATACCATGTGGATTACAAAGCCTTCGAATATCCCGAAATTTGGCGTGCCATTACGGTAGAGGAATACTTGGAAGCAATGCAATGGGCGCAGGAATATGGTTTGAAAAACCTGGACCCCAAATCGCTGGTGATCAGGGATTTTTTTGTCCAACATGAAAAGAAAAGGGGGTCATAGAATTTTTATTAGAATTCGGTGAAAATTTTGTCAATTCGTTTGACGACAACCATTTGAAAATAAAGAAAAATTGATAAGTTCAACGTGTTGAAGTGAAACAAATGGGTGGCAGATTTGGAAAATACGGCGATATCAAAAGAAAAACCAAAATCCGTCAAAGCGGAATTTTTGGAAAAAAGGATTCCAAATTGATCCCCAAAACGCAAAAAAGTCGGCGGCCCAAAGCAAAAGCAAAGATCCAAAAAAAATCCGCTTAACCTCTACTTTCATTAGGAGATGCGATCATGACCATCGAATGGGTCAAAAATGAAAGCATGTATCGCGCGGACATCATCGATCGGTTGTTTCAACATCGCCTCAATTGCATGCGGAATTCAAAAGATAAGGAGAACCCGTCAGGATGCGCTTCCTTGAACAAATACCGCTTGCCGGGATCATCGCCTACATGATCGTGGGGAAAGCATTCCGGTTTGAAGCCGGTTTGATGCGAATGTCCACCCTAATTCTTACAGTTGGAGTTGCGGCCACTATTTATCTGCTCAAACGTAAGGATCAAGCATCTCCGATCCATAAAGGGATGTTCGCCTTTTTGCTTCTCGCCGGATTGGCGGTCTGGATCTGGCCCGGAGGTGCAGGTCAGGTTTTTGCGAAATATCCGGCCGCGGCGCTGTTTACTGTTTTATTCCTGGTTGCCGTGGGACCGCCGATTTTGGGTCGCAAAGTCTTTACCATGTATTTTGCTCGTAAAACCACGCCTGCAGAAGTCTGGGAAACCGTCATTTTTAAAACGATCAATCATCAGTTAACCGCACTCTGGGCGGGGCTGTTCCTTTGTGGCACGGTTTCCGGTATGATACCCGAAGTTTTTGACCTTCATGGTCCTTTTTATGAAATTATCTTCGAAGGCCTTTTGCCTGCAATTTTAATGCTGGGCATAGGAGCACCGGCCAATAAATACTACCCGATTTACTATCAGCGTAAACTGGGTCTGACGCCGGTCGGCAATGGTAGCCAGATTAATAATACGAAATCCGAGTCGGATCCGAATTAACAATGCCGGGCTAAGATCTAAACTGTCACTTCGACCCAGGAAAAAAGGCGGTTCTAAAGTGATGGACGTATAACGTGAAAGATATCCATTGGCTGAAGATTCAGCAGTTTTAGTGGCGTGTAGCGATCGAATTGATACCAAGCGTTTGAGTTTAATCAAACATCTCTAAATAAATAGCAAATAAAAAGTTAGAATTTGACAGAAGGTTGGCCACAATTTATAATTAATAAAAAAACATAATTTTTCAAAATATTATTAATCCTGAGTGGCAATTTTTAACAAAAGGGGGCTCTTTGGAGTTCCCTTTTTTTAACTCAAATTTAAAGGAGACGATTCAATGCATTTCACAACGGTCAAACGCGCAATATTGATAACTATGGTATTCGCTTTCCTGCTTGTTTCTTCTCGGGTCTGGGCTCAAGAGAAACAATCCTCCAATGAAAAGGTTGCCGTAGTCAATGGAGTTACAATCACCAGCATGGAGTACGAAAGAGAATTAAATTTCTACCTGGAAGAGGCTTCCCGCAAGGGGCAACAAATTCCGGACTTCATGCTGCCAAAAATCAAAAACGACCTCCTAGAAAGCCTCATTGCCCGTGAGCTGCTCTATCAGGAAAGCCAAAAAAAGGGGATTAAGATTGATCAAAAGGCAATTGCAGACCAATTAAAAACCATCAAACAACGATTCCCGAGTGAAGCCGAATTCGACAATGCCGTTAATCGGATGGGTATTTCAAAAGCGGATATCGAATCCCAGATTAAACGCAATATGGCCATCCGAGAACTGATGGATAAACAGGTTACAAAAAAGATTGTCGTCACCGACGAGGAAACAAAAGCTTACTATGACGACAACCCAAGTTTATTTAAAAAACCGGAGCAGGTTAGAGCCAGACATATATTAATCAAAGTCGATGCCGCGGCAACCGAAACCCAAAAAGCCGAAGCTCGAAAAGAAATACAAGAAATTCAACAAAAATTGAAAAACGGTGAAGATTTTGCCGCCCTAGCCAAGGAATTTTCTCAGGGCCCCAGTAATGCAAAGGGGGGTGATTTAGGCTTCTTCGGGCGTGGACAAATGGTGAAACCCTTCGAGGACACAGCTTTTGCGTTGAAGCCAAATGAAATCAGTGATATCGTTGAAACCCAATTTGGTTATCATCTTATAAAAGTTGACGAAAAAAAGCCGGAGGAAACCCTCGCTTATGCAGAAATAAAGGACCGATTGAACCAACATCTCAAACGACAAAAAGCGGAAAAGAAAGCCGATACATATATTGATACGCTTCGACAAAGTGCAAAGATAGAAAAATATCTATAATTTAAACTAATTAGCAGAAAGGAGGAGATTCCCAATGGCCCTTAAGGCTACCTGGTACAGTCAAGCCTGTTTTTTGATTGAAGCTGATCAGACAAAAATACTCATTTATGAAGCTTATCGGCGAGGAAGGTATTGACTTAACCATTTTACCATGGGGCCCGAAGATGCCCTGCGGGCTGTCAAACTCATCGAACCGAAGCAAGTTGCTCCTTTTCATTACGATACGTTTGATGTCATCAAACAAGATCCGCAAGCCTGGGCGATACTAGTAGAAAAAGAAACGTCGACCAAAGTGAGGGTGATGAAGCCGGGAGATACGCTTGAGCTATAAAATTAGACGAGTTGCGGCGGGCTGTTTTGATTCTCGAGGCATATTCAATGATCAGCTCGCTTCATATTTTTGAAGGTCGACAAATTCATGGCTGTGCTGCTTGATATATTCATACATAACTATGGAAGCAGCAACACTGACATTAAGACTCTGTACTTGCCCAAATTGTGGAATCTTCAACGATTTTACATCACTAAATTCTTCTTTGCCGAAACTGATACCAAACTCCTCGTTGCCAAAAACAAACGCACTTCGTTCAGGCAATTCTAAAAATGGCAATTTTTCACCAACTTCGGGCTCCAACGTGTATAAAGCATAGTTTCGCTGAGTAAGTTCTTCATGGCAGCTCTTAAAATCCTTGTGGAATTTGGCCGGAACATATTTAAATGAACCTTTAGCGGGGGCAGGATCAAAAAAATGGGTTCCGATCACATGAACTTCGCAAGCGCCAAATGCATCCGCACTTCTGAAAATTTTTCCAATGTTAAATGCCGGCTTTAAGTGATCGAGCACAACAATAAATTCGTGAACTCCGGGATTTGCCAGCAGATTAGCCCGCTTCTGTTTCTCAAAACGCTTAATCGCAGATATTCTTTCCTTGCGCCAAAGCCTTCGAATCTCCCTCAGGCCCATACCATCAAACCTTTTTAAACACTAAAGTCGGTTTTAAAAATATGTTCCATTACATCTCTGTTATTTGACGTGATGACATAAAATTGGCAGGAAATATACAAATTTGGATCCTATTTTGCTGGTCGTCTTTAGGCTGCCAAAAGTTCAGCAAGAAACCGAGGCATTAAAACGGATATCGATTTGATCATCAGGACGATACGGCCATTTTAGATTTTCTCCGTTGTTTATTGTGCTTTCGTTTTTGGCGCCGCGCTTCCCACTCCGGATAGAGATTCGGATAGGTTTTTTTCCAGGGTCTTTGAAACCAAATCCATTGATCCGGATATTTTCGAATCATATCTTCCATAATATCGACCATTTTTTGGGTATTGACTTGCAGATCACGACGCAGGTCGTTTGTCCGTTCCAGTTCTAATGGAGGATAAATATGGACGATATGCGTTCCATTGGCATCACGAGAACCAAATATGGGTATAACCGGGCTCTTGCATCGAATCGCGCTCAGAGCAACCGCGAGGGTTGTGGTGGCTTTTCGATTGAATAGAATAACTTCAACTCCCTGTTTGTATCTGCTTTGATCAATTGTCACCACAAGCGCTTCCCCATGGCGAAGGGTTTGCATCATTTTCTGCCATGCACCTTTTTTGAAAATAACTTTGTTGCCTAAGCGAGTCCGTAAATGATCAATAAAATTGTCAAGCCACTTGTATCCAACATTTCTAACCACAACGGATATTGGCCTCCCAAAATAACAGCCTAAATATTGGAGCCCTACTTCCCAATTTCCCATATGGCAAGAGATGATTATCAAACCTTTTTGCTTATTTTTTAAGGTATTAATTGAGCGTTCGTCCCCTTTAATTCGAAACATTTCCAAAAGATCTTCTTCGGGCATAACCGCTGAATGGATTATTTCCAACGCGGTTATTCCGGCGTTTTTGAAAATCCGTTGACTCAAATTTTGGATACGCGTGCGGGACCACTCAGGAAAGCAAAATTGTAGATTGCGTCTCACAAGTCGTCTGTGAGGAACATCCAAAAAATACAGGCAAATTCCCAATAACTTGCCCAGCTTTACGATATAAGACCTGGGAATATGTACAGTAAAGTTTCTTGATCCGCTGTTGTTGCCATTGAATCTTAGGTCTTTATCTTGGTTCTGATCTGAGTTTATTAATAACATGGTTTAAATAATATTTTCCAGTTGATAAAGTTGGCAGCCAGAAGCTCTTTTCAGATAAAAGAACTAAGAAGACTAACAAGGATTTTTTTGTTCGTCAATGATTTCAAGGCATTTCAATGATAGTTTATCATACTAAATCTAAATTTTGGTTGCAAATTCGACTTTTTATGATTAAAAATATTTCACAACGGACCACAAACCACGGACAACTAATAAATTGAATTCTAATCCAATCACAATTAAATTTTGATTAATTTTATGAAGGTGATGACCGATGAACCCGAAGCAAATAGAAAAAATACAGAAAGAAATTCGCAAAAGGGCTTTTCAACGAAAGGATTTTCTTCGCCAGGAAAAGGAAAAGATACGGACAACTCAATACACTTTAACCGCTTTACAAGAAGTAATAGGGTTGCCTCGTGAGGAGTTGGAATCTATTGCCAATGAGGTAAGGTATGCTTCCAAACCGTATGAGAGGGATTTTTTTTCGATTAAGAATCAATTTTTAATGGTATTTGGTTCCTTTGGATGCCTTATATTTCTCATTGGCATGCTGATTTTATGGATATTCTAAACCGGGGATCAAATTCTTTATAAATACTCTTATTATTGATGTAAAATTTTTCTCCCAAACTGGGATAACTAATTATATCCCTCACCCGGAAGGCTTGCAGGCAGGGGCCTTAAATCCACCCGAACCGGTCGCAATCCCCTGGGCTCTCACACAGCTGGCAGACATCAGCTTTTCCACATCCGCACACCGGCATTCGGGGCACTTCGGAGCAGGATCGTTGGAGCTTAATACAAGTTCCTCAAAACAGTGACAGCACGCCTTGCATTGATATTCATATATTGGCATTGGTGCACCCTCTCAAAACTTTTCTTATATAGTAGTTTTTATCCCTGGATTGTCAAGAGATATCAAGATGGTTTTTGACTGAAAAATTCCAAGCAATATCAAACATAGGAGAATAAGATTGCGGAAAATTTATGTCGATGCTAACAAGTACATTCAAGCGAAATCATCAGATTTTTCAATAATCAGTTTATTAAAAAAATTGCTAAAATCATATCAAAAATGAATTTATTTAGTGGGATTGCCTATAACTTGCGGGGTTTGGGGATGGGGCTGAGAACCCCTAAGCTCTTGTTATTAGGTCTTATTCGTATTGTTGCCGTCATCATTCTCACAATTTTGGCTGCAAGCCTGATCCTTGCATACCATCAGGAGATATTAGCGCTGATGTGGTCCAAACCTGAAAGCCGATGGATTCTCTGGCTGTGGCATGTGTTTTCTTGGTTTCTTTCACTGGTGCTTGTGGGATTATCTGCCGTTATGTCCTATTTGGTTTCCCAAATCCTATTCAGTGTATTCATCATGGATCAAATGTCCAGAATTACGGAAAAAAAGATTACCGGTCATGTC
>WOR8_10001118_pt1 | contig 27268 bp, 18 predicted proteins | sample DeeMarSeWOR38_10_FD_19890 | JGI IMG/M metagenome (IMG submission 19890) | reverse complement strand
GAATCTTGCTCTTTATCATTGCCTAGCACAGAACACTTTGAAATCAAATAATTATTTTAATCAAAATAAATTTATTTAATGGAAAGAATTGGCGATAGAAAATTGGCTTTTTCGACAGTCTCTGAGAATATCATTATAACTAAAAACTAGTGATATGCCAGAATATCACAACCTTTAAATAACCATCAAACATGCCGATATGTTGGAGATTTCTGGATTCATAACGCCACACATGCGGGGCGTATTTATAGCTAGCGAAAAATATGTTTCCCTCCACGTTTTTATTGGATGACCTTACGCTTCATTCAGCAGAACGACTTTTCCACTAACACTGCCTTCTTCCATTAATCGATGTGCGCGTTGTACCTCTATGAGCGGTACACGTGCTCCGATAACTGGCTGAATCTCATGGGCTGATAGCATTGCTATAAGTTCGGTGAGCGTCTCCCTATACCAAGCGTTATCTTTTTTAACCTCGCTAGGGGTTGCGCATAGTCGAACCCGTTTGCCGTCTGGCCAGATATTCAACAAGGACATCTGTAGCACACCAGAAATCATCCGTTGTAGACCGCCAAATTTGTCCCCAGCAAATCCATAGCTGATTACTCGACCACTTTTTCTTACAGCTTGATAAGACCGACGAAGATTGGCTCCACCAAATGGGTCGAATGCAGCGTCAACTCCATCCGGATTTTCCTTGTGGATAAATTCGAGAAAGTCTTGATTACGGTAATCAATTGGGATGCCGCCGAATTCACGTACAATGTCATGCTTGCGAACTGAAGCCGTGCCGTACATTTGTAAGTTCAAAAGCTTACCTAACTGAAGCAAAGCCGTACCGACTCCGCCACCGGCTGCATGTATTAGCACCTTTTCATTTTCAAGGAGATGCCCCTTCTTGTGCAATATGCAATGGGCTGTGAGATAGTTAAGGATAAGACTTACGGCCTCGGCAGGATCAATCTCTTCGGGGACCGGTACCAAAAGTTCGGGACTTACGCAGATATACTCGGCATAGCAGCCGAATTCGGGATTCAGCGCAGCTACATACTGGCCTTCCATGAAGCCGGTTACACCTTCTCCTAATTGATCCACGGTCCCAACAAAATCGTAACCGGGTGTAAAAGGTAATTTCGGTGCGAGAGGATAACCTCCATGCTGTGCCATTACGTCAGCGAAGCCAACGCCAGCTGCCAGCACACGAATCCTGACCTCTCCCGGTTTCGGCTCTGGTAATGCCTCCTCAACCGTCTTTAGTAAATCGGTGCTGCCATTGGCTTCTATAACAACGCGTTTGTATTTCTTCATATGAATAGACTCCAATCGAAACTTTTGATGATTGCCAACTATTGAGTGATCGGAATTTTTTCTATAATATTGGGTAAATGCAGAAAAAAGACCACCCTAACGGATAAATCTGGAATCTTATGTATAAGTTTAAGCCATTAGTTTTTTAAGGAGCCGCTATTTAGAGATATTGAGAATATCACTAAAATGGCAAAGTTGTGATATGCCAGAATATCACAACATTTTCATGGCGCTAAAAACCTTTGATTAGTTGGAAATATATGTAAAGTTCAAGCTCATCTGCGTTTTGGCATAGCCAAAACATCCTCTGCAGCTCGTTTTTAGCCATTTGCTAAGAATCCTTCATGAAAAGCGATAGTTCCTTGTGGAACCTTTTCATTGAAGGGTAAGGCCAGGAAGACTTCTTGGGGCACGCCATCATGAATTAATTCCGGATAATTCTTAAAACCAAATCGTTTGTAATAATTTGGATCCCCGACAAGAGCGCAACCTTTACCACCCATATCTTTTAACAAAGACAGACCTTCATTGATAAGGGACTTTCCGATGCCCTGTTTCTGATAATCTGGCAATACAGAGACCGGACCCAGACCGTACCAGTCTTTTGTGCCGTCAGAAAGTATTACAGGTGAAAAAGCAATATGCCCGACAACACGCCCATCAATTTCCGCCACAAGAGAGATGGTAAGTGCATTTGCATCACGCAATGCATCTATTATGAATTGCTCTGTGTGCTTGCTGATTGGATGATTCTTGAAGGCCGCTATTGTGACTTCGGTAATTGCTTCAATATCCGCAACCGTTTCTTTTCTTAGGATCATTTCAAACTCCGATTTGTTGGGACTATTCATTCTACAGATATATTGAGAGATGTCCAAGTATCAATTTTTCCAAAAATTTTTCAGGTATCAAACGGATATATGCAACTTACCGAATCTTCGGTTTTAGTGTCAAATCATGACCCTGAGAAATACGACTTTGAGGTAATAAAAAGGTTGAATCCATAGGCTCGGGTTCACTCCTCTGAATTGTGATTTAAATCGAATATCACAGGAATTTTTGGAACTGATATTTGCCGAATTGCTGGAGAAATCAACACATTTCGAGGGCATGAAAAGCATATGGTCTATAGATACTATCTGCATTTTTTAGCACGGTCCCCGGGATAATGCTCAACCGGAAGGAATGATCCTCAAACCTAAACAAATCTGACTCAATTTACGAGGTTTAGCCAAAAATTAGCCGTCTATTAACCAATCAAAGAGGGCCGCCATGACTAAAGAACCGAGACCCCGTCTCTCAGGGATAGAGATGTTGGGGTTTTTCTTGACTTTAGATGATTGGGCTGCTTTTATAGGTCAGGCAATTTCCTTCCGCCGTTAACCTCCACCCCGGAGGTACCCCATGGAAAAGCCACCTAAAATGTGCATGCTTATCTCCTAGCAGGACGTTTTCGTTCTGTTAGGAGGAAATTTTCGCCTGGTTACAGCTGAAACATCCTGAGGTTTCTGCAAAGTGACGCACTTCTTGGATGGATCATTTCTTTTAGCTTTTCCTTCTTATATTTCTCTTCCTTACAAGATAGGCGTCGGTTGGTTTGGCCCGTAGAGGCCCCTTTCTGATTGCAGTTAATCTTGTCTAATCTTCTGATTCAAGTGCGCGCAGGATAGACGGACTTGTGATTGTATCATTGGGTCTGGGGCACATTGAGACTAAATTTTCTTTTCTTCAATTTATCTAGGAGCTGTAAATGATGAAATGCCCAAAATGCCAATTTGACAATCCTGAAGACTCTATGTTTTGCGGAGCGTGTGGCGCGTCGATAGAAATAGAGGTGATCTGCCCAAACTGCGGCTCAAAACCCCCTACGGGCTTTAAGTTTTGCAACAAATGCGGGCATAATCTTAGCGAGCCCAAAGAAGCCGCTCCCAAAGATGCGTCAGGGCCTTCGGATGCCATGCCAACGGCAGCCAGGAGTGACATCCAGGCGACAGCCCCTGAGGATGAGGCGCATCCCCCAGACGCGGAACGGCGTCAACTGACCGTGATGTTTTGCGATCTGGTTGGATCGACCCACCTGTCGGCCCGGCTCGATCCCGAAGACCTGCGCGAGGTCGTGCGCTCATATCAAAAAACCGCCGCTGACGTGATTCAGGGCTTTGACGGCCACATCGCGCAGTATCTCGGTGATGGGCTTCTGGTTTACTTTGGCTACCCCAAAGCCCACGAAGACGATGCGCACCGGGCGGTGCGCGCGGCTCTGGGGATTGTCGAGGCCATGGGGACGCTGAACACCCGCCTGGAGTCCGGGTATGGCGTTAAACTTGATGTGCGGCTTGGCATCCACACCGGACCGGTCGTCGTTGGAGAAATGGGCGGTGGAGGGCGGCATGAACAATTGGCCCTGGGGGAAACGCCCAATATTGCGTCCCGCCTTGAAGGTCTCGCGGAGCCCGACACGGTGGTGATCAGTGCGATGACAAAACGCCTGGTGGAGGATGCGTTTGTGCTGGAGGACCTGGGCAGCCATCGCTTGAAGGGTGTGCCGGAGCCAATAACCGTAACACGAGTTCTCAAGCCCATTGCGGCACAAAGCGATGAAGAGGAGATTGCAACCGACGTCCTTACCGCCCTGGTGGGACGCGACGAGGAAATCGGGCTGTTGCTGCGGCGCTGGGAGCAGAGCAAGGAGGGGTTCGGCCAGGTGGTGCTCATCAATGGTGAGCCGGGAATCGGCAAATCGGCCCTGGCCGATGTCATACGCGAACATGTAGCGAGCCAAGGGTATACGCGCGCCACTTACCGCTGTTCCCCTTATCACACCAACAGCGCCCTCTACCCGGTGATCACGCACCTGCAGCGGCTGTGGCGCTGGGAGCGTGACGATACCCCCGCAGAGAAGCTTGAAAAAATGGAGCAGACGCTGCAGACGACCAGTCTCCCGTTAAAGGAGGTCGTGCCGCTGTTTGCAGCGCTGTTTTCCCTGCCGTTACCCGAAGAACGCTATCCCCCCCTGGGTTTGACACCCCAGCAGGAAAAGCAGCAGACACAGGATGCCCTGACGGCATGGCTCCTGGAGGAGGCCGAGCGTCAGCCGATGCTGGTGGTGTATGAAGATCTGCATTGGGCGGATCCCTCTACCATCGAGAACATCGGCCTGCTCGTCGAGCAGGTCCCCACAGCCCCGATGCTGACCGTGCTGATTTTTCGGCCGCAATTTGTCCCACCGTGGCCGAACCGCTCCCATATGACCCCTATCACGCTCAACCGTCTTGAGCGTCCCCAGGTGGAGGCCATGATCACGCAGCTGGGGGGCGGCAAGGCGCTTCCGGCCGAGGTGGTTCAGTACATCGTCGCCAGGACCGATGGTGTACCGCTCTATGTGGAAGAGTTGACAAAGATGCTCCTGGAATCAGACCTCCTTCAAGAGGAGGCCGATCACTATGCCCTATCCGGTACATTGTCCAGCGTGGCGATCCCGGTGACGTTGCAGGATTCGCTGATGGCAAGGCTGGATCGTCTGCCCATGGTGCGCGAGGTGGCACAGCTCGGAGCGGTTCTGGGTCGGGAATTTGCCTACGAGATGCTCAAGGCGCTGGCCGCTGTGGAGGAGTCAACGTTGCAGGAGAGGCTGGGGCAGTTGGTCGGTGCGGAACTTCTCTACCAGCGGGGTCGGCCGCCACGCGCCAAATACATCTTTAAGCACGCTCTTATCCAGGATGCAGCCTATGGCTCGTTGCTCAAGCGGACCCGGCAGCAGTACCACCAGCGAATTGCCCAGATGTTGGAAGCGGAGTTCCCTGAGACGGTCGAGGCCGAGCCCGAGCTGGTGGCCCATCACTATACAGAGGCGGGTCTCAACGAGCAGGCCGTTGGCTATTGGCTCCAGGCAGGCAAGCGTGCTGCCCAGCGCTCGGCAAATGTGGAAGCGATCAACCATCTCAGCAAGGGGCTGGAGGTGCTCAAAACCCTGCCGGATACTGTTGAGTGTGCTCGCCAGGAGCTTGACCTGCAGACCACTCTGGGTCCGGTGTTGATGGCGGCCAAGGGCTTCGGAGCTCCTGAAGTAGGAAAAGTCTATGACCGGGCCCGGGAACTCTGTCAGCAGGTGGGAGAAACCCCGCAGCTCTTTCCGGTGCTGCACGGACTGTGGCGGTTTTATATGGTTCGAGCGCAGTTGCAGACAACACGAGAGCTGGCGGAGCAGCTCTTCAGCCTGGCCCAGCGCGCGCAAGATCCCGCGCACCTCCTGGAGGCCAACCGGATGATGGGGCAGACCATGTACTGGCTTGGTGAGATGGTCCCGGCTCGGGCACACTTAGAACAAGGGATAGCCCTCTATGATCCCCAGCAGCACCGCTCCCATGCTTTTGTGTATGGACAGGACCCGGGGGTAGCGTGCCTATCATTTTCGGGTTGGCCCATATGGGTGCTGGGCTATCCGGACCAGGCCATGAGGAACATCCACGAAGCGCTGATCCTGGCGCAGGAACTTACGCACCCCTTCAGCCTGGTATATGCTCTGACTACGGCAGCTTTAACTCATCAGTTCCGCCGGGAGACACAGGCGGTCCAGGAGCGCGCCGAGGAACTGATAACATTATCGACCGAGCAGGGTTTTGCGTTCTGGTTATCGTTTGGAACGATTTTGCGAGGCTGGGCGCTTAACGCTCAGGGAGCGGAAGCAGAGGGGATCGCCCAGGTGCGCCAGGGGCTTGTCGCCCACCGGGCCACGGGAGCAGAAGTGGAAAAACCTTATTTTCTTGCTCTGCTGACTGAGGCATATAGGAAAGTAGGGCAGCCGGAAGAAGGACTGTCGGTGCTGGCCGAAGCGTTGGCAATAGTAGACAAAACTAAGGGACGCTATTGGGAGGCAGAATTGCATAGGTGCAAGGGAGAGCTCTTGCTGATGCAGCAAGGGCAAAAGGTGGGAGAAGCGGAGGAATGTTTTCGGAAAGCTCTCGACACTGCCCGTCGTCAGCAGGCAAAGTCGTTGGAGCTGCGAGCGGCGATGAGCCTGAGTCGGCTGTGGCTACGGCAGGGAATGCAGCAAGAGGCACGGCAAATGCTGGCCGAGATTTATGGCTGGTTCACCGAGGGATTCGACACCATGGACCTTCAAGAAGCCAAGGCTTTGCTGGAGGAACTGGCATGAAAGTGGAGAGCGGAACGTTGTTAGCACCTCAATTGAGATCGACAAGGTTAGAGGAACGTCGGCCGAATTGCCCGGGGGTTAAATGAATCAAGATAAGTCAGAATTCACGGTTGTCGAATTAAGTAAATCTAAATTTTGGTTATTGTATTATCAACTCCTCCCAACGAAAATTTATTTTCTGAAATATCAAACCTCGATCACTTCCACTAAATTTTCGATACTGTCGATGATTGCATCGGGGCCTTCATTCGCCAGCATGTCGTAATTATCAAATCCGGTCAGCACACCGACCGTTTTCATGCCGGCTGCTTTACCGGCTTTGATATCTGTCCCGGTATCGCCGACATAGACACACTTGCCGGATTCCACATGGAGTTTTTGCGCACATGCGATGAGGGGCTCGGGCGCCGGTTTTCTTTTTTCGACGTCATCGGATGTTATAATGACATCGAATAATTTATCAACGCCGGCACTTTTCAATGGCTGCATCTTGATCTTTAAATCCTTCCATTGGGTGGACGTGACCAGGCCAATCCTGGGGATGCTGGTAGAGATGGTTTGTAATATATGATCCGCACCGCGAATGAGCTTAATGTTTTCCGCAAACATCTGCGGCGCAATTTCATCGATGATTTCCCAGGCTGCTGGGATAATTTTATCTTTTTTATGATGCACTTCACGCGGCAAAACGAATTCCCAATTAAAATCCCCGTCTTCAGCGGCATCCAAAACCCTCTTTCTTGAAACCTGAGGCAGCTTGAGCCTTTCAAGTGCAATTTCAATAATTTTAAAATAAATATCGATTGAATCGACAAGGGTACCATCCATGTCAAAAATTACAGCTTGCACAGATAGCTTATGTTGTAGAAGCGTCATAATTCATTTTTTACTTTAAGAGTTAAATAATAAGTTATTTAATTTATATATATTTAATGGAACCTTCAAGCTATGAGCTATCAGCTACGAGCGATTTGCCTGACACCCGAAACCTGAAACCATACACTTTGCTTCTACCGACCGATTACTATGCTAATAAGATCACCATCACCGACATTCAGAGACGCCTTAATATTTAATGCCGCTACGATTTCGATAATATTTTTGGCGTGAACCCTGACTTTTTCATCGGGCATGATGATGGCGCCGTTGATGTCTCCCAGCGATACAGAAAAAGCTTTAGCATTACAAAATTTGGGATCCGGTGAAATGAGCTCGATCCCCTCTTCCCGATCCAAGGATTCAATGATAGGGAGGTATTCCCCGGATATTTGCAGGTTAAGGGTCCCCGGATAAGGTTTGAAACCCAATTTATCGGCGCATTGCTCCTGAAACCATTCTAATTGCGTAAAAAATGATCCCTGTTTCACACCGGAAACGATCTTTCCGGCGATGACCCAATCGATAGACATATCAAGCCCTTCGTTTCAAAAGTGAATGCTTTTGTTTAAGTAGGTGCCATACTGCGAGCCGCATTTTTCTATTTTGGATTTTAGATTGAAATGCACGAAAATTAAATGAAGTGTTGATCATCCTGTCAATAAATCCAAAATGTAAGATTATTCCTGAAACCATTTGGTCTTCTGAAAATCATCAGGAGAATCAGGCAGTTCACCTTTAATCATTTTCTTGAGCTTACCAATAACCGCATGCTCCTGTCCGAGTTCGAGAACTATGGATTTTAACGCCCTTCCCAGGGTTCGGTCGCATGAAGATTGAAATTCATTCCGAACATCAGATGGCAGATGCCCATAAGCATCAAGCAGATTGTCCACCCAGTTCGATAACGCTTTGGTATCGATTTCAGTTTCGGGTCTCCTGTAAACATATCCTTCAAAAGCACCGGCCGATGCAGCAAATTCATAGATTTTTTTATAAACGTGCATGGTTTCTAACTCCATTGTAGAGTCGATTTATAATGTCATTGTATCTTGTAGGAACGAATAGGTTAAAGGCGCAAGGTAAAAGGTATTATGAAGGATTCTTTAAAAAAAAATTTTGTCTTAGCATCATCATTTTCAGCCTTGCGCCTTATGCCTTCTTCAATCTTATTCTTATCTCTTTATCCTTTTCATCAATCCAGAAATCTTTAAAATCAGTCTGCTTGATCAATGCAATCGCCTGCTGCCGCGTATAGGTTTTGATGGGTTTGTGCAGACCAAATAACTTAAACAACCAGAGAAAAAATCGTTCACGCGGCGTAAGTGATGCTTTCCATTTTTCCCGATCAACCTGTGATGCCACTTTGGCCGGATCGAATATCCATGCTTCCCGACCCGCCTTTAACACCCGGTGAATCTCCTGCAATACCGCCACCGGTTCTTTGAGTGAATGCAGCATGCCGGTGCTGATCACCATATCAAAAAATGACTCGTCAAACGCCAGTCTGCCGGCGTTTCCGGCTTGAAATTTAATCTGATCCATCAGGCCTGCATTCGCCGCATTTGAACGCGCTATTTCAACCAATTTACGACTGAGGTCAACCCCGATGACGTTTATTGCCGGAGATCTTTTCGCTATTTCGAGCGGCAAATAGCCCGGACCCGTACCCAGATCTAAAATGGTACCTGCATTTAGATGGGCAACAATTTCTCCGGCTACCGGGCGATAATAGCTTTCGATCGCCATTCTGGTGGCCTTTTCATAAGCGCTGGCCAGAACACCCGGTATCCTTTCAATTTTGATCCACTCTTTCATTGCATAATGACTCAATTTGAGATTAAGAAAATAAAGCAATTATGATCTTAAAAGTCAATCAGATTAGGCGATGTCTTGTATTCGGTTGAGCCCGCTGCCCGCTTGTCCTTTGATCCTGTAAAGCTGAGCTGCAGTCATAAAAAACCGGGCTTGCCTAAATCGATCTTTACTGATACGGTTCGACTTTCTGAAAAGAGGACCAAACCGGTCAAAATAAGGAGACTTTTATGAATCTGGAAGGCTTTATCCCATATGACTCCGCAGCTGCCGATCTCTATGAGAAAAAACGATGGTGGCTGGGAATGACACTGGGAGATATGGTCGATAAAGCCAGCGATCTTTATCCCCAAAAGGATGCGCTGATAGGATCCAGCGTTCGTTATACCTACGCCCAGCTTCGTCGTCGGGTCGACACGATGGCCTACCGGATGCTCCGGGCAGGATTTAGAGCCGGAGACCGCGTCCTGCTTCAACTTCCCAATTGGCCGGAATTCGTAATCGCCTATTTTGCATTACAAAAGGCCGGTTTGATTATGGTGCCGCTCACCGTAAATCATACCGCCAGAGAAATTGCCCATCTGGCCGAGCTCACCCGGCCGAAAGGTTGGATTCTCCCCGATCATTACCGCAAGATCGACTTTTTACCTTTAATTCGCCAGACGATGAAAAAAACCGCGGACTTGGATAAAGTCATCCTTGCAGGGCCGAATATACCTGAAGGCTATCTGAGGCTCGATGATCTGATTCAACCCGGTTTAATGGATCAGGACGTTCGGACCGTATTGGAGGGCGCACGTCCGGATCCACGCGATGTCTGTCAGATCTTACCATCGGGCGGCACGACCGGACTTCCCAAAGGTGCCCCCCGAACGCACAACGATTATATCTGCAATATAGAGTACAAATCCCGCGCCTGGCATATGAATGTCACCGATATCTGTCTGGCGGCAACGCCCGTGGGACATAACCTGGCATTGCTTGTCTGCATTACCGGTCCTGTGTTCCACGGTGCCACCATTGTGATGCTGGATTCCACCTATCCCCGGGATTTCTGTCAAATCGTGCAGGATGAAAAAATAACCTGCGCGGGACTTGTTCCCACACTGATCAGCCGGTATGTCAAGTTCGAAAATCTGGCAGATTATGACTTAAGTTCCTTAAAAAAAATCTACGTGGGTGCCGCCAACAGCCCGCCCGAGCTGGTGATGGCGGTGGAGGAAAAAATCAGCGCCCGTTATATTAATGCCTTTGGCATGGTAGAAGGTCCGGTATCCCAGTCCCGTCCGGAGGACCCTGTGGAGGTCCGGCGGGGTACGATCGGCCGCCCCTGCTGTCCCTATGATGAATTCGTAACCCTTGATGAAGATGGGAACCAATGCCCTACCGGCGTCGAGGGGGAGCTGAGCGCCAAAGGCCCGGGCGTTTTTACAGGCTACCTGAAAAATCCTGAGGCAAACAAGAAAGAATTTACGCCGGATGGTTACTTTCGCACCGGCGATCTGGCAACCAGAGATGAAAACGGCAATATCCGGATTACCGGGCGGATAAAGGATATCATTATCCGGGGGGGCGAAAACATTGCGGCCCGCGATGTCGAGGATCTCATTTCTGCGCACCCAAGGGTAGAATATGTTGCCGTGGTCGGCATGCCGGATCAGGATTTGGGTGAGAAAATCTGTGCCTATGTTAAACTCGTACAGGGAGCAAAGCTCTCGCATGAGGATATTCTTCAACACTTAAAGACGCTGGAGGCAGCTAAAATACACTATCCTGAAAGGACGATTTTTGTGAGTGAGATACCCTTGACTGCTGCGGGGAAGGCGGATAAAAAGATTCTTAAAAAAGATATAGAAGAAAGGCTGAAAGCCGAGGCGCAGAAGGGTTAGAAGTGGTTTCAAAACCCCATCTGAGGCCCAATGGCTGCGTTGCATACCTCCAATAAATACTCACATACCCATGTATGCTGCGCTTTCTCGATCGGCCTGCGCCTTGCCCTTGAACCTGATCTGAGGTTTTGAAACCACTTCTAATGATCGATCGATTGGGGGATGAAAGGAATTCGAAATGAAATATGGTAACCTCTTTTCGGAAATAGATCTGAGAGGCGTAACATTTCCTAACAGAATCATGCGGACCTCGATGGTTTCCGGATTGGCGACAGAAGACGGTCACGTCACCGATGATCTCATCGCCAGATATCAGCGGGAGGTAAGAGGTGGTGTGGGTTCTTTAGTCGTAGAAGCGGCAGTGGTTTTGCCCTCACGGAGCTCGTATAATCTGCGTATCAGCGATGATAGTTTTACCGGAGAACTAGAAGGCCTCGTTCAGAGCGTTCGCGGAGCGAACCCGGAAACCAAAATCGGAATCCAGATCATGCACTTTTTGAAAATCGCCCGGAGCGGATGGAGACAAAAAGTTTCGGATTTCAAGCCCGAAGATCTGCCGGTCATTGTGCGCCAACATGCAGACGCTGCAGAACGCGCTTTAAAAGCAGGTTTTGATTTTATCGAACTCCATATGGCCCATGCCTATAGCCTTTCCTCATTTCTTTCGTTATCAAATGACAGAACGGATGACTACGGGGGTGGTTTAAACAGGCGAATGCGTTTACCGACAGAAGTCTATGAAGCGGCGCGTGAGGTTGTCGGTGAGCATTATCCCCTCGGCATCAGAATAAACGGTGAGGATTTCACCGCTCCCGGCACGACCCTGCTTCAAAGCACACAGATTGCCAAAAAATTCGCTGACCTGGGAGTCGACTACATCAGCGTATCGGCCGGCAGCAGATTTGAAGATGCGCCGCCTCCTGCTGAAAACACGCCTCCGGATCCCATGTCCGGTTATAGCGGACACCGGATGAGCCCCCCGTGGTGGTTTCCGGACGAAACGCATGTCTATCTGGCCGAAGGCATCAAAAAAGCTGTGAATAAGGCCGGCTTTACAACGCCGATTGTAACTGCCGGCAAGATCCGCACACCCAAACAGGCTGAAGAGACCCTGCAGCAGGAAAAGGCGGAAATAATTGGACTGTGTCGGCCATTGCTCTGCGATCCGGACTGGCCTCAGAAAGCCCTCGCGGGGAAGGCAAATGAGATCGTTCCCTGTACAGCCTGTAACTGGTGCCTGGAGGCCGACTCAAGGATGGAAAAGGTCAACTGTTCCCGGTGGCCTGAAGGGGACTTGGTAGCGCCTGCGCCGTTTACCAAAAAAATAGCCCGGCCGAGCGCTTTGCCAAAAGGCGCCAAATCGGCCTAAATCTTTTTTTCAGATGCGGCGCTAAAAACTTATGAACTTAGAACCTGGAGGGGTATATATTATGGGATTAAACGGAAAGACAGCAATTGTAACGGGTGGTGCCCAGGGCATCGGCAAGGCGATTGCTTTGCGTCTTGCCAGGGACGGGGCCAACATCGGAATTCTTGATATTAAAAAGGACGTCGCCCAGAATACAGTAGAAGAAATGGGTACCCTGGACGTCAAAGCGATGGCCATTGAATGTGACACGACCGACTATGGACAGGTCAAAGAAGCCGTTATGAAGGTTCACCAGGCTTGCGGCACCATTGATATTCTGATCAACAATACCGGTATCGACACATCACAATACTTCGTGGATACCGATGAAGCCCTGTGGGATCGACTTATCAACGTGAACTACAAAAGTTTTTTAATCGCTTCACATGTTTGCATTCCCTTCATGATGGAACAGAAAAGCGGCAACATCGTCAGCCTGGGTTCAGATGCGGGCCGAATCGGAAATCCGGGAGAAGTGCTTTACTGCGGCACAAAAGGAGCAATCATGTCCAGCACCAAAGCGCTGGCCAAAGAGCTTGCCAGATTTAACATCCGGGTGAATGCGGTCAGTCCCGGACCGGTGCAAACCGCCCTGTGGGACAGCCTCCACAGCGGCGAAAAAGGACAGCGGGTTACCGAAGCGGTCACCCGTGCCATTCCGCTCAGGCGACTGGGCAGGCCGGAAGATGTGGCGGATGTGGTGGCCTTTTTTGTAAGCGACGATGCTAGATATTTAACCGGTCAGGTTCTCAGTATTGACGGTGGCCTGACGATGATCAGCTGAACCACTGAAAGGAGTCAAACATGGATTTCAGTCTGCCGGAGGACATATTAAAATATAAACAGGAAGCGCGCGAGTGGGTGCAAAATGTTTTAAATCCGCTGTCGAAACCATTGGAAGAAGAAGAGAAGCTGCCTGAAGAGCTGGTTGCGGAATTAAAAAAAGGACGTTTTTTTGGTCTGACCATTCCCGCAGATTACGGCGGACAGGGCTGGGGCGCGGTGGCGTGGTTTGCCGTTTTAGAGGAATTGGCCAAGGCCTACGCAACCGTCAGACTGATCGCCCACACCATGAACGGATTGTTCTGGCGGCCGATCCTGTATTTTGGAACCGAATCGCAGAAAAAAAAGTACCTGCCCAAGCTCGCATCCGGAGAAATCTGGGCGGCGAACAGTTTAACCGAACCTGAAGCGGGCACCGGCAAGGATATCAACTCAAAGGCCGTCAAGGACGGAGAGGATTATATTTTAAACGGGCACAAGTGGCTTATCAGTCTTTTTCCAGGTTATACGAAGTTAATCTACGCATTTGCCGCCACCGAGGAGGGAATTACTTCTTTTTTGGTGGATATCCCCCGGGAAGGATTAATTCTCAAACCTATGGAAAAGATGATGGGATGCGTCGGTCCGCGCCATTACAATGTGATTTACAAAAACTGTCGGGTACCCGCGGATAGTATTCTAGGTGAGAAAGGCAAGGGATTGGATGTGGCCTTTGGCATGCTCCACCTGAGCAGAGTTTCGATTGCCTTTTGTGAGGTGGGGCTGGCCCAGCAGATGCTTGACCTGGCCATCGCCTACGCCAAGAAAAGGTCAACTTTCGGCAAACCGTTATCCAAGCGTCAGGCCATTCAGAACAATATTGCCCAGATGGGCACCGAAATCGAAGCCGCCCGTTTGCTGGCTTACAAGGCCGCCTGGAAATTTGATCGGGGTGAGGATATTACCATGGAGGCTGCCATGTCAAAACTCTTCGGGGAGCAGGTTTTGACACGGGTATCGGAAATGGCTTTGAGAATTCACGGTGGTATCGGGTATACTAAAGCGTATCCACTCGAGCGGCATTTCCGGGATGCGCGCTCGTATCATTTTGAAGAAGGGACCGAAGAAATCCAGAAACTTCTGATTTCAAGATATCTTCTGATGTAAACGGCAGCATTGCATCCATCTTCAGATGGGATGGAGCCCCACCTGCACAATCACGCCAGAGGAAATTCAGCATGTAGGTGCAAATGCGCCCCTGTCAAAAATACCGGCAATTCGAAAAAATCAAGGAGACCGCTTATCGATGCAACCCCTTGTCGGCAAAACGGCTTTTATCGATTTAACAAAACGGACCGTGCGGATTGAAAACACCCCCCGCCGTCTTGTCAAAGATTTGCTGGGTGGCCGCGGTCTGAATATGGCCTATCTGTACCGGATGTTGCCGGCGGAAACGGATGCTCTGGGTCCTGAAAATGTCTTACTCTTCGGCACCGGCATGTTAACCGGATATCCACTCCCCAATTCAGGCCGCATGAACATTTCGGCCAAATCACCGGAAACGAACATTCTGGGTGACGCCAACATGGGCGGCTTTTTCCCCAAAGCGATGAAAATGTCCGGCTTCGACCGTCTGGTAATTACCGGCCGGGCGGACAGGGCGGTTTTCCTTTTCCTTACCGACAGTTCGGTGCAAATCAAAGATGCCCATAAATACTGGGGCCTGAGTGTTCCCGACACGCAATCCGCGCTGGAGCAGGATCTTGGCGAGGGTGTGCGCTCCGCGGTCATCGGCCCGGCCGGTGAAACCAGGGTCCGTTTTGCCAATATTATGAATTCACACAAAAATTCGGCCGGCCGTGGGGGTATGGGGGCCGTGATGGGATCAAAAAACCTCAAGGCCGTTGCGGCAGCAGCAGACCTGCCGCTTGAGATTGCGGATCGGTCCAACCTGCTGGCCCTGCGCAAAAAGCTGACGAAATATCTGCATTCCTCCAAAGTGATTAAAGTCTACGGGAAACTGGGAACACCATTTCTATACGAACCCGGCAACAAACTCGGTGCCATGCGCACCAAAAACTCTCAGCTGAACCAATGGTCACCGAACCTGAACGCGACGGAACTCGAGGACCACATCGATCGCATGACGGCCTGTACGGATTGTTCGGTTCACTGCCGGCATGTCAATAAGTATGGCGGCGAGGGACCAGAATTCGTCACTGTGGCTTTGCTCGGCGCTAACTGCGGAATCGACGATCTGAAAGCGGTCATCAAACTCAACAACCTCTGTAACGATCTGGGCATCGACACTGCATCGGCCGGTACCGTTATCCCCTGGGCAATGGAGCTGTATCAACGGGGCATCATTGGAGACGATCTGACCGGTGGACCGCTTGAGTGGGGTGATGTCGAACGAGTACGCGCCCTGCTGATCGATATCTCACAGCGACGTGCATTTGGCGACATACTCGCAGATTCCAGCCAGGCGGTCCCGCTCGGAAAACTCCCTCCGGAAGCCTCCGACTATTTGATTGCGATCAAGAATCTCCCGCAATCCGACGCCCTCGATCTTCGCTATATTAAAAGCTTTGCCCTGGGTGCCGCCATCTCTTCAAGAGGCGCCGACCACTTGCGCAGCCGACCCACCGTGGATATTCTTAATCTACCCAGAGAGGTAAGCCAAAAAGTTTTCGGCACTTCCGTTATCAGCGACCCGACCGCTTATGAAACCAAGGAAGTTCTGGTCGAGTTCAGCGAGACTATTTTCGCGGTCAGCGACTGCCTGGGAATTTGCCGGTTTGTAACCCAGGGATGGAACAGCCCGAATCTTCTGGATTATGACCACTTTTCCGAACTGATTAAACCGGCCGTTGGGTTTGAGATTCGCCCCGACGAACTGCGTGAAATCGGCCGCCGCGTAATCGACCTGGAACGGTTGATCAATCAGCGCGAGGGGCTGACCCGGCTGGATGATACCCTGCCCCGCCGCTTCTTTGATGAACCTATGGAGCAAGCTGCGACTGCAGGACATTATATTGACCGCCAAAAGTTTGCCGACCTGCTCATTCGCTATTACAGACTCAGAGGATGGGACGATGAAGGCAAGCTATCAAGCGAACGGACGACCGAAATCCAGGAAATCACGTCGATAGCGGAACCGCCGAATGATGGTAGGACCCGCTAAAGATTTTTAGCGTTAAACAAGGAGGTAATCAAAAATGAATAAAAAAAATAACGTATTCTACTGGCTGCCGTGTTCGGTGGTATTTGTCTGCACTGCCCACGAGGATAGAAGAGACATCATGACAGCCACGGCGATGTTTGTATCTGAAAAAGAACCGCTGCTGGTGATCAGCGTTGCCCGAGAACACCTGACTGAAAAGTTAATTTCGCAATCCGGAAAGTTCACCCTGGTCATCGCCGCCGAAGACCAAAAACAGCTGGCCATGCAGGTCGGCAGTTTAAAGGGCGCAGCGGAAGACAAGTTTGAACGCTTTTCCATTAAGGCCAGCCCGGGGAATACCGGTCAAGCCCTGATTCCGGACGGGGCGGCCGCCTGGATGGAATGTGAAGTCGAAACCACCAGCGACATCAGGGGGTATCGCCTTTTCACCGGGCGGGTGGTCGATCAGGGCGATTCGGGTAAAGCTCCTCTGGTCTGGCACCAAGACAAATTCTTTAAGCTGAATCCAGCTTAAAGAAGGCATAGGGCATGGCGCATAGCGCATGGAGTAAAAGCTATGAACAACCGACTTAATCTTAAGCTTTTAACCTAATTTTAAGAGCAAATGTTCACGCTCTGCGCTTTGCCCTCTGCTCTATGCCCTGCCGAAAACATAAAGAAGCTTATTATCAACAAATTTAAAATACCGGCGTAAAGGAATCACCATGGACACGATATCGCCAATCGCAGTGGTCGGTACTTTCGATTCCAAGGCGGAAGAACATATGTTTCTAAAGAATCGCATTGAACAAACCGGCCTGACCGCCTTTACGATCAATGTCGGTACCCGGGCGCCATCGCCTGCTCCGGTTGATCTGGACCTATACGAATTGATTATTGCAAACAATGCAGCTGTAAAAGACAGCCGCGATAACGCGATTGCAACAATGATCGCGGAAGCCAGCGTTCGCATCAAGCATCTCTACGATAATAACGAAATCTCAGGGATGGTCTCGGCCGGAGGCGGTACCGGCACCCATATTGCAACCTGTATCATGCATGGGCTCCCGCTGGGTGTCCCCAAAGTTATGGTTTCCACCGTTGCGTCCCGTAACATGGCCAAAACAGTCGGCACCAAAGATATCACCATGATGCACAGTGTTGCCGATCTGCTGGGCGTAAACAGTGTTTCGGGCCGCATCCTGGATAAAGCCGCAGCCGGCATCTGCGGTATGGTCCGGAGCCGCTGGGCTCCTCGGGAAGAGAAAAAGCGGGTGGCCCTGCCCTTCTTTGGATTCATCACAGCGGGTGCCGAGGCAACCAAAGAAACCCTTGAAAAGCTGGGATACGAGGTGGTTGCATTTCACGCCAACGGCACCGGTGGTATGGCAATGGAGGAACTCGCCGCAGAGGGTTATTTTCACGGCATTTTAGACCTGGCCACCCATGAACTGGCCGATCACCTGCTCGATGGCTATTGCGGCAATATCGGCCCTGCAAGATTCGAACCCGTCCCCGGACAGGCCATACCCCGCCTGCTTGTCCCGGGCGGGCTCGATTGTGCGGTTTTGGAATTCACCCGTCATCATATTCCGGAACAATATAAAGATCGCAAGATCTTCTTTTACGATTTCCGCTCTGCCATACGCCTCAACAAAAACGAAACCCTGACACTGGCCGATCAGCTGTCCGAAAAATTGAATAAAGACCCTTCCAATATAAAGATATTGATCCCTTTAAAGGGCTGGTCGGAGGCGGATCGCGATAAGGGCCCGTTGTATGATCCACCGATAAACCTGTTTTTCACTCAGCGTCTCAAAGAGAAACTCGATCGTAACATTCAAATTACGGAAGTGGATCATCACATTAATGATCCGGCGTTTGCTGAAATTGCAGCTCAACTGATGCACCAAATGATTGGGAAAAGATAAAATTATGCTACTCAGACCCGATTGCATCCCCTGCATACTCAAAATGACCATCACATCTCTGCGAAAACTGCCCCTCGATGAGAACGCGGTTAAAACGTTATATACCGATATTTTAGAAAACCCCGCGCTGCATGGCCTCAACTGGGAAACCACCAGTGTGGAAGTCATCGAAGAGATATGGAAAAAAATTGTAAAAAGGGTCGGTACCGCTGATCCGTTTTCTTCAGAAAAATCAGATCAAAATGATAAGATTATGGATCTATATCCCCATTTGAAAAAAATGGTGGATGCAGCCACTGACCCGCTTTATATGGCTGTCAAGCTGTCCATACTGGGAAATTCTATGGATCTTATGTTCGCGGATCCGTCTCTTACAATTGAAAATTCGATTTCACAAAAAATAAAAATACCGCTTCCGAAGGAGATTTACTCCCAGTTTAAGCAGCAGTTAAAAGCAAGCCAGCTTGTGCTGATTTTCGGCGATAATGCCGGCGAAATTGTGTTCGATAAATTATTGGTCGAAACGATAAAGAAGACATATCAACTCGAGATTACCTTTGTGGTTAGAAGTGTGCCCACCCTGAATGACGCGACCCTAAAGGAAGCCAAATCAATCGGCCTGGACAAAATCGCAACCGTTATTGAAAACGGCATCGACGGGCCCGTGCCGGGTACCCTGCTGAGCAGATGCTCCGATCAGGTGAACGATCTGGTGCGCCGTTCCGATCTGATCATTTCAAAAGGAGGCGGCAATTTCGACACCCTTGATGAAGAAAGAAAACGCCTGAACAAAAATATCTCCTTCCTGCTCCTTTCGAAATGTGAGCCGTATTGCAGTCATTTCGACCGGAAACTATACCAACCCATACTGGCTAATTCTTATCCCCGGCAGGCAGGTTGAGCTTATTCCTGCCAAACCGAGTCTGTTAGATTATCTTAATCCATTACACTAGATTTATATCATAACAATCTATTTTTATAATAAAAATTTTTTATATTAAATGTTGTTACATTGATTGCGAATTTAAGATGCCGGCGTTTAATTTTGTGTCTCGCCGGATTGGAAGATGGAAGACTGGGGATGCCCCTCATACATTCATAATTAAAAAGTGGAGCCCATGACAGCTTAAGCCGGAAAACGACAACTCATGGCCCCAGAACGACAGCTGAGGCCGGAAAACGACACGTCGCGCCAGTGTAACATTGAAAAAACCAACGGATAATCCATAGGAGAATATTTAAATTTCAATCCAGGGTTACATGCCTATACGATCTTTCAACATCGAATGAAACGCGAATTGGGTGCTGCTTATCGGTATTTCGAAGGTTTTCTCGATACCGCCTCTGTCTCTTAATAATTTTCGGCGGAATCCGGAATTGAAAACGCTTTTGGTCTCCAACGCCTTTCCCTGCGCGTCAAAAAACTTAATCCAGAGGGACAATTGATCATACCCGCGCTTTGCTTTTCCACTTATGTTTAATTTAAAGGCGCTCTGCTGAGCAACATACTGGTATTCCAGAAGGACATCATTCGACTCCCAGGTACCAGTGTGTGGACCTCCCTGGCGCAGGGGAATAAGATCCTGGGCTGCAACCGTTGTTTGTAAAGATAGACAGGTAGCCAATACCATTGAAAAAAATAGCACGCCACGTATGATTCCCCCCGCTATAGAATTCTTTAAATGCATTTTTATCTCCTCTCCTAAAAAGCATTCTTTCGAAAACCTTGGGCTGCCTTACGCTGAAAATTGAAGCGGCCGAATTTTTTTTAGGTGTGCTGTTGTAAGATCCAAATTGTTGTGATGATGGTCGCAATAGCCGATTTACACAATTCAACCAAAGTTTGGGTTAGGTATACCTAATTTGCACTCGTGGATAATTAGTAAGTGGCGCAAATTTACATTTGAGATATAAAATGTATATCACAATAATATTAAGATCTTGCAGGCCTTTGATATCTTGGAGATATCAAAGGTGTAACGGCTGAGCTGATCGCATCCCATGGCATGTCTGATTTTCCGATTCTGTTAGCAATGTTGATGCTGTAAAAGAGTGGAGCATTAAGTTTTACGCTGAAAAAGTTTAGCGGATTCAGCCTAAGGCAAATCATTAATCCAGGGACCGCCGTTTAGCCACTTCATGTGCATTTCTTTTAACTGGCCGGTGCCTTGAAGAAAATTCATAAAGTTCTCCACCCAATTTATCAACAGCGTGTCTTCGGCCATGGCGATGCCCAGTGGTTCAAAGGTGAGAGGCGACTTTCCTGCGAACAGTCCCTTATCCTGGTATCGATAAGCTGTCAGCGCACAAAAGGGGAAATCGGCCACAAGCACATCGATTTCACCCTTGAAAAGAAGATCAATGGCCTCATCGTAGGAAGCGGTAAGGACCAGTTTTGCTTTTGGTATTAACGATTCGGCAAATTCCTGACTGGTTGAATTCTTCAGAGCCGCAATGGTAACATCAGCGGTGTCCAGTCCTTTGGCCTCCCGCAGAGCAGCATACTTGGCAGCCACCGCCAGGAGTCCCTTGCCCGTCACATAATACGGTCCCACAAATGCCACCTTTTGATTACGCTTCGGTTTTATGGTCATTCCTGACAAGACCATGTCAACCTGGCCCGCTTCAAGGGCCGGGAGCAGCTCGACAAATGGTTTTAAGACAAATTTTACTTTAACACCCATTGCAGCGGCCATCGCTCTGGAAATATCAGCATCTAGTCCGATGATTTCGCCTTTTTTGGTGATGGCCGTCATCGGCGGTTGACTGCCGCTTGTGCCAACCACCAACTCTCCCTTTTCCAGGATGCGCTCAAGGCTCGGGCCCGCAGAAGCCTTCACGGCAACCATCAGTGACAATGTCAAATATAAAACAATTACTGCTTTCTTCATTGGATTCTCCTGTTCAGCTTATTGGGGTTGATAAAAGAAAGGGGCCTATTAATAGGGTTAAGAATCAAATATTATGTAAATGCGACAAATCGAATAATACATTATGTGAATCCAGAATAGGCGGCGACCGCTTCAAATTAGTTGTCCCGCAAAGCGACATGCTATCAGTGCGGGTTTATAGACTCCCTGTCGGATCAGCAAAAGGCCTGGACAAACAGATTGATTTTCTGGCGCATTGAACGAAACACAATCATTATGTCAAGCTGGGTTTTCTTGCCCAAATCACAACTTTGCCAAAATTACAGATATAAAACGAATATCACAGCTTTTTTAGAATTTCAAAAGTGCCGATTAGCTGGAGATACCGCATAATTTATAATCGCTGAATAACATTTGATATGAACAAATATCTGGAATAAGGCGTTTATGGGTTTAGGCTACAACGTATAGCAGAAAATATGAAAATAATTTCTGATTATATTTCTGCCAATTTTTTCTCGTATCTTTCAAACCACCCCGTAGAACCGCATTCTTTGAATAGCTCAATAGCTTTTGTGAGTTTTTCGCGCGCTGCCTCGGATTCCCCTTTTCTGATCAACAAATCTGCAAAAATCGCATAGTCGTTAGCCTGATGCCAAGGCATACTATTTCTGCGATTAGATTCGATTGCAACACGAATCCATTTTTCCGATTCTGAAAAGTTATTTTTAGAGGAGTCCAGATAAATCTCAGAAATATAAGATGCAGCCCAACCTTTTAAAGAATGTACTTTTATCTGCCTCTGCAATCCGATCAAACGATTATAATCTATCTTTTTCTTGTTTGTCATAACTTCAGCGCGGAGAGATCCAATTTGGTTGAGATATTTCCATGAAGGCAAATTTACATTTTGATGAGAAAGCTTAACATTTTTATCATAATACTCTTTAGCTTTTTGATAATCATTCAATATAAAGTAAATCTCTGCCAAAAAATGCTGAGCCACGGTGGCCCATGAAAACATTCCTGCCCTTTGGGAATACTCGGTACCTAGTATAAGGTTCTCTAACGCATCGTTAATTAGCCCTTTGTAATAGCATGCCACTCCACAACTTGCGTATGCAACTCCTTTAGCAAAGATGTCATCGCACGCATCCGCCTCTAGGACTGCTTCCTTGCTTATTTGGTAACCGAGATCAACCTTTCCACCTAATATGTATGCAAATGTACTGATGTTGCTTTTTAATACGGACGCTGCCCATAGGTCATTATTTGCAATAGCTAAATCGAGTGATTTTTTAGAATAGGTATATGCTTTTTCAAATTCACAATTATATGCGGCTGCTAGCCCCAGCCACAAGTTTGCATGCGCAAAGGTAAAAAAATCACCCGTTTCTTCAGAAAGTTTTATAGACCGTTCTAATAGATCAAATGCCCGTGGGAAATCCTCTTCAACATGGCTGGCATGAGCCCCTAAAATACAGTATATTTGAGTAAGCCTCCTTTTATAGTTTATTGCTTTTGCTGCATCAACAACCGGATCTACAGCCAGCTGGGCTTCTTCATGATGATTCAGTATGTTGTAATATAAACCCAGATGCGTTCTGGCATCGATTATTTTCTTATTCAATTCATCGGATAGCGGCATTTTCTCAAGACAAAAAATGCATTTCTTTGCAAAAGTTATCGCATCAAAGAGCCCTATGTCGTGTCGGGCCTTTCTGCTTGCCAGATTGGCATATTTAGCGGCCTTCTCATAATTTTCACTTTGAACAAAATGCTCAACCAGAACATAATAGTATTCCTCTATATTTTCTTCGTACAGCCTCTCTATGGCTTCTCCTATCTGATTATGTAACTCTCTCTTCCTTTTTTCTAATATTGATTGGAGTGTAACTTCTCTTGTCAGGGCATGCCTAAAAATGTAAGTAGTTTCGGGGAAAATACCTCTCTCATATATGAGTTCTACATCTTTCAGGGCGTTAAGAGATATCAACAATTCTTGTTCAGGGAGTCCTGTTACGCGATTCAACAATTCATAACCGAATTCCCTTTCGATTATTGCCCCCGTCTCGAGGACTTTTTTTGAAAGCTCCGACAGTCTGTCAATTTTAGACATGATTACATCCTGAATTGTAGACGGGACCGTCATGTCAGTCATTTTTTCAGATAAATGATATTCGTTATCTCTTTTTTCTATTATCTTTAACGCTCTAAAATATTTTATATATTCCTCAATAAAAAACGGTATACCTTCTGATTTTTTTGCTAATAGGTCGATTAGATCAGGGCCAATTTTTTCAGCATCTAAAATGTGAGCGGCCATGTCGCTACTTTCGCGATTGGTAAGTCTGCTTAAATTGATTTGGCTTATATAAGACCTAACCCCCCAGCTTGGTATAAAATCCGGCCGATATGTTAGAACCAGTAAAACCCTCGCTCCGGCTATGCTATCCAAAAGTTCATTCAGTGCTTCCTTTGAACTATTATCAATCCAATGAAGATCCTCAATTGCCAATATTACTGGTCGCATTTCTGAACCTTTTAGAAGGATCCTCTTTAGCGAACGGAGGGTATGGTCTCTTTTCGCCTCGGTGCTCATTGATTGATTATCAATCCCGCTATTCTTGACAGATAGCAACTCAAGGATGTATGGGAGCGTCGATTTTACTTCGACTTTTAATAAATCGAGCCCCTTTTTGACTTTATTTTTTATTTGGGTATCAGAACTTCTAAATTCAATATTAAAGAACGACTTCAGAAAATCAACAACAGGTTGATAGGCCCTATTTTTGCTGTAAGATAAGCACTTGCCCTCAAGAAAGATGGCATCCTCGGATGCCACGGCCTTTCTGAATTCATATAATAATCTCGATTTCCCATTGCCAGCTTCCGAGACAATCGAGATGGCTTGTCCTTCCCCTTTCTTTACCCGTTCGAAGCTATCTAATAATATTTCTTTTTCTCGCTCTCTGCCTACAAATGGCGTAAGTCCTAATTCAGCGCTAACATCAAACCTTGTGCGGGAAGTGCTCTTTTCAATTACGCGATAAATCGTAACCGGAGATTCTTTCCCTTTGATGGCTTTTTCGCCAATTGCTTCAAACCGAAAACATCCCTCCGTTAGTTTAAAGGTATCGGCTGAAACATAGGTTGTGCCAGGTTCAGCCAGACCTTCTATCCTGGAAGCTAGATTCACGGTATCACCAACAGCTTTGAATTCAACCCGCAGGTCATTTCCCAAAACACCCACTACCACGCTACCAGTATGAATTCCGATTCGCAGAGTGACAGGAGGAATATTATTGTTTTCCTGTCTATTTGTGTCATTGAATTTTGCTAACGCTCGGTGGATCGATAGGGAAGAGCTTATTGCTCGCAGGGGTGCATCCTCTAAGGCAATAGGCGCACCAAACAGAGCCATAATCCCGTCACCTGTCAATTCATTAACCGTACCCTCATAATCATGGACCTTATGGATCAAGATCTCATAAATCTGATCCATGATGGAATAGGCCTGTTCGGGTCCGAGTTTATCGACAAAGGCGGTAAATCCCTCCATATCGCAGAACATGACCGTAACTTGCTTGCGCTCACCCTCTATTCTGTTTCTCTGAGATAGGATTTTTTCTGTTATGCCTTTGGGAAGGTATTTTTGAATCTTGGCTAATTTTTCATCAAACGAGAGTTCTTTTGGAGGAGGAATTTGTCTTGCTGACAGTTTATGACCACATTGATTGCAGAATTTAGCTCCTACCGGCAGAGCTTTTTCACATTCAGGGCAAATCTGTTCAAGTTTTTTACCGCATTCAAGACAAAAGTTAGAGTTCTCCGGATTTTTGAACTGGCAATTTGAGCATAGCATACTGGTGTACTCCACTTAACTTTATAAATATTTTGAAAATTTTGATGTGATACTGGATGGTAAAGCTGAATTATCGTAAAAATGGGATTGTGTCAAATTGATGAGGCTACCATATGTTGTGGTTTGAACATGAGATGTTTTTTGCAGATATCAACTGGAAAAAAACCTAATATCACCCAACTACCGATACATTGAGATAATCCGTAAAATCCCAACAAAACTGGGGTATGGTCAACCTTGCATATGTTGGAGGTATCGGTACTTTTGAATGCACTTTTTCATTACAAATACCATCAGATGATATCTGTATTTTTATGGTTATCGTCTGAATCACAATATGCGGTAGAAGGGATTTGAAGGATTAATTTAAAATCCAGCCAATTCTTTTTCATATTTTTCTACCCAACCATCGGCACCACATTCTTTGAAGATTCCAATAGCCTTTACGAGACTGTCTTTGGCGTTTGTTCGATCCTTTCTCAGCTTATTTATTTTAGTGTAAGTAACAAAATCCATACCTATATTAAATCTAACATTATTTCTTTTATCTGATTGAATGGCTTGCTGAATCCAATCTTCAGCTTCATATAAATCACAGTTATCAGTGTTTATCAAAATTTCGGCTAATAATCTTCTCAAGGAGCCTTCCCATTGTTTAATTTTGTTTTCTGATACCCATTCATATAACGAATTTAAATTGATATCCTCACCATTCTCTAATGCTTTCGTAGCTGCCAAAGAAATTTTTGCATGGATAAACCGATTACTTCCGAACAAAGCCAATGCTTCAAACGAAATTGCTTTTTTGTAATATTCCTCTGCCTTTCCAAATTTATCTTTAAACTGGCAAACATCGCCGAGGTAATAATTGGCCATAAATGCATGACCAATCAAATTTGCTCTTTCACTTAATTCTTTCCCAATTAAGAGATGTTCCTCGGCTGAATCTAAATATCCCTTGTAATAACAACACGCACCATAATTAGTGTAAGCCTCTGCCTTTGACGAAATGTCACCACTCTCTTCAGCCAATGATAATGCTTCACTAATCTTTGTATAGGCGATGTCAATTCTTCCCTGGCTACAGTAAATAAAAAAGGCTATGCACGCCTTGTGCATTGCTATGCTCCATAGAACATCAGCCATTTCAACGATACCAAGCGCCTTTTTGATGCAAGAAAGTCCCTTTCCAAATTCGCAGTCGTCAGCAAAAACATGTCCCATAAAATGATTTGCAAATAGTAGAGAAGTAAAATTGTTTGTTTCCTCTGCAATCTTAATTGCCTTTTCAAAATATTCGATTGCCTTGGGATGGTTCTCTTCGGAATAATAACAATGTATTCCCATTAGCGTATATATCTGAGTAAGCCCCTTTTTGTATTCATGCTTTAAGGCAAGCTGAACAATAGGATCTATTATACTTTTCACTTTTGCATAATATTGCTGTTGTACTATATAAAAAGCAAATGTAGTTCTCGCGTCAATCATTTTCTTTTCGATATCATCTGTTTGAGGCATTTTTTCGAGGCAGGTTAACAGCTTTTTACCAAGGGAGAGAGCTTCTGCAAATGACGCTGCTTTCCCCGCCTTTTTCCCAGCTAATTTAAAATATTCGGCTGCTTTTACATAATTTTTTCCTTTGAGATGGTGTTCTGCAAGATTTTCGTAATACTCATCAATATTCTCTTTGTATAGGTCTTCAATAGCATTGCCGATATCCAAATGAAGGCGCTTTTTCCTTTCAGTTAAGATCGAATCATATACTACATCTCGGGTCAGGGCGTGTTTAAAAACATAGATCGATTCGCGATAAATACCCCGTTCATATAGAAGCTCTGAATCTTTAATAGAAAAAAGCGCTGCTTTTAATTCACTATCAGAAAAACCGGTTACTTTTTGGAGCAACAGATAACTGAACTCTCTTTCAATCACTGACCCTACCTGAAGAATATTCTTTGCCCCTTCAGGTAAAGCATCTATTCTGGTCGCTATAACATCTTGAATAGTAGAAGGAACGGTAACTTTTTGATTGTTTTCGGCGAGAAGATACTTCCCCTTTTTTTGCTTTATAATCTTGAGATCATTCAGGGATTTCACAAACTCCTCAATAAACAATGGAACTCCCTCTGACTTTTCCAGAATCAATTCTTCAAGATTCTTGTCGATATTATCTGTGCCCAGAAGGTGGGATACCACAAAAAAACTTTCACGGTTCGAAAGCCGGTT
>WOR8_10001130_pt1 | contig 27295 bp, 20 predicted proteins | sample DeeMarSeWOR38_10_FD_19890 | JGI IMG/M metagenome (IMG submission 19890) | reverse complement strand
TTGGCTCGATCTGTTATAACTATAAGGAATTTGATCAGGCAGTGGATTTGCTGGCCAAAAACAAACTGGATGTGAAGCCACTTATCGGACATACATTTCCATTAAAAGAAGCCGAACAGGCCTTTGATTTCTGTTTTTCGAGAAAAGGCGTCAAAATAATATTATTACCTTGAATATTGGAATTTGAGATTTATTTGTAATTTGGTGTTTGTAATTTGGGATTTTACGCAAGCCCGGCGGATAAACATTGACATTATGGTTGCGGGCGTTTTAATCAATACCGATCCTGCCAAGACACGAGAGGTTTATGAAAAGCTGAAAGTGATTGAAGGCGTAGCAAATATCACAGCCGTATTTGGTCGTTTCGACCTGGTTGTGATGATCCGGGCGCTTGACCTGGATGCAGGAGCGAAACTCATCGCTAAAATCAGAAGTGTTGAAGGCGTTACAGCTACCGAAACATTAATTGCGACCACCGTTGAGTAGGGTATTGGATACTACCAATTCGTCTTAAGCAATAAAAAGTAACTAGCGGTTCATTATCAAAAACTTTGAGATTTACAGGAGTATTGAAGCTTGGAGTACTGATGGGGTGTTGGTTTTATAAATATTATTTTGGTATCCCGCCTTGCGATATTGCTGATCAATAGATTCAATCAAACACCAGCTATTACTGCCTGATCCCTCGTAGCCGCTCACTTCGTCGTCGAAGCAATTCCACTGTCACCAGCAAGGCTATCGAGACGATGATCATCATGGTGGCCACGGCCGCAATGGTGGGATTATATTTTTCGCGGATACCGGCAAACATCTGGCGCGGTAAGGTGTACTGCTCGGAACCGGCGATAAACAGAGCTACCACCACTTCATCAAAGGAGGTTACGAAAGCAAATAAAGCGCCTGAGATCACTCCCGGCAGGATTTGCGGTAGGGTGATTTTAAAAAAAACGGTTACCGGCGAGGCACCCAGGCTGGTGCCGGCGCGTATCTGGTTGCGATTAAACCCCTGCAATGTTGCGGTTACGGTGATGACGACAAAGGGTGTTGCCAGGGCCGTATGGGCTAATATCATACCGAGATGTGTGCTGGTCAGCCCTACCCAAGCAAAGAAAAAGTAAATGCCCACAGCACTAATCACGATGGGCACCACCATGGGCATGATCATCATTCCTGTTATAACGCCTTTGAATGGAAAATCGGCCGTCGTCAATCCCAATGCCGCCAAGGTACCCAATGCGGTCGCCAAAAACGTGGTCGCAAAGGCGATAATAAAACTGTTTTTCATGGAAAGCGTCCACATGACGGAATGGAAGAACTCTATGTACCAGCGCAAGCTGATGCCGGGCATCGGGTAGCTCAGCATGGTGTCTGATGTGAACGAAATCGGTATAATGGCAAAAATCGGCAGCACCAGGCAGATAAGCACTAATATACAGAAACCCCGTATGGTGTAGTACCACGCACGTTCCAAAAGCGATGCATAGGGTTGCAGTGCCATAACTTTATCCCATCCGTAATCGCTCGACTCCAATGAACCGGTTAAAAACAATGTAAAGCACGATGGTAGCTACCAGCAACAATACCGCCAGTCCCGAGGCCATGCCCCAGTTAATGGTGTTATTGGTAAAGAAGGCGATGAAGTAACTGAGCATTTGATCTTTGGGGGCTCCCACCAGGGCTGGCGTGATATAGTAGCCGATGGCCAGAATATAGACCAGTAGGCACCCTGCACTGATCCCTGGCCTTGTCTGTGGTAAGTACACCTTCATGAAGGCAACAATTGGGTTGGCGCCCAAACTGGAAGCCGCTCGCATATAAGATGACGGTATATTTTTCATGACACTGTAAAGCGGTAGGATCATAAAAGGCAGCAGGATATGAACCATAGCGACATAGACGCCAAAACGGTTAAATACCAATTGTATGGGATTTGGTGCCAGGTGCGTCCATAACAGAATTTTATTGATGATCCCTTCTTTCTGTAACACGATGATCCAGGAAGCAGTGCGAACCAGCAATGAGGTCCAAAACGGCAGCAGCACCAAAATCATAAGCAGATTGCTGTAGCGCACCGGCAGACTGGCCAGCATCCAGGCCACCGGGTATCCCAGCAGCAAACACCAGATTGTGACCACAAAGCTCATCCAAAATGTACGCACAAATACCCTGAGGTAAAGGGCTCTTTCTGCCGGCACTCTTGCGATATTGCCGTCCTTGTCGCGTTCGAGATCGACAGCAGCCAGGAGGTAAAATTCGGTGTAGGGTTTAGCGGCCTGCTTCACCGCAGCCCAGTAGCGCTGTTCCCCCCAGCGTTTGTCGATGGCAAGGATAGCGTCTCGATAAGAGGCTGGTTCGGTTTTGATCTTGGAGATCTTGCGGGCGGTTTTATTCAAAAGGGACCGGAAACCGGTGATGTCATAATTCAGGCGTTTGCCGGCTTTGCCAACCGTACGGTCCTTGTGTGCCTGGCGCAGGTCGGCAGCCAGTGCCGCGAACACCCGTTCGCCGGGTATGCCAGAGCCGTCCCAACTCTGGATGGCCTCCACCGTGCGCGGCATTACTTCAAGAATTTCAGGATTCTCGACAGCACGGTATAGCAGCAACAAAATCGGGACAATAAAGATTATGAGTAAAAAAAAGAAAAGCGGCGCCACTAATCCAGCGGCTTTGATTTTACGTCGGCGCTCGGCACGCTGCAGCATTTCCTTTAGCGGAGTGCCATCAAATGTGGTGAGGTTTTGGGCAGAGCTGTGGGTGTTGTTCATGGTTTTCAACCCAAAAAAAATACAAGAGGAGCGGTGATGCCGCCCCTCCTTTTGATGTCTAAATGGCTTATTTGGCCGCCCAAACGTTAAAGCGTTCGTTGAGTTCTGCCTGGTGATCCACCCACCATTCGGTGTTTATCGCCAGCGCTCCTTCCAAATTGGCCGGATAAGTCGGCAGATTCGGGGCGACGTTTGCATCCACTGAAGCCACAGCTTTTACATGGGTCGGCCCATAAGGCATCTCAGCCGAGAGGACCGCCTGTATCTGCGGCTGACTGGCAAATTTAATAAACTCGTAAGCTTGATCAAGATTCGGGCTACCTTTGACAATTACCCAGGAGTCAAGGGCGTAACACTGGCCATTCCAGACGATCTTGAAGTTGCGTCCCTCTTTGATGGCGGCACTGATACGTCCGTTATAGGCCGAGGTCATGACAACGTCACCGGCAGCCAGCCACTGCGGTGGTTGGGCACCGGCCTCCCACCATTGCAGGTGCGGTTTGAGCTCATCGAGTTTCTTAAATGCCCGTTTGATACCCTCTTCTGTGGAAAGAACATTGTAGACATCGGCCGGCTTCACGCCGTCGGCAAGCAAAGCGATTTCAAGCGAGGGTTTTGCCGACTTACGTAAGGCACGTTTTCCCGGCCATTTCTTGACATTCCAGAAGTCTGCCCAACTCTTGGGACCTTCGCCCTTGATTCTGTCGGCATCATAGGCGAGAATGAAGGCCCACACAATGGTGCCGACACCGCATTCTCCGACCGCGTCTGGGATGAAATCCTTTTTTGAACCAACTTTGCCCCAATCGATGATTTCCAGAAGACCTTGCTCGCAGGCATTGATGAGCTCCGGCGCCTCGACCTGGACCACGTCCCAGGTCACATTGTTGGTCTCAACCATGGCTTTGATTTTGGCCATTTCGCCGTTATAGGATTCGTCGAGAAGCTGCCTTCCGGTCTTTTTTATGAATGGATTGAAATACGCTTTTCTTTGTGCTTCCTGATAGGAGCCTCCCCAGCCGACGACCGTGAGATCACGAGCGTTGCTGATCGTTGGCATGGCGATTCCGGCTAAAAACGTGACGGCAACAAAAAGCATTGCAAATTTAAATATCGAAATCCTAAACATTTTCATACCTCCTTCCTTTCATGGTTAAAAGAACAGCCCTTTTAGAAATGGACTATAAGAGAAATGCAATCGGCTTGTCAAGCTTTGTAGAAAAGCGTTAAAAGAGGAAGGCTAAAAACATTGACAGAAACATATTTTTTCAATATATTTTTTGATTGATTTATTCTGTATTTTTTATTTTTCGTAAAAATTTCAGGATGTTCATCAGGATGGCGTTATCGGAAACCAAAAATGTTAAGCCGCTTGTTCGCTTTGAGCATATTGATAAAAGCTTTGATGGTGAAACCCTGGTCATCAAAGATCTAAATCTTGATATCGCTCAGGGCGAATTTCTTACCATGCTTGGACCGTCCGGTTCAGGGAAAACAACTACTTTAATGATGTTGGCCGGTTTTGAAACACCCACACATGGAGAAATCTTTTTTAGCGGCCAATCCATAAGTAACATTCCACCTCACAAAAGAAACATCGGTATGGTTTTTCAAGATTATTCGCTGTTTCCCCATATGACGGTTAAAGAAAATCTTGCCTTTCCCCTCAAAGTCAGAAAATTTTCCAAAGATGAGATTGACCAGAAAGTCACCAGAGCTCTTGAAATGGTTGAACTCCGAGGCTTTGAAGGCCGAATGCCGGCCCAACTCTCCGGCGGTCAGCAGCAGCGGGTAGCATTAGCACGGGCGCTCGTTTTTGAACCCCAGCTGGTGCTAATGGATGAGCCTCTCGGTGCGCTTGACAAGAATCTGCGCGAGCAAATGCAGTATGAAATCAAGCATATTCATGAAAATGTAAATGTAACGGTGGTCTATGTCACCCACGACCAGAGTGAAGCCATGACCATGTCTAACCGAATCGCTGTGTTTGATGACGGCATCATCCGACAACTCTCAACCCCCGATATTCTTTATGAAAAACCGGAAAATGCATTTGTTGCTCAATTTATCGGGGAAAACAACCGACTTTCAGGTAAGGTGACCGAAATTGATGGAGACAGGTGTGTGGTGGAAGTCAATGGCGGAGGAACAATAAGGGCGCTTAAAGTCAATATTAATGGTGTTGGCGAAAGAACCACGGTGTCACTTCGTCCGGAAAGAGTGACGGTTAATCCTGCCGCAGGAAGTGTCGATAACATCTTTGAAGGCCGGGTAGAGGAATTAATATATCTTGGGGACCATGTTCGCACCAGAGTTAATGTTTGCGGTAATGATGAATTTATTGTCAAGATCCCCAACTCCCAAGGTCATATGGTTGTAAATAAAGGTAAACAAATCCAGCTTGGATGGTCTTCCTTTGATTGCCGGGCACTTGATCCCCTTGATTAGAAGGGCTTTTTCAATCCCCTCTGATATCCGATTTTTGCTCAATTTCTCACAACACTTTCAATTTGATAGCTGCAACTGTTTTAGAATCTGCTCGTTTTCTTTTCGACAACTTTTCTCTTGCACTTCTTCCATGCGGCGTGTTAATTTGGGTGCCTTCTGATTTTGTCAATTAATTTTCAAATAATATCGATAGGTTATAAAACATTGAAAATTTAGGTACTAAAATCTTTATTCTATGAAACTATACATACAAGGGGAGGAGCAATGAACACATCTAAACCAACCTTGGATGAAACATCTCACCTAATTTTGCACCTTACACCCAGAGCGGAGCTGGAGAAAGGCATTACGGTCATTTCCAGAGGTGAAGGCGTTCATGTTTTTGATTCTGAAGGCAATAAATATATCGATCTGGTAGCCGGGGTGACACGCCCTGTTCATTTGGGTTACGGGCACAAGGAATTAGCTCAAGCCATCTATGATCAAATGATGGAACTTGCCTATTTTACGCCGTTGATGTTCGCCAATGAGCCGGCCATAAAGCTTGCAGGCGTGCTTTCTGAAATTACTCCCGGTTCTATTAATCGCTTCACATTTGAGTGCGACGGATCAGAGGCTGTTGAAACGGCGATGAAGCTTGCCAAGCATTACCATTATTTTAAAGGTGATAAAGGGCGCTACAAAGTTCTTTCCAGAAAAGGTGCGTATCATGGTGTCAATGGTATTGGTGTAAGGGCACTCGGTTCGGTGGTGCTGATGCGGCATATGATGGAACCTTTGGCTCCGGGTAGCGTCTTTGCAGAGTCTCCGTACTGTTATCGCTGTCCTTATGATTTGATCTACCCGGATTGCGATATTGTATGTGCGCGAAACATTGAACGCATCATTGAGTTTGAGGGCCCGGAATTATTTTCGGCGATTATCGGAGAGCCCATCCAGCAGGGGTTCGGCGTGCTGGCTCCTCCGAAAGAATATTGGCCTATTGTTCGAGAGATTTGTGATAAATTTGGAATCCTGCTGATTATCGATGAAGTTATTTGTGGATTCGGCCGTACCGGAAAAATGTTCGCCACCGAGCACTTTGAGGTTCAACCGGACATGATCACGATGGCCAAAGGGATCACCAGCGGTTATGTTCCGCTGGGCGCTGTCGGATGCACCGATGCGGTGCTGGCGCCCATTGAGGTATTCAACCATTTGCACACCTATGGAAACCATCCGGTTCCCTGTGCTGCAGGGATTAAGACCATTGAGATCTTGAAGCGGGACAAGTTAGTTGAAAACTCCGAAGCGTTGGGAAGATATTTTCTGGAAAGCCTGCAAGAGTTGGAGCATCATTCCATCGTCGGCGAGGTGCGGGGGACAGGACTGTGGACGGCCATCGACTTTACGGTGGACAAAAAGACGCGCGCACCATTGCCGTTTGAAAATTTGTCCAGCATGGTAAGTCGAGCCAAGCAGAAGGGATTGATTATAAAACTTGCACCTGTGCGGCAGGCCTTTGAGTTTGCCCCGCCTCTGATCATTCAGAAAGAAGAAATTGACGAAGCTGTAAAAATTATTGGAGAATGTATTAGAGAGGAAGAGAAGGAAATGGGGCTGTAAGCGAGGAAAGAAACTATCTACTTTTCCTCCGATAACGGCGGATTTCAAACACACTGGTTCATGTAAATGTTAAAAAAAATGAATATCGAACAAGGAACCGCAGAATTTTGAGGGTGACCCTTCGACATTCGACATTCCTTGTTGGATATTCTGCGGTTCATTCGGGCTAGGTTGTTAGCTTTTGAAATCCTTCCTCCAGGATACTCAACCCGCGTTCCAGCTGCTCATCGGTGATCACCAAGGGCATCAACGTGCGGATGACGTTGCCGAAATTTCCGCAGGAAAGCAGTACCAGACCTTTATCGTAGCAGAGCTTAACTAATTTATCCGCTTCTTCTTTTGCCGGCTCTTTCGTTTCTCTATCTCGAACCAGTTCCATGGCTAACATGGGGCCCTTTCCTCTGATATCCCCGATGATTTCATATTTCTCCTGCAGTTCTTGAAATTGGGATAGTACCCTCTGTCCAAGTTTTTCCGCCCGTTGAAGAAGGTTGTCTTCTAGTAAGACTTCCAAGACAGCCAGCCCGGCTCGACAGGACACCGGATTGCCGCTGAAGGTTCCGCCCAGTCCGCCTACATGTATTTTATTGATCATCTCCTTGCGAGCGATGATTGCACTCAAGGGCATACCGCCTGCCAAACTCTTTGCCAATGTAAGGATATCCGGTGCAATTCTCCAGTGCTCAATGGCAAAAAATTTTCCGGTTCTTCCCACACCGGTTTGAACTTCATCTATAATGAGAGCGATATCATATTTTCCAGCGATCTTCTGAATTTTCGGAAAATACTCCGGAGGTGGTGTGATGAAACCACCTTCCCCTTGAATCGGCTCGGCAATGATCGCCGCTGTGGATTCAGCAGAAACATGGGAGATAAAAACGTCTTCCAGATAATCGGCACACGCTACCTCGCATCCAGGATATTGGAGGCCAAAGGGACAGCGATAACAATAAGCATAAGGTATGCGGTAAACTTCGGAGGCAAACGGCCCAAAGCCGAATTTGTAAGGTTTTATTTTGCTGGTCAGACTCAGAGTGAATAGGGTGCGGCCGTGATACCCATTTTCAAAACAAATCACTGCCGGCCGTTTTTTGTTGTAGCGCGCAACTTTTATCGCGTTTTCCACAGCTTCGGCCCCGCTGTTGGCAAACATTGTCATTTTGGGAAAGTCGCCGGGAGCAAGGTCGTTGAGTTTGGCGGCCAGATCGACATAGGCGTCATACATGGCCACATGAAAACAGGTGTGGATACATTTGTCCGCCTGATCTTTGATGGCTGCGACAACTTTTGGATGACAATGGCCGACATTGTTAACACCGATGCCGCCGGCAAAATCAATAAGTTCGCGACCCTCCACATCGATCATTAGCGCTCCCTGGGCTTCTCGGATGAAAGCCGGCGTTATATTGTAGGGTGCCTGTGGTACGTTTTTGTTTCGCAGTTTTGTCAATTCTTCATATCTGTTTGTCATAAATTGGCCTCCTTTTAGCTATTTGACTTTGCTCCAATAACTATCTCTCAAACCTTTTTTATAGATCTTGCCGGAACCGGTTTTGGGAAGTTCGTCTAAAAATATAATGGATTTGGGGGCTTTATAAGACGCCTGGTGCTGCTTGCAAAAGCTGATTATTTCTTCCTCGGTAGCCGTCTCGTTTTCTTTGAGCACAACTGCAGCAGTTATGGCTTCGCCCCATTTTTCGTCTGGCACGCCAAACGCAGCGGCTTCCAATACCTTCGGATTCATATAGAGAACGTTTTCCACTTCAGTGGAATACACGTTTTCACCACCGGTAATGATCATATCTTTCTTTCTGTCGACAATATTGACATAGCCTTCGGCGTCCACATTGGCAAGATCACCGGTGCGAAGCCATCTCTCGCTAAATGCTTCCTTGGTTTCCTCCGGCAGGTTCCAGTATCCGGGGGTTATCGTATCGCCGCGCACCCAAATCTCGCCGACCTGCTGCTCATCGGCAGCTACGGGATTTCCGTTTTCGTCAACGACTTTCAGTTCCACACCGATAAAGGGGCGGCCTGTCTTTGATTTAAATTTAAACTGCTCTTCGGGAGATAACCCTTGCAGATGCTGCTTTAAAAGGCTGAAGGTTAAATACGGGCTGGTCTCGGTCATGCCATATGTCTGAATGTAATCGCAGCCGAAGGTTTCTGCAATGCTTCTTACCACTTCCGGGGCGATGGGGGCGCCGCCGCTAAGAATCACCCGCAGGCTTGAAAAATCATGCTTGTTTACGTTTGGGTGCTTGATCATCAGGTTGAGCATGGTGGGGATCATGTTGCTTAATGTAATTTGCTCTTTTTCAATAGTGGCCATTACAGCCTCGGCCTCAAATTGACCCACCATGACATGGCGTGCCCCCACCCAGGTGATGGCAAATGTTGCCCAGGCATCGGCCAGATGAAACATGGGGGCAATGTGGCCCCAGACATCGGTGTCCGACAGCCGAAGTTCAGCGATGGTACCCAGGGAATGGAGGCAAACATTTTTATGGGTGAGCATCACCCCTTTGGGGCGACCGGTGGTACCACTGGTATAATAGAGATGGGCAACATCATCTTCCTGAATCGAGACGGATTCAAAAAAACCTTTATGATCATTGATGACATTTTCAAGGCAATGAGACTGAAAGTTGACAGCCATTGACGGTGAATTTCCGATCCACAGAATTCCTTCCAATGGTGTATCTTCTTTCAGAATATCTTCTACAACCGATGCAAACTGCGCGCCGGCCAGCAGCCACCGCGAGCCTGAATCTCGCAAAATAAATGCAATTTCTTTCGGTGAAAGCCGAAAATTTAGTGGATTGAGGATTGCCCCGATTCCGGCAGTTGCGTAATAGGTTTCTAAATACGCATGCGAGTTTACTTCAAGGATGGAAATGCGGTCTTTGGATTGTATGCCTTGCCCCTGAAAAAACCGCGCCAGACCGGAAACCCGCTCACCGATTTGAGTATAAGTAAACGATCGATCACCATCAACAACCCCCACCTTTTCCGGATAGAGGTCCACTGCTTTTCTCAAAGTCATCCAGATGTCCAAGGTTTTGGCCTTTGCTTAATTCTGATTTAAACTGTGAAATAATATCTGAAAGTATGGTAGAGACCTTAAACAATAGTATTTTGAATTAAATGTTATTAAATGATATTTGTCAAATTTTATTTATGGATACAATTATCAATTTTTCTACTAACTATTTATATTTGGGGTTAATATCTCAGGAATGCTATTATTATCACATCTTGATTCAAAGTAAATTTATTGAGATTTTTACGAAGATATGATTTTAATTAATTTACATCCAAATCGATGGTGTATCTCTCCAAGGATAGATTTACATGACATTGCCCATTGACAGTTTTGCTGAGGATTTTGACCCTCGTTTTAAGGTTTTTCATGAACTCATGGCCAAAAAGGTCAGGGATATTCTTTTGGTCTCCACGCCGTATGATGCCTGGATTATGGAAGAAGATTGCCGGCTTTCGGAGCGGATTATTAATGAATACAGGGGGTTGAATCTAAGCAATCCGCCGCGATTTACCTGGGTATCAACAGCCGAAGAGGCGTTTGCTGCTCTGGATGAAAAAAAGTTTGATATGGTGATCACCATGCTGCATCTGGCCGATATGGATGCCTCCGTTCTGGGACAAGAAATCAAAAAAAGGGAGCCCGATTTACCGGTGGTTCTATTGAGCCACTCTTCCATACTCCCGGATGCTGAGGAATGCAGCTTGGACTACCCCAAGCCTGCCGGCATCGATCGAATGTTTATATGGTCCGGCAATACCGACATTCTGGTGGCGCTGGTAAAAAGTGCAGAAGACCGAATGAATGTCGAGCACGACACGCAATACGCCGGAATCAGGGTGATTCTCTTTGTGGAGGACTCACCGGTTTATATTTCAACGTTACTTCCGGTTTTATACAGGGAATTGGTGAGTCAAACTCAGGCTGTTTTAGAGGAAGGACTCAACGAAGAACACCGTTTGCTCACCATGCGTGCGCGCCCTAAGATATTGGTGGTCAGAGATTACGAGGAAGCTGTCCGTCTTTTTAAAAAATTCGAACCATACGTACTGGGGGTAATTTCCGATGTCCGATTCCCGCGCAACGGCCAGCTTGATCATGAGGCTGGTGTGGCATTTCTTTCCAAGATTAAGCAAGAGCGATTTGATATACCGCTTTTGCTAACCAGCTCGGAGCCTTCAAACGCTGAGAAAGCCGCTAAAATTCCTGCTTTTTTTGTGGACAAAAATTCACCCTCCCTGATTGCGGAGGTTCGTTCCTTTTTTCTTGATCAACTTGGTTTTGGTGATTTTGTATTCCGTACGCCAACCGGCCAGGAAATCGCCCGCGCCTCAAATATGCGTTCTCTTGAAAAGAATCTGCACGAAATTCCGGAAGATTCGTTTATCTTCCATTGTAGCAGTAATGATTTTTCGCGATGGTTTTTCGCACGCACGGAAATAATGCTGGCTTCCAAGGTGCGACCCATCCGCGACGATGACTTTACCAGCGTTGAAAACCACCGACAGTATCTTATCTCTCTGATTCAAGCCCGGCGCCGGCGGCGGCAAAAGGGAGTGGTGGTTGATTTTGAAACCGGCGCATTTGATTCGGATACCGAATTTTTTAAAATTGGAAAAGGCTCTCTGGGCGGAAAGGCCCGGGGGTTGGCATTTGTGTCCAACCTGCTCCAGCGGTTGCCGGAAATACATAAAAAATTCGAAGGTATAAACCTTCTCATCCCACAAACATTGGTTATTACTACCGATGGGTTTGATGCCGTTGTGGAAGAAAACAATCTGAAGGGACTCGCAAAGTCGGATGCTCCGGATGAAGAGATTGCCGAAGCATTTCGCAAGGCTACGTTTCCAAAATGGATTGCCGATATCCTAAAGGCTTATCTGGATAAGGTCCATTACCCGCTGGCCATCCGATCGTCCAGCCTTTTGGAAGACGCTCAATTTCGGGCCTATGCCGGGCTTTATCGCACCTATATGCTGCCAAACGATTATCCCGGTTTGGAGACAAGGCTTGAACAGTTGATTAATGCCATCAAACTGGTTTACGCATCCACCTATTTTCAAGGACCGAAAGCATTCTCGCAAAGGATCGGCCACCGCACCGAAGAAGAAAAGATGGCGGTGATTATCCAGCAATTGGTGGGCGAGAGATACGGAGATTATTTTTATCCGGCGATATCCGGGGTGGCTCAGTCCCATAATTATTACCCCTTCGCGAAAATGAAACCCGAGGAAGGCATTGCAACCATCGCCCTTGGTCTCGGCAAAACCGTCATGGAAGGCGAAAAGGCCCTTCGGTTTTCACCAAAATATCCGCAACTGTTGCCCCAGCGATCCACGGTAAATGATATCCTTGAAAATTCACAGCGCTATTTCTATTCGGTAAAGATGGGAGGTCCCTATCCCGATCTCGGTATCCATGAGGATGCCAATCTTTACAAACGTGAAGTCGATGATGTGATTGCGGATACCCCCATGAAACTGCTGGCCAGCACCTACCTGCCGGAAGAAGGCCGTATCAGAGATAGCACTTATATTCCCGGATACCCTGTGCTGACCTTTTCTCAGATCCTGAAGTACGATTTGTTTCCTTTGCCCGAGATTCTTGAAGAAGTTCTTGCAATGGGGCACGAAGCAATGGGTTGTCCGGTGGAACTCGAGTTTTCGGTAAACTTATGCCAAAAAAAAGATTGTGAACCGCAATTTGCTTTTCTCCAGCTAAGACCCATGACGGCCAGGGCGGAACTCGGACAGGTGGAAATTATCGAGGAAGAGATTGAAGCGGCGTTCTGCTATTCTTCCCATGCGCTGGGTAATGCGGAAAAAACGGACCTCGCCGATATCCTTTATGTAAAGCCGGATGTGTTTGATCCGAGTAAAACCCCCCAGGTGGCTCAGGAGATCGGCAAACTGAATGCGGGGCTGGTAAAAGATGGCCGAAAATACTTGCTTATCGGACCGGGCCGATGGGGTTCGGCGGATCGATGGCTGGGGATACCGGTAAGTTGGGCTGAAATCTGCGGAGTGGGCGCTATGATCGAAACATCTTCTCCCCAGTTAAAGGCTGATCCCTCCCAGGGATCCCATTTTTTCCACAATATTACATCATTGGGCATAAATTATGTGACCATCACCAATACGAACAAAGATTTTCTAAAATGGAACTGGCTCACTTCCCTGCCGGTAACCCATGAAACCAAATTCGTTGCCCATGTGAAGCTTGAAAAACCGTTTGTGTTGAAAGTGGATGGAAGATCTTCGCAGTGTGTGATGTTTACCTGATCTTTGGCTGAATGCCATCTTATGAAAAAACGACCTTTCATTTTTTATGGATGGATCATTGTCGCTGCCGGCATCGTTTTATATGCGCTGGGCTATGGTGCGCGGTATTCCTTCTCGGTCATTTTCCCTTCCCTTCTGACGGAGTTCCAATGGCCCAGAGACGCAACCGCCATCATGTTGTCGGTCCACTTGCTGGTTTATGGCTTTGTTGCCCCTATGGCCGGATACTTGATAGACAGAATAGGTCCACGCAAAACCATGGCATCCGGAACAATTCTATTATCACTCGGTTTAGCCCTCTCAGGATGGGGGAGCAAACTTTGGCATTTCTATCTGAGTTTTGGCGTCCTGTCCGGAGCCGGCCTTTGCCTCATAGGCGCCGTGCCTTTTACCGCCATATTGAGGAATTGGTTTGAAAGAAAGAGAGGATTGGCCTTCTCGCTCCTGTTCTTCGGTGCCGGCGGTGCCTTTGCTTGGTATCCAGCCATAGCCTACCTAATTAAAAACGCCGGCTGGCGAAATACTTTCGTGATCGAGGGTTTTGTTGTTGCCGGCTTTATGCTGCCCCTAATTATTTTTATCGTTCGGTATCATCCTCGGGAAAAAGGCCTTATATCCGACGGCTTGACAAAGACTGCCGGGAACCCGAAAACATCTGAAACGGGAGCAGCACAGATCGTGGATCACGCTTGGACGGCTATTGACTGGACGTTGCCTAATGCCATCAGGACTCACCGCTTCTGGCTGCTATGTCTGTCAACATTTTCGATGTGGGGGATCACGCAACATATTATGGTGGCCCATCACGTGGCTTTCGCCACGGATCTGGGCTACCCAAAAATCTATGCTTCCTCCGTTTTATCTCTATTCGGCATTTTTTTTGCTTTCGGCTCTCTGGCTGCCTCTGTTTCTGATCGCATAGGGCGTGAGAGCACCATGATTATCAGTACGATCATCGGAATATCTGGCATATTCATCCTGATGCTCATGAAGAACACTTCCGATTCCTGGATGCTTTACTACTACGCAGTAACCTTTGGTTTTAGCAACGGGTTAAGTGCTCCGACTATAGCTGCCACTGTCACGGACATTTTCCAAGGGCCAAGGATAGGGTCTACCATAGGCTTTGTGTGGTTTAGTTTTGCCGTTGGCGGTGCCATAGGACCCTGGCTCGGTGGTTGGATTTTTGAATTCACCCAAAGCTACGAGGATGCTTTTTTGACAGCAATATGTTGGTATGCTGTGGCAGGTGCCGCGATCTGGGGGGCGTCACCAAGGAAGGTGCGGCGGGTGCCGGGTCAGGCCATAGTCAGGCAAAAAAGGTAGCATAAATTTAGCAACACCAAAATCTATTTCCAAGACTAAATGAATATAAAAAAATCGACAAATCAGCAAACTGGCATGATCAATGCGTTGGTTGCCAATACGGCGGGCGAGATTTTTGAACTGGAAGGATATGCGGCTGTCGGGATGACGGGTCCGGTGCTAGAGCCTCTATCTGCAGCTCAGACCCGTAAAATGCCATACGGCAGCGAGTTGATGTATCTGCCTGCGCGAAGCCCCGTTTTGTTTAATTTGCGTAGTCGCAAGATTGAAACATTGCAAGAAAATCCCTATTCGCCGGGAGAGCCAATTTTTCCGGTGGCCGTCTTCAATTCCCCCGGCTACGTAGTTACGCGTGTGAGTGCCTACCAGGAAACGAAAATGGCCCGCCATCTTCCGCTTTTTTCCTATGGCGCCGTTGGATGGTATCGGGGCAAATTCCGATCGGCAGTTATTCGGGTCGATGCGGAGCCCCGCCAGGACCTGCGGCAGATGAAGCGTAAAGATGTAGTTGCTGGTGTTGAGATGGCACGCAAACACATGCCGGTAAATCGCTTACGAGCACATCTAGAAAAATGCGCTCTGGAATATGGATGTCCGGCCGGCAAAAATTTCTTTTTGGGTCGATTTGAAGCACCGCTTCCTACGGCCAAACAATGCAATGCCCGGTGTCTTGGCTGTTTATCGCTGCAAATAAAAAGTGAAGTTCCTCGCAGTCAAGACCGTATCAAATTTACACCTTCGCCAGAGGAAATTGCTGAAGTTGCCGTTGCCCATATCGGACGAGTGAAAAAAAGTGTCGTCAGTTTTGGGCAAGGTTGTGAAGGGGACCCTCTAATGGCGGCCCATGTGATCGAACCGGCCATACGTCAAATTCGTGCCAATACACAGCAGGGAACCATCAATATGAACACCAACGGTAGTCTGCCGGATACGATAAAACGGCTATTTGAGGCAGGATTGGATAGTATCCGAATCAGCATGAATAGCCTGCGCAAGGTATGCTATGAAGCCTATTTTCGGCCTAATGGATATGGGTTCTCAGATGTTTTAATGAGTATTGAGGTAGCCCTTAAGCGAGGGAAATTCGTGTCCATCAATTACTTAAACTGCCCGGGGTTTACCGATACGCCTCAGGAATTCGATGCCCTGATTCAATTTCTAAACCAATATCCGATTAATATGATTCAGTGGCGTAACCTGAATTTCGATCCACTGCGTTACTGGAAGATGATGAATGGCTTGACTCGGCATGGTGAACCGATTGGAATGGAGAATTTAATTAAGCAATTACGAAAGCAATTCCCGAAATTGAAGTTCGGCTACTTCAACCCGCCAAAAGAAAAATTTTCATTTTCTCCGCGCTGTGATTTCCGTGGTGAATTCAACAATGAAATGGATCGAAGCAAAAGTTGTTTTTAATCATACTGACAAGAATCTCGCCGCTGATCTGATTGCCAACATCTTTTACGATTTTGATTTGCAAGGGGTTGTTATAGAGGATCCCGATATTGAACCTGATGGTGACTGGGCGGAGGATGCCGTCGAACAGCCCGATTCTCATTCCGTAATCGGTTATTTCCCCAAATGTCACCAGGCCCAAAAAAAATGCAAAGTATTAGCGGATAAGCTGGAAGGGTTGAAAATCAATCTTGGATTATTTTACAGGATAAGCTTTAAAGAGCTTGATGAGGAAAACTGGGCAGAAGCGTGGAAAGCATTTTTCCGGCCCCAGAAAGTAAGTCAATATATTGTTGTCAAACCGACCTGGAAAGATTACCGTGCCGATCCAGATGATATCGTTATCGAATTGGATCCGGGTATGGCATTTGGAACCGGCACCCATCCGACCACGGCGCTGTGTTTGGAGATGATTGAAGCATATCTAAAAGAGGGGGACACGTTTTTGGATATAGGCACCGGCTCCGGGATTCTGATGATTGCAGCGGCAAAGCTGGGTGCTTCAATGGTTTGCGGTGTTGATAAAGATGAATTTGCTGTAGAGGTTGCTAAAAAAAATCTTGTGCAAAATAGAGTGGAACAGCATAAATTTTCCGTAACTACCGGTAACCTTGTAGAAGGGATAGAAACCAGATATGGTTTTATTACGGCGAACATATTTACTTGCGTGATTATCACTTTGCTGGATGATATTAAAACTGTGTTAAAAGATGGAGGTATTTTTGTCTGCTCCGGAATCTTGGAAGATAATGAAAATTTGATTGTTGTAAAAATGAAAGACGTGGGTTTTGAAATACTTCGAATCGCAGGAAAGGAAAAGTGGGTCGCAATATGTGGAAGGCTAAAGGCCTGCGGCTTAAGGCGCATAGCAAAGTTACCAAGGAATATATGAATTACTTGACACGAATATGAAGCTCATCATTTTCATCGCTAAGGAAACATAGCCCATGAGGATCTTGCTTGTTGAAGATGATCAAAAGATCGCCTCATTTATTATAAGAGGCTTGAAGGCCGAGGGATTTGCGGTGGATCATGCCCTTGATGGCGAAGATGGACTTCATTTGGCGGTGACCGAACCCTATGATGCCACCGTTGTTGATATTATGCTTCCTAAATTGGATGGCTTGACCCTTATTGAAAAAATGCGGTTGGAAAAGATCAAAACACCGGTAATTATTTTAAGCGCCAAAGACACTGTTGACGATCGCGTGAAAGGACTGCAGACCGGTGGAGATGATTATTTGACCAAACCATTTGCTTTTTCTGAATTGCTTGCCCGAATCCAGGCACTGATTCGGCGTAGCACCGACCAAACCGAGCCGACCCGATTGGTGGTGGGCGATGTTTCCATGAATTTGATTACCCGTGAAGTTGTTAGGGCCGAAAAGAAGATCGATCTTCAACCGCTGGAGTTTTCTTTATTGGAGTATTTAATGCGCAATGCCGGCAGAGTTGTTTCCAAAACCATGATTATGGAGCATGTGTGGGATTATCATTTTGATCCCCAGACCAATGTGGTGGAATCGCGGATATATAAACTTCGGGAAAAAATTGATAAGGGATTTCCAGCCAAATTGATTCACACGGTTCGTGGAGTGGGTTATGTCTTGAAACCGGAAGTTTAATGAATACTTATAAAGTCAAACGATCAATTTATTGTCATATCCTCGCGGATCGGGCTCCGGGATGACGGCCAACAGACTGTGTCGTAATTAGCAAAGCCGCGCATTTGCTGTTTTTTTCATTCCGGGCTTGACCCGGAATCCAGTCATTTCAATAGCGTCTGGACTCCGGCTACCGGATCGAGTCTGGCACAAGCTTCGCCAGAGTGACGGAATTGAGATTTTTTACGAAGCCATCAAATTTAAAATTAAAAAATGTCGCTAAAAAATTTTCCTGAAATATTCGGTTTGAAAAAAAGTCTGCTTGGTATCCATCACACCCTAGCCTTTCGATTAACCCTCTGGTATGCTGGCATCTTTTTGGTGTCATCCTGTGTCGCCTTTCTTTTTTTCTATCTTTTGATCACCACCGTGATTCGAGATCGCACCGATCAGGATCTGCTGGAGGAGGCGCGCACCCTAGCGTCAATCCGAAGCCTACGGGGTATCGAAGTTGCCCAGCAGCAGGCTGTTCTCGAGGCGCAGGCAGCCGGTGAAAGGAAGATTTTTTTTCGGTTTCTATATCCCACCGGTATTGTTTTTTCGTCCTCCAACATGTCCTATTGGCGGGATATAGAGATTAAGCGCAAAGCCATCGATCAATTACTCGCTGACGACCAGCCGGTGTTTGATAGCATTAGAACGCCGGATCGTCGACACCAGATTCGAGTTCTCTATGTCCTTATCAGCCCAAGCGTTATCATGCAGCTAGGCCAATCCATGGAAAGCTATACCCGTGTCATCGAAGCCTTTCGCAAAATATTTATCACGACGATGGCGATTCTCTTCTTTCTGGCGGCTGTGGTCGGATGGTTTATGGCTCGGCGTGCTCTGGCCGGTGTCGAAACGGTAACACAAACAGCGCGACGCATATCTAACGGTAGTCTTCAAGAGCGGGTTCCGGTAAAAAAACAAGAAGATGAAGTCGATCAACTGGCCCTTACATTTAATCAAATGTTGGATCGCATTCAAACACTGGTGACCGGAATCAAAGAGATGAGCGACAATATCGCCCATGATCTCAAGAGCCCCATTACCCGCATACGGGGAATGTCCGAAGTTACCTTAACCACCGGCGCATCTCTGAATGATTATGAAAATATGGCCGCCAGTACCGTTGAAGAATGCGACCGGCTGTTGGATATGATCAATATCATGTTGTTTATATCCAAAACCGAAGCAGGGGTCGGCCAATTGGACAAAAAAGAGATTGATATTGTCGGGGTTGTCCGTGATGCCTTTGACTTGTTTCATTCGGCAGCCGAAGAAAAGAAACTGAAGGTAGTTTGTCACGTAGATTCAGGTTTAAAAATTTATGGCGATATTCGTCTAATTCAACGCATGATTGCCAATCTGCTCGACAATGCCATCAAGTATACGCCGTCTGATGGTAAGGTGGAAATTTCGGTTCAGGCCGACAGCGATCAACAGGTTCAAGTTATCGTAAAAGATACCGGCATCGGCATTTCCAAAGAAGACCTTGCCCACGTCTTTGAACGCTTTTATCGCTGCGATCCCAGTCGATCTCAAAGTGGCACCGGACTGGGACTCAGTTTTGCCCGGACTGTGGCCCGGGCCCATGGCGGCGATATTACCGTTGAAAGCACACCCGATCAGGGAAGCACATTCACTGTTACCCTGCCGGGAATTGTTTCTTAAACTTTCATCTCTTGTATTTGTCCTTTCGAAAAAAGAGTCGCTTTTGACGTTGACAATGCCGATTTGATCATAAAAAAAAGTTGTCAAATCGCCGATAATTTATACAGTAGATTTCATAATTTAATTGTTTGTTTTCAAATCCCGCCGCGGGACTTTGCACCCTTTTTCAACCGCAAGGTTTAAAGCACTGACCTGCTTTTGCCTTTTCGGCCTATGGCCGAAAATTCAAGCTATCCCGACCTCAGGCCGGGATGGTCGTTGACTCTGGGAGACAGACCATATGACCGATACAAAGAAACTTTTTAACCCTGATGCCGTCAAGAATATCAAAGCAGAGAAAAAGGCATGGCAGGCGCAGACGTTCGGCCTGCAGAAAAAACGGAATGACGATTTTCATACGCTATCCGGAATACCCATTCAACCTCTGTACACTCCAGCTGATGTTTCCGATCTAAACTATATGCAGGATCTAGGGCTGCCCGGAAAGGAGCCGTTTGTGCGAGGCGTTTACCCGACCATGTATCGGGGGCGCAACTGGACGATTCGGCAGCTGGCTGGCTTCGGGCCTCCTGAGGAAACAAACAAAAGATATAAATTTTTACTTAAAGAAGGCGCTTCTGGAATTAATGGGGTTTTTGATTATCCCACCTTAAGGGGGTATGATTCGACCGATTCCATTGCACGCGCGGATGCCGGGCGCGGAGGGGTTGCCATAGATACGCTGGAGGACATGCAGATCTTATTCGCTGGCATACCCATTGAAAAGATTAGTACGTCTCTGGTGACATGTCAGCCCATCTGCAATATTACCGTGCAATCCATGTATTTTGCCAATGCGAAACTCCGAGGCATCCCTTTAGAAAAATTGACAGGCACAAGCCAAAATGATTTTTTGATGGAAACCGTCATCACGGTCGCCCCGGAAGTTTTACCCCCACGGGTATCTTTTAAATTGAGCTGTGATGCCATAGAATTTTGCACCAAATATGTGCCGCGCTGGAATCCTGTGAGCTTTTCCGGCTATAACTATCGTGAGTCCGGCTGTACAGCCATTCAGGAAGTGGCCTTTGTCATATCCAATGCGATTGCTTGCTGTGAAGAGCTCCTCCAACGCGGATTTGAAATTGACGGCTTTGCAGCCCGTTTAAGTTTTTTTCTTTCGGCTCACAACGATTTTTTTGAGGAGATTGCAAAATACCGCGCTGCTCGCAGAATTTGGTGCAGGATAATGAAGGAACGTTTCTCAGCCAAAGATCCCCGCTCCTTTAAATTCAGATTCCATGTTCAAACGGCAGGGGTTGCCTTGACTGCGCAGCAGCCGTTAAACAATATTGCCAGGGCGGCTTATCACGGGTTGGCGGCAGTGTTAGGTGGTGCGCAATCCGTGCATATCGACGCCTATGATGAAGCACTGTGCACGCCGACCGAACAGTCGGCCCTTACGGCCTTAAGGACAAACCAGATTCTGCAATTGGAAACAGGCATAACCCATACCATCGATCCTTTAGGTGGTTCGTATTTTATAGAAACCTTAACCGACCAACTGGAGCAAAAGATCATTAACACGTTGGATAAAATTGAGGAAATGGGCGGTATTGTTGAGGCGGTAATAACCGGCTGGATTCACAAGGAAATTTCGAATGCAGCCTATGAATATCAACAGGCGGTGAATTCCGGAAAAATACCGATTGTGGGGATAAATTGCCACCAGGTCGAAGGCGAAAAACTGCCGATGGCACTTTTTGAGGTGCCGGAAACACTCCGCATACAGGAAGAAAAACTCAAACAGATCAAAAAGAAACGAAATTCCACCCAAGCCCAGCGCGCATTGGATGCAATTGCACGCTGTTGTGATAAAGACGGTAACTTGATGGAAGTTATTGTCGATTCTGTAAAAACCTATGTAACTGAAGGTGAAATATCACGTAAGCTCAAGGATAGATATGGTACATGGAACGCTCCTTTATTCTAAAAGCTGTCTCAAAAATGCAGCTTCCCCGCTTAAAAGAACGGGACTCCGCTTTCAATTCGCGGGACGCCTTGCCCTTGAATTTAATCTACTATTTTTGAGTTTAATAAAAAAATGTTAAAGGAAGAGCTATGAAAAAGCGCATCAGGATCATAATCGCACGTCTGGGAATGGATGCCCATTGGCGAGGCAGTATTATGGTGGCGCGCGCTTTGCGCGATTCCGGCATGGAAGTCATTTATCTGGGTAATCAACTGCCGGAGAATATCGTGGAGGCAGCTATTCAAGAAGATGCCGATGTCGTTGGATTGAGCACGCTGTCCGGAAACCATATGATACTGGCTCCTGAAGTTGTTAAACGACTCAAAGAAAAAGGAGCTGAGGAGAAAATTGTAATTCTCGGTGGTGCTATACCTCCCGATGATATGCCAAAGCTTAAATCGGAGGGCATTGGCGAGGTTTTTGGTCCCGGAACACCTTTTGACCACATAATTAATTATATCGTCGCGTCATTTTAAAATCCGGCAGCCCATAAAGCCTTTCAAATTATGAAATTAATTTCAGAATAATTGGTTAATTCATTTCTCATTACCACGCTGCACATTCGACCTAACTGAAGTATATATCTGTAATTCTTACGTATTTTTTATATTTATTTAACATATTGTTTTTGCACGATTTTTGCACATGTAATTATATTATTTGTTTGTCTCCAAGCAGTTTAAGTTAAATCCACAAATTTTTGGGATCCGAATATGCTAGCGGTAAAGCGCACAGCTATTGATAGGCGCACAGGGAAAGATAGACGTAGAATATTTGCCCCGGCCCATCTTTTTTACAGGGGATCAGAACGTCGAAATCTTAAAGAGCGAAGGTTACAAAAAGAAAGGAGAAAAGGTTGGGTGAGAGTCGGTAAGTGGTCCAGTGTTTATCTTAGGGATTTAAAAATTTCGAAATTTTTAAAATAGTCCCTGGTCGCAGGCAATTACAATATAAGCCTAATAAGCTTATTTAAGCATTATTTTGAAGCTCAATCCTGATGTAGTTTATTTTATTGCCAATTGTACGTTGGCTAATTATATTAAACAATTAAAGAAAAAATGAGGCAGCTAATAATGGAAAATGAATATATTCTAAAAGATTATAGAGAAAATGACCCTTTTATTGACCGGCGCTCTGGAGAAGATAGGCGTGTTGCCTACGATTTGGATTATTTTCAGAACGGTGGTATGGAAAGAAGAAAAAGAGAAGATCGGAGACAGCAAGAGGAACGTCGAGGCAATTGCGTTAGAGTAAGCAAATGGTCGAGCGTGTGTCCGGATGAAGGGTCATAATTCCTGCGTCGATCAAAATCGTTTCAACTATTTATAAATTGACGGTTGGTCGTTTAACTTGCAGGATAGTTCGTCCAAAACATATCAACTGATTTTTTTCTTCTCGGTCACTCCAGTAACTATCTGATATTAAATAATATTTTTTGATTCCTACCCGTCGATATCTCAATTTATCATCCCGAATCTAACATTTTGGTCATTTTCAGGTCATCTTCCTGTTAACTATCTATATTATACTTTACTCCAAAATAAGGAAGAAGGTTTCTTAACCTGAGAAAAGATTTAATTTTTGGGAGGTGCAATTATGAAAATCAAACATTTCAAAAGACTTACAACGGGAATAGTCATTTTGGTCTTAGCCGGAATCATCTGGGGATTTGGACTGATGAATGAAACTTCAGCGAAAGCGCCCACCCCGGTTGATTCAAAGGTCCAGATGGTCCCAATGAATTTTGCCGAGCTGGCTAAAGAGGTTAAGCCGGGCGTAGTCAACATTCGAACCGTCAAGACAATAAAAGGTGGCGGTCCGGTGTTTCGGCATTTCTTTGGAAATCCGTTTGGCCCCCGAGATCCTCATAGCGAAAAGGACCCCTTTCATGAATTCTTCGGGCCATTTTCCGAGCGCGGGCCATCCCGCGATTTCAAACAGCGGAGTCTGGGATCTGGTTTTATAATTGATAAGGACGGGTATATCGTTACCAATAACCATGTTATCGACAATGCCGACGAGATTAAAGTCAAACTGTCCGATGGTGAAGAATATGATGCCAAATTGGTCGGTCGCGATCCGAATACCGATTTAGCCCTCATAAAAATAAAGGGATCCTCGGATTTGATTCCCTTGAAACTGGGCGACTCGGAAAAACTTGACGTTGGGAGTTGGGTGGTAGCGATCGGCAGTCCGTTTGGTCTCGAACAAACCGTAACCGCCGGTATTGTCAGTGCCAAAGGTCGTGTGATCGGGGCCGGGCCCTATGATGATTTTATTCAAACGGATGCTTCTATTAACCCTGGAAATAGCGGAGGCCCACTGTTGAACATGAGCAGTGAGGTAGTTGGTATTAATACCGCTATTGTTGCCCAGGGACAGGGAATCGGGTTTGCGATACCCATCAATTTGGCCCAAGGAATCATTTCGCAGCTCAAAGAAGACGGGTCGGTTACTCGTGGCTGGCTGGGTGTTGGAATTCAGGATCTCAGCCCTGAACTTGCCGAGTATTACGGGCTAAAAGAAAAAAAGGGTGTTCTGGTATCCCAGGTGTTTAAAGGTAATCCAGCCGAAAAAGCCGGCATTAAACCCAATGACATCATTATTGCTGTGGACGACAAACCCGTCAATACAAGTCGTGAATTATCTGCAACCATTGCCGGTCTTGCGGTTGGAAAACGGACGGCGATTACGGTTCTCAGAGACGGCAAAGAAAAAACGTTCTATGCGGAATTAGCCAGACGGCAGGATTCCGAATTAATTGCTAAGCAGGAACTGAAAGACGACAGTGATCTTGGCATGCAGGTCACGGACTTAACTCCGGAATCAGCCCGCCGTTTCGGCCACGCGGAAGATGAAAACGGTGTACTGGTTGTAGGTGTGCAGCCCGGCAGCAAGGCAGACCAGGCCGGGATTCAGCAAGGTGATCTGGTCAAAGAGGTCAATCGAAAACCGGTTGATTCAGTTAGCGGTTTACAGGTCGAATTGGAGAAAAATAAAGCCAACCAATCCGTTCAACTGCTGGTCAAAAGACCCAATGCGGGTTTTGTTGTAATAACAATCTCCTAAAGCCGGTTCATTTATATTGAAAACTTAATACCGCAGGCGTAGGCGAATAGAGTTCGTGCTCGCCTGCGGTTTATTATCTTAAGCCTATTTTTTCCTTGACATCAAAAAGCATAACTGATTAATGGGGATAAATTAGCCGCATTTTTTCCTTCTTTCCATTTCCTTATGACTCAAAAGCTCCAGAGCGATTTTGAATATAAACGATTCATATCCTGTTTTTATACGAGTTCTATAGGTACGCTTTTCGCAAACGCATAACCTGTCCTCAAGCCGTCTATTTGTGTTTTCTCAAGAAAGGAGGATAACAATGCGCTCCCATTTTTCTCGATTAATGGGCAGGGGACTTCCTGTATTCTTTGCCTGCCTCGTTTTGATTATCGCCTCTTCCACCCTTGCTGAATTTCCATTACCGGAGATGGATCCGAAAGCATATCCGGCGCCAAATTCCGGATGCCTTGCGCCCGGGAAATGCCATGGCGGCATTGAGCCGATCCGAGCTCATAATTCAGAAATGGCCAAACAGATTTACGCTACTGGAAAAAATTTAGGAGATCCAAACGGATGTGTGGTCTGCCATGGCGGCGATCCCACCGAAGAAAAGGATGCCAAAAAGGCGCATACCGGCGCACCCGATGGAAGTACTCTCGATACGTTTGTGCTTCATTCCGCTTCCGTATGGGTCAACCAGAAGATTTGCGGCCAATGCCACGAAAAGTGGACCTATGCGCAATACCGCTCTATCATGCAGACCGAGGCCGGAAAAATTCAAGGTGCTCTCTGGGGCTGGGGGACTGCCGCAACAGGTTACGCAAAAAAATATGGTAATTACGATGTGGATGATCCTGATGGTCCCGTCCCTGTTTTCGGCACAAACGAATACAAGGATTACACCACAGCCCTCATGAAGTCGTACCCGGAAAACTTTCCATCCAAACTCGAACAGGTTCCGAAAACCGATGTTGAGCAGCTTGAAGAAAATCCCCAAACGGCCATCTACACGTATATTCGTACCGATTGCCAGCGCTGTCATGTCGGTGTCAAAGGTCGCAACAGGCGTGGCGACTTCCGCGGGATGGGCTGTGCCGCTTGTCATATTCCTTATAACAATGCGGGACTATATGAGGGTGGCGACCAAACGGTAAAGCGCGACCAATCCGGGCATTCCATGGTCCATTCGATCCAGTCTTCGCGCAAGACCAAAGTCGTGGTCAACAATACCGTTTATTCCGGTATTCCGCATGAAACCTGTGTATCTTGCCACAATCGGGGAAAGCGCATCGGCGTCTCTTTCCAGGGGCTCATGGAGTTTCCCTATGGCAGCCCTTTCAATGCTAAGGGCAAAGAGCAGCCAAAACTGCACACCAAGTTTTACCAGTTCATCAAAGATGATGTTCACCACCAGCTCAAATCCCGCGAAGGAAATCCTGAAGGCGGACTCCTGTGTCAGGATTGTCACACGACAACCTCGGCGCATGGCAACGGCAACATCACCGGCACATTGCTGGCGAACGTCGAAATTGAATGCTCCGACTGCCACGGTACAGTTACCCAATACCCGTGGGAACTGCCCTTGGGTTGGGGGGATGAATTCGGCCGCGATCTCGCCAATGAAAAACCACGGGCAGTATCCAATACGCTCCTGGAAAATCAGGAGAAATTTGGAACGAAATATCCGGCCAAAGACGGGTATTTACTGACAGCCCGCGGCAATCCATTCGGCAATGTGGTGCGTGAAGGCGAAAAAGTCGTTGTGCATTCCGCCAGCGGGTTGGATTTTGAAGTGCCTACTCTGAAATCGATTCAACTAAACAATAGATGGCAGAATAAGAATGCGGCGATTGCCGCAAAAATTCAAACGCCGGAGCACTTGCAGAAAATCGAATGTTATGGCTGCCATTCGGCCTGGGCGCCGCAGTGTTATGGCTGCCACGTAAAAGTAGATTTTTCTGGAGATAAACAAGCCACCGATTGGGTGGCTGCCGGCAATACCCATTTTCCCGATGGCCACACGGCAGAATCCATTCGCGATGGCAAACCACCGGTGGCGCCGGGTGTTGCCTACGGTAAAACTTCTGAAAACCGCTCCTACTTGCGATGGGAGAACCCGGTGCTTGGTATAAACGGTGAAGGCCGGGTGGGCCCGATTATACCCGGATGCCAGCAAATCACTACCGTTATCAGCCCGGATGGCAAAACACTGGTTCACAACAAGATCTGGCGCACACTCGCAAATACAGAGGGCGGGGGTAGTGCGGGCCAGCGCGGAATCGATATGGCCCCGGCGGCTCCGCATACGACCGACCGCCAAGCACGCGAATGTACGTCGTGCCATGCCACCGCCAAGGCCCTGGGATATGGGACCCATGATGGTCGATATCTGCGTCAATACGCCAAAGGTATTTATGTCGATATCATGAATGAGAAAGGCCAGCTGGTTACCAAAACGGCTCAGTTTCAAATCAGCCCAGTTCCTGATTTGCCCATGGATCTGGACCAGGTCGTCTCCCGTGAAGGCGAGCAGATGCAAACCGTCGGGCATCATTGGCCCTTAGACAGTCCGCTGACCAAAGAGATGCGCGACCACATGGAACGCGTGGGGGTGTGTTTGTCCTGCCACAAGGAGATACCTTCGGGCAGGCTCGTCTATCGGGTGATCTCCAAGGTAGGTGATTACCTTGGCATGATTCCGAAGACCGACGCAGAACATCAGAAGCTCATAGGGCGAGCAATGTTTATCGCGGCAAATGTTGAAATCTTCGGTGGTTTGATGGCGGCTATTGTTGTGTTCATTTTAATTATTTACTATATAAGGAGAAGAGTCTAGTCATTTTAAAAACGCTTATTAACAAAATTTTAAGGGCCACATTCACACTCAATGGATGTGGCCTTTTTCTTTGTTTTCATTAGGTTAGTGGTTTGCGATGGGATATTTATGGCGCAGATCCATACTTGAGGGGCCGTTGACCAAA
>WOR8_10008706_pt1 | contig 27302 bp, 25 predicted proteins | sample DeeMarSeWOR38_10_FD_19890 | JGI IMG/M metagenome (IMG submission 19890) | reverse complement strand
CGGACGTCCGGCAATGCCCGGCCGATGATGACGCTCATGGCGTAATCCAGATACGATTTTTTCATTTCTTTTTCGATGCTGATTTCAGCATGATGCTCGCTTTGATACATCTTTACTCCAGAAGTGATAGTTATAGGTTATTATATATAAGTTTCGGGTGTCAGTGTTCAGGTGTCAAGATTACGAACCTGAGGGCGTAAAGAATTATCAGATTCCGGACTCTGTCATCTGTTTTGCTGACACCTGACACCTGAAACCTGGCACCTGCCTTTAGCGGCCCTGTTCGATCAACTGTTGATAACTTGCCTGGTAGATTTCAGCCAGGGTTAAAAACGCGGTTACCACCAGAGGGCCGTAAATTATACCCAGGATACCGAATAGTTTCAATCCGCCAATTATGGAAAGAAACACAATTAGGGTATGCATCCGCACCCGTTGACCGACCAGCTTGGGTTTGAAAAAATATTCGATCCCGCTTGAAAGGACGATATAAAAAATCAGAAAAAAAATACCGGCGCCGATGCGCCCCTGCAGAAACAACAAAACCGCAGCCGGCACAAATACGCCGCCGATGCCCAGGATCGGCAAAAAGGCCAGCAGCCCCATGATGACCCCCCACAGAAATGGTGATTTTAACCCAAAGAGGGCAAACACAATTCCGCCCAGGGTACCCTGTATCAGACCGCCTAACCCATTGCCTAAAAGTATGGCCGCGGCGATATCTTTGAATTTTTGAACCAATTTTTGGTCCTGATCCTCAGGCAAGGGAGATAGTTTGACGACAAAAGACATCAGACGCCCGCTGTCAACTAACAGATAAAAGGTAATCAGCAGCATAAAAAAGAAATTGACAATAAATTTGAACACGTTGGTCGTAATCGACCGTGCCTGCTCATACAAAAAGAGTCCCACCACCCTGCCCACTTCGGCAATCGCTCGATTGAGTTGCTCAGCGGTGATCTGGATTTTAAATTTGGCAAGAAACTGATTGATCGTTCCAAATAAGTCGCTTTTTTCAAGCAGTTCCATGATGGGCTTGCTTTGCAGGGCTGCTTTGGCGGTTAAATATAAATCCCAGGCTTCATTGGCTAAAACCCCGATGAAAAACGAAAGCGGCAAAAAAAGAACCAAAAATATCAGAAAACACGTTAAAACCGAGGCAAAAGTCGAGTTTAGTTTCTGATTTAAAAAATTATAAACCGGAGAAAAAACACCGGTAACCACAATCGCCAGAATGATGACCGACAAAAATGGCCAGAGAAGCCACCCCATCAACAAACAAGATACAATAAACACCGCCAGAAAAAACCATAAAATCATATCCCGGGAGCCTTGAATGCTCACAGTACCTCCAACGATAAAAAGTTTAACGCAATGCGTCATGGCCACATTTAGAGCCCATCTCAAAAATGCCTTTTGGCCCAATATCTTTGTTGGTGCCTCGTTTCAAATCCTCAATCCGCCTCAGGCGGACCCCGGTTTGCGACCCACAGGCAGGATAAGACCAGAAGGGGAATCCAGCTATGCTGGGAAACTCTGCTCCGCCGAGATCTTGAATAAAAATCCTATTTTTGAGATAGGCCCTAATTAAACGGGTATCCTTTGAATCAGGGTACACGAGGTATAACCTAAACTGATCGTATCAAATTTTATAAATGGGGATGCACGCTCATTCAAACGCGCCTCAACACTATGCTATTGCCCGTATCACACGGCTGGCCATTGCAATGATGATACGCAAGAAGGGCTCTTGTAAGATTTTAGGACAGGCTTATTATCTGGCGACAAACCCTCCGGCTGCAAAAATAAGAAGGGTTTCATAAATAAAAACAGGGGTCCAGCTGTCAAATATGGCATAAACAATACCGCCACCAATGATTGCCGGTACGGCACAAAAAACCAAAATACCTAACTTTCGGCTGATGTCCATTCGTGTTGAACCTCCTTTTCAACTGAAAAGCCCTTGGAGAAAATACATCTCCAAACCGACGGCTTATGGGGCAAAAAAACCCAATATTTTCAAAGGGATTGACGATCCAGAATTCAACTAACTATTAGCAATTATTAGAAAAAAAGTAAAGTAAAAAATTGACGAGAAAACGGTTCGGAGTTCGATGTTCACGGTTCAGAGCTAAAGGTTAAAGAATGCGATATTATTATAATAATTTAACTGCTGAACCCAGATCTCGCAATCACTGAACCCCTGACCCCGAATTTAGCGCTCGACAATCATTGCCATTCCCATACCGCCACCGATGCACATGGTAAATAGCCCGGTATTGTAGCCGTTACGCTGCATATGGTTCATACCCGTAACCATCTGACGGGCGCCGGTGCAGCCAATGGGATGGCCCAGTGAAATGCCGCTGCCCAGCTCATTGGGGCGATCGTTTTCAATACCCAGCTCGCGCATACACCCGATCGCCTGAGCAGCGAAGGCTTCATTGAGTTCAATCATGTTGATATCTCCCAGGGTCATCCCGGCTGCTGTTAAGGCTTTTCTGATAGCAGGGATGGGCCCCAGCCCCATATAGGCCGGGTCCACACCGCCGGAAGCAAATGCTTTGATTTTAACAATGGGTTCCAGCGATAAGGCTTTGGCTTTCTCGGCACTCATTAATAGAACCGCAGCAGCCGCATCATTGATACCGGATGCATTTCCGGCTGTCACCGTCCCGTCCTTTTTGAATGCCGGCCTTAACTTGCCCATTTTCTCCATATTCGTGTCCATGGGACGCTCATCGGCATCAAAAACGGTTTCACCTTTGCGGGTTTTTATGATCACCGGAGCAATTTCTTTGGCAAAAAGGCCTTCTGTAATCGCCGATCGCGCACGGGTGTGACTGAGAACCCCCAGCTCATCCTGCTCCTGCCGGCTGATATCATATAAAGAGGCGATCGCTTCCGCTGTGAGGCCCATGTGATATCCGTAAAAGATTTCCCACAGTCCATCGAAAACCATCAGATCCAAAACATCACCGACTCCGGTCAACTCCATGCGGTGACCCCAGCGAGCCTTGGGCAATGCCATCGGCGCCAGACTCATATTTTCCTGCCCGCCGGCCAGAATCACCTCTGCCTGGCCCAGCATGATAGCGGAGGCGCCCAGCGCAATCGCCTTTAGACCCGAACCGCAAACCTTGTTTATGGTATATGCAGGCGTTTCCTTGGGAATTCCGGCACCGATCATGGCCTGCCGGGCCGGGTTCTGACCCTGAGCTGCCTGGAGCACATTGCCCATAATGACCTCATCGACGGCAACCGGCTGAGCATCGTCGTTCCAATCGTAAGATTTTTTTTCAAGTTCAATAAGGCCCTGATCTTTAAGTTTGTCCGGAGCCGCATCCTGCATAACCGCGCTCGAAACCGGCCTTAAATCCGCGCGTTTGAAGACATCTTTCATGACCACGGCGCCTAATTCCGTTACCGGGACATCTTTTAATCCTCCGCCAAATGTTCCGATTGCCGTTCTCGATCCACTGACAATGACCACCTCTTTCATGCCGAAACCTCCTTAATTTGCTTAACAAATATAAAAAAAGGTTCTATAACACGGATATAAAGCCAAGGTCAACGGAGATAACATGTGTTTGATTCTTTTTTCATACGAGTTGCACCCCGATTACCGGTTGATACTGGCGGCTAACCGGGATGAATTTTACAGCCGCCCGACAGCCTCCCTGGATTACTGGTCAGACCATTCCGAGGTGCTGGCCGGACGGGATTTAAAAGGCACCGGCCCCTGGCTCGGCGTCACCCGATCCGGGCGTCTCGCAGCCATAACCAACTACCGGGAGCCGGCCGCGCACATGCAAAATGCCCCTTCACGCGGTATTCTCATCCGCGATTTTCTGACCGGCAATTCATCCCCGCAGCGTTATCTTAAAGGCGTCAGCAAAAAAAGTGAGGCCTACAATGGATTTAATTTAATCGCCGGCGACCCGTCCGGACTCTATTACTATTCGAATCGTGCCGGCCGCGTCCGGCGATTGCGATCCGGGCTTTACGGTATCAGCAACCATCTGATAGACACCGCCTGGCCGAAGATTCAAAGAGGCAAAGACCTGCTGAAAGGCCAGCTGAGCGGCCGGGAAAAAATCGATATTGAAAAAATCTGGGAAATTCTTGCCGACCGATCGCTGCCGGCGGATAAGGCTTTACCGGACACCGGTGTGGGGTTGCAATGGGAACGGATTTTAGCGCCGCTGTTCATCAGCAGCCCGGATTACGGAACACGCTCCTCATCAATTGTCCTGATGGAATATTCCGGTCAGGTAACCTTTATGGAACGCACATTTGTAAATACCGCCAATGCTGCCGGGGACGGAGAAACCGTAATGTACCGTTTTAAGGTAAACCCATAGTCCAGGGGTCGGGGAGTTTTGTCATTCCCGGCCAGTCATTTAACTTAGTTTTCCTTTTTGGCCTTGGAATTCCGTATCAGCTGCCGCCACTTATCCAGTCTTTCTTTAATGGTCTTTTCAAAGCCCCTGTTGGTTGGAGCGTAAAAGTGCTGCCCTTTGAGCTTATCCGGCAAATATTCCTGGGCCACAACGGCATCCTGATAGTTGTGGGCATATTTATAATCTTTGCCGTAGCCAAGATCTTTCATCAGCCGCGTGGGTGCATTGCGGATATGAAACGGTACCGGCAGGGAACCTGTTTTTTTGACGACGCGGTTGACCTCGCCAAAAGCCGCATAAATGCTGTTGCTTTTTGGCGCTGTTGCCAGATAGACGGCCGCCTGGGCAAGGGCCAGTTCACCTTCCGGATGCCCCAGGAATTTAAAAGCTTCCATGGCGTTCAGCGTAATGCCGAGTGCATCGGGGTCGGCGTTGCCGATATCTTCCGAGGCAAAACGCACCATTCGGCGAGCGATGTAAAACGGATCTTCTCCAGCCGCCAGCATGCGCGCCAACCAATAAAGGGCCGCATCCGGATCGCTGCCCCTTAGGCTTTTGTGAAGTGCTGAAATGATATTGTAATGTTCCTCTCCGGCTTTGTCATAGACCAGCGCCTTTTTCTGGATGGCGGTTTCTAAATCCTTTAAGGTAATGTTGCCGCCGCTTGTCGAACGCTCGGGTTTTTGTTTTGACAGCACCAGCGAAGCCGCCACCTCCAGGCTGTTTAACGCTACCCGTCCATCGCCATCTGCTATTCGTGTGATGTAATCGCATGCTTGCGGATCGAGTTGGAGGTTTTGGCCTCCCAGGCCGCGTGATTCGTCATTTAATGCCAGTTCAATGATAGCGGAAATGTCTTCCTCGGTGAGCCGGTTCAACGTGATCACCCGGCAGCGGGACAATAACGGGGCGATAACTTCAAAGGAGGGATTTTCGGTGGTGGCTCCGATCAGTGTAATCAAGCCGCTTTCCACATGATGTAGAAAAGCATCTTGCTGGGCTTTGTTAAATCGATGGATTTCATCGACAAACAGTATCGTTCGTTTACGGTGAATTTGCTGTTGATTTCGGGCTTCTGCAATAACCGCGCGTATTTCTTTGACGCCGGAAAGCACCGCTGAAAAATGAACAAAATACGACCGGGTTTCCCCGGCGATAATGCGGGCCAACGTTGTTTTGCCGCAACCCGGCGGCCCCCAGAATAACATGGAAAATATTCGATCTTCTTCAATGGCGTGCCGGATCAGAGACCCTGCGCCCACGACATGATCCTGGCCGACAAACTCGCTGATATTGCGCGGCCGCATTCGCTCTGCCAGCGGCCTGGCGGATTCAGCCGCTTTTTGGGCATGATAATCGAAGATGTCCATTAAAAATACCTTTGGTATTTTTGTTATGGGTTATTGGTTATTCGTTATTAGATTGCAACTAAAAAAATGTATCAGAGTATTTGTATTTCGCGGCAAGATGCCGCTCCCACAGTTGACAAACTAGTGTGGGCGTGGCTTCCAGCCACGATACTGGATCCGATCGATTATTTTTGTAAGTGTAATTACGAATGCCCTGGCTAAAGAGGCACCCAGATTTATAAATAACCGGCAGAGAATGACAAAAAACGATTAACGAAAAACATATGGGATTATTTCCTCTTTCGTTTTCCCTCCTTGCGGCCCTCCCGCTGCCGGAACAGCAACCGAATGGGGGTCTTGTCCAGACCGGCCTGTGCACGGATTTGATTGATTAAAAAGCGTTTATAGGAAAAATGGACCGCTGCCGGATAGTTGACAAAGCAAACAATGGTGGGCGGCCCGGTGGTCACCTGGGTGGTGTAATAAAATTTGATCGGTTTTCCGCGATGGAGCGGCGGGGGATTTTTGGCCATTGCTGTTTCCAGAATCCGATTCAGCTGTCCGGTGCCAATTCGTTGCGCATACTGACCGTAGACATCATCAACCAATTTGGCGCGAAGCTCAGAAATTTGGCCTGCATCCTCAATTCATCCATGTATTTTTTTACGGTATGGGTGTCTTTTTCCAAAAGATCCCACTTGTTCAACAAAAAGATACAACCACATCCACGCTCAAATGCATACCCGGCAATACTGATATCCTGCTCGGTAATGCCCTCGCTGGCATCCAGCACAATCAGCGCGACATCGCAGCGATCCAGGCTCCGCAGCGCTTTGATGATTGAGAATTTTTCAATTTTCTGACTGACTTTTCCCTTGCGGCGAATACCGGCCGTGTCAATCAGCAGATAAGCTTTGCCGTCCACCCGGCAGAGGGAGTCAATCGCGTCCCGGGTGGTCCCCGGCCGGTCGCTGACCAGATGCCGTTCCTGGCCCAATATGCGATTGATCAAAGAAGATTTGCCGACATTGGGCCGCCCGACCACCGCCAGGCCGATAATGCCTTCAGCCGCCTCCCGGCCCGGTCCCTTATCAATTGCCGCAAGCCCGGCAACCAGGGCATCGAGAAAGTCGGTCATTCCGTAACGGTGTTCAGCTGAAATCGGAAACAGCGGCTCAATACCCAGGCTGTAAAAATCCGACACCTGGGTTTCCTGCTCGGCCCCATCTATTTTGTTCACGGCGTAAAACGCCGGCTTGTCGGTGATGCGCAGGAGTTCGATGATATCCCGGTCAAACGGGGAAATACCCCCTTTGCCGTCCAGCAGCAAAATGATCACATCGGCATCTTCAATGGCCTGGAGGACTTGGAAGCGAATGCCGTCAGAAAACGCGTCCCCTTCGGTAAAGCCGCCAGTATCCACGAGGGTAAATTCAACTTCGTTCCAGGTTGCGTCCCGGTAATGACGGTCACGGGTAACCCCGGGGAAATCATCCACCAGTGCATCTCTGGTGTGGGTGACCCGATTGAAAAGAGTGGATTTGCCGACATTGGGCCGGCCGACAATGGCAACAATGGGTTTCATGATAAACTTTGCTAAAATAAAATTTAATTTCTTTTAAATTCGTAAACGAAAACAACGCCAATGGGCTACATTTAGGGTGTATTGCACTAAATTGCAAGAATTTCATATGCGGAATAAAGGTACCGCGTTATAAACAGGTCATAATGATATTTTGAAGTGGATGGAAGAAATGCGGATGTGCCCTTGCCAGCTCAGGCAGGAAAACGACCCCTCTTTGCTTTGGCGAGCTCCGCCGCGGCCGGCAAATCATGGCCCCAGGAGGACGATTCATGCTAAAAAACGACAGCTGGTAAGCACAAAAAATCAGATTTGTGCATGTCGCTTATCAGCTATCACGGTATTTTGGCCAGGGCTCATTTTGAATCTCTGTTTGAGCTATCTTGAATAACGATAGAAGCCAGCAGCCGGCGAAGTTTTGAGCCTGTCTGCTGCATTGACTGGGTAGACGATACAAATCCTAATAAAATTTGTGTTCCCGACTAGAACAACCTCTTGTTTTCTGATTAATGTTGACTGCTACTGTATCGTTGACTGTAAAAGTGAGATATGGCCATGTGCAATCTTCCATTGATTAGCATGCTTAATCCACATTACAGAAACGCGAAATGTTCCCTCCGGGACAGTTCCATCCGGATATGTTGTAAATCCTGTCGCGTAACATGTAGTGACCGCTGAATCACCATAAGCCTTTGCTTCCAGATTTCTGATTCTTACCTGGTATTTCAGACCCGCGTCGAATAGGCTCTTAAGCTGTTGAGTGCGTCGTATAATGCTTATACGGATCGCTTTAAATTATCGACACCCTCAGCTGCAACCATTGGTGGAATTATGATTAACATCAAAAAAACTATCATTGAATGCTTCATTCTGCACCCCCCCTGGGAATTCTTAAGAATCCAGAATATGCCTCCTGTCATCTAACATAGATTCGGTGGAATCAATAATATTAAATATCGCAAAATACCGATACATTGAGAAACCTCCAAATATTCGCAAAGTACAGGTACGTAGATGAAATCCCAATAAGTTAAATTCTAAAAAACTCGAATTATTTTGCCATAGAAAAGCTTCGCCCAAACTCCATGTATATTGAGAGACTGTCGAAAAAGCCAAAAAATGGCGATTTTAGCAGTTTCGCATATTATAAAATCAATAACTTACAAATGCTAAATTCACAGATTTAGGGTTTTTCGACAGTCTCTGAGAGCACATGTATCTTGGCAATTTTAAAGATATGAAACGGATATCTGCAACCTATCGCATTTTTAAATTGGGTGCCAAACCGGAAGCCCCAAAAATGCGGCTGTGAGGCAATAAAGAGGGCTAATCCATTGGCTCGGATTCATCCCTTTGAGTTGTGATGTTTATCGAATAGCCAAAAAATTTTTAGACTTGATATCTACCAATTTGTTGGATATTGCAGGTTTTATGAGTGGTCAGAAAGCATTGGTTTGCATGCCCATTGAACTTAATTTGGCCTGCCCATCAAATAGGGTTGGTTTCATTTATCATATCTGAAAAAATATCATTTGACCCATAAACATTCAATGATGTATATGATGTCAAAATAGTCTGAATTTCCTTCTCAACCTACACTAAGGCACAACATTCTCTGCTGAATCAAGCCAAAATCTAAATATCAGACCGCACATTCTTGAACGAACAAATTCTCGACTATTTATATCATAAATAAGGTGCCGCCAACAGTGCAGCGTGTGCTGACCTATCTATCAGCATATAACCTCATAATTAAGTACCTTTACCTGAGAAGGTAGCACTCCGATGAAGCCCCGATTCTTTCATCTATTTTCGATCCTTATTTTGTTATTTTCAGCTTTAGTTTTTGCAGGAGATGAGAACATTAAATGGATTAGGATTCAAGCTGAGAAGGGCAATGTTTCAGCCCAGTTTAAACTTGGGATTATGTATTTTAGAGGACGAGAAACATCACAAGATTATAAAAAAGCATTTAATTGGTTCCAGAGGGCAGCAGAACAAGGATTGCCTGAAGCCCAGCATAATATTGGTGTCATGTATTATGAGGGCAAAGGAGTATCAAAAAATTATCCAGAAGCGCTGAAATGGTTCAACAAAGCTGCAAGAAAAAACAATCCAAAAGCCCAATACAATCTTGGTGTTTTATATGCTTCAGGTGAGGGAGTTTTGAAAGACTATGTAAAAGCATATGCTTGGATGAGTTTGGCTTATTCTAATGGATATGAAAAAGCCAAAGACAATATTTTGATTTTAAATCACTCGATGACTGCTTCTGATATGCAAGAGGCCGAATTAGAGGCTGCTAAAATTCGGAAAGCTTTTAAAGATAATAATTAATATAAAAGCATTGGATCTACTTGCAGATATCAAAGTTTTATTGAAGATATCACACCTATGAAAAAGCAAACAAACCATTCTCCTCATAAAATGTATTTCAATCAAAGGTTAAGGTATCAGATAATTTCTTCATCCAGCTGTGAGCCTTTTCCGCCATTTTTTCATATTGATCCAACTTAATTCCCAAGCGTTTGAGCACCACAGACGAGGGCATGGCATGCTGTCCACTAGCTGAATCACTGTCAGCATTAGATTGACAAACATGATTAGATAAATAGACAATATCTGATTGCATGTTTGAATTTTTGATAGCTTCTGGATTGTGGTGCCAGCGAACCGCATTAACAATATCAATGGGAAAGGACCACTTGGCTAAGATTAGTGCTCCGATTTCAGCATGATCAGTCCCCAGGACCATATGTTCGGCTACATCCAAAGGTACTGCATTCGAAGTAATACTTTCGATTTTTTGCAGCTCTTCTTTTACAAACTTGCCTAAAATCAGTTTTCCCATGTCATGGAGCAGGGCTGGGGTAAAAACATCATCCGTTTCAGCAATTTTTCTATTTTTTGCTAAAGCTTCGGCGGTATTTGATACCGCAATTGAGTGGAGCCAGAGTTCTCCAGGAGATAAGTCATATCCTTCAACAGCTTGCTCCATCGTTTTGCTCATACAAGCACTGACTGCAATTTGGGCAAACCGCTTGACCCCCAATAAGATAACTGCTTGTTTCAAAGATCCAACTTTTGTGGATAATCCAAAAAACGCAGAATTCGCCAACCTAAGAACATTGGTGGCAAGTCCCGGATCGTGACGTAAGATCTCCTCTATTTCATTTACCGTTACGTCCACTTTATTGAGAAGCGCCCTCAACTTTAACCCTGCTCGCGGCATGCTGGGAAATGTTGACACTTCCATTGTGATTTTGTCTGGTATATCGTTATTGATAGTGCTCACTTCTTCTGATGATGCCATAAAAAACACTTTCCCCTTTATCTTAATGTGAAATTTTCGCGTCGTGATACGGCAAATAGGTTTGTCTGATCAAATCATATTTTTCGGGCCGATGCCCAATAAAATGGTGTTAATCATTTCTTATTTTTATCAGATACGTTTCTCAATATAGGGATTGGTAAAGATCCATTATTAACTAATTACGAAGCCTTACAGCGGGTGGTCATGTTAGCGTAATAGATTCATTTTATCATATCACAAATACGAAGGATTTCAATTTTGCAGATCTAGATTCATCGAAGAACGATAGGCATTTTTGTTACATTAGGGGGATATGCAACTTTTCTATTCGGATTTTATTGTCGGTCAATATCAAGACAGCGGATTATAAGAGAGTCAACTTTAGGAACTGATTTTAGGGGCCTTGGGGCGCAGGAGCGCTTCAACCACATTGCGCACATATTGTTCGTCGGAAATTCCGTCGGTGGCTTCTTGCGGAAAGCTTACAATGCTTTTGAAATACCCACTGAGCTCATGGAAAAGCTCAACCCGGGCCCGGGGCTCCAGGTCATTGCGTCGCACGATCGATTCAACCGCAATCTGGGCCTCTAATGGCGTGACATTTTGTCTGAGGCGGGCTTCGATATGAGGATATTCGCGAAAGGAATTGTATTTGCTCTCTAAAAGTTGATTCAAGTCCGGTTCGGCAATATGAGGGCTCCAGACCACAATGGTATTGGCCGCAAAATCTCCCAGGCGCTGCGCTCGCTTGTTAAACAGGCATGCCAGACCGCCAATCAAATACAACGCCGGCAAACTGTCGACAAATCTTAACAGATTCCGGATGACGATCTGGTTGAATTGAAGCCGCAATCCCTGTTCATCCATAACTCTGAGCCGCAAAAGCCGTTTGCCCAGTGTCTGGCCATGCCAGTACCACTCCGTTAAGATGCCGTAGCCGATCGAAACAATAAAAAAACCGATAATATTGGCCGCCATTGCCAGGTCACGGCTGAGAATACCCAGGAGCCCGAAAACCACATTTAAAATCGAAATGAGGGCAAAAATCGTCCCCAGATCGATTGCCCAGGCCAGAAAGCGGGTAATCGGCCCCGCGAGCAGCAGCGAGAATTCGATCCCTTCAGGCGTTTTAATGATGAGTGTATTTGTTCTGCTGGATAACATAATATTTAAGAGTGCCTAAAGTGACTAAAGTGATCTAGAGTGACTAAAGTTGAGGAATTCTATCATTTTTATAAAAGATAGAGCACAGCGATACTTTAACTTTAGGCACTTTAGTTCACTCTCAACTTTAGGCATTTTTCTTGCCGGCCCTTCCCAGAAACAGCGCCAGAATACTCAACTCAAAAACGCCGAACCCACCCATACCAGCATCAGGGCCACGCCGGATATGAGCGTCACCAGATCATTGGATATTTTGCGCAGCCGCATTCGCAAAGATATCGGTTTGCCCCAGCCGATAAGCGCCCCGGCCAGTAAAATGCCGGCCTGCCCGGCAAGCAAAATGGCCGGGATTTCAACAGCCCCGTGTGGCAGCAGCCAGCCTAAGAGGAAGGATGTCTCCCCGGCCATCACATAATCGACGGCCACCGCGCCTAAAATGATGCCGTTATAAAATAACATGATCAATGTGCCGACCCCCCAGGTCAGGCCCAGTGCCAGCGTCAGAATGGCCACTTTGGTATTGTGCGTCATTAAAAATGAGGAAAAGGTAGTTTTGGCGCCTTTGAGCCGATCGGCATCGGCGTCTTCTTCTTTTTTTACCCTTTCAGATGGGTCCCCCTGCAGATGAGAAAACGGAAGCAGTATCTGTTTTGTATTCGAATCCACGATAACCGTAAATCCGCCAAAGGCTGCGCCCACCACGATCGCCAGCAGGCTGATCCAAAAGGCACGAATGTGTTTGCGGAATGTCTGCGGAAAGGTCGCAAAAAACCAGTGCAATGGCCGGAGCCGGTGGGGTTTTTCACGGGTTTCATGGATCTCACCAAAGGCTCTGCCCACTAAAGCTTCAAGATAAAGTCGGGTGTTCGGCTCAGCGGAAAAAGTCGAAATTTTAGCCAGATCCGCCGAGGCCCGCTGATAAAGATAATGAAAGCGTTCAAGCTGCCTGAGTGTTAGAGTGATCTCCGGTTTTTTTTCAAGCCGGTCTAAAACCGCTTCCAATTCCGACCAGCAGGGGCGCTCCTCGGTGATAAATTTTTGAAGATCTATAATCATATCGCAATTAAATGGGCTGAAATTTAAAATGCCTAAAATGATCTAAAATTAAGAAAATATTTTATAGCGAGCATAAATGTTTACTTGCTCCCAATAGATGTAAACCGTGCAAGTAATTCGCTGCACTCATCGTAATCTGTCTTTATTTCTTCCCATTTTAACCATTTTACTTCTGTAATTACTTCTAAACAGAATTGAGTTTCACTTGATTCACTTTCACATATTTTGATTCTATTTCTAAAATCCGCTTTACTTCTGGCGCGATTGGCTTCGCGGTAATTAGCGCCAACTGAAGTTCCAGCCTTCGTGAGTTGATTTCTAACAACTCTTCCTTCTGGAGTATTGGGTAATCTGGCTGATATTTTAGTTATTCTAACTGCAAACCTCCGGGTTCGTTTTTCAAGGTCTTTGGCAAATTCTTTACGGCTCATAGGCTTTCGCATTAAATTTTAGTCATTTTAGCTCATTTTAGTTCATTTTAGGCATTTTCCATTACAAAACCTGCCTCCTCTTCAACGCCAGATACTGTGAAACCATCTCCGTGCAGAGGTTTTCGGAATTCAACATGGCAAAACCGACACCGCGTCTTTGCAAAACTTTTTGAGTTTCCCGTAACCGCCGCCAGGCCATATGGCCGCCCAGATTGTTGTAAATATCATTAACCGAAGAAACGGATTCGGACGCAAAAAGCGGTTTCACGACCATGGGCTTGATCATGTTGACCAGCACCACATGATTCCTTGAAATTAGATCGATGTGCTGCGTAAAACTATCGGCCAGGACCGGATCATACAGATGGGTTAAAAAAACCAGCAAGGCCCGCCGACGGATTTTGGTGGCGATAAATGTGAACAATTCAGCAAAATCGGGAGAGACCCTCTGTGGTTGCATCGTGTAGAGTGCATCCCGACAAACATTGAAATGCGCCCTGCCCATTTTTGCTTTTAAAAAAGAGCGTATCTTATCGTCAAAGGCCAGCAAACCAAACAAATCCCCCTGCCTTTCAGCGGCCAGCGCCATGATCAGGGCAGCCGTTATATACCGTTGCAACACCGTGGTGAATTTGTCAGCGTGCTTTTGCTTTTCTTCCCCATTGCCCGACACGGAGCCGTCCCCCGAAGATCTGGCACTTAATCGGGATGCATCGATGATGACGTAGATTTGCTGGGTCCGCTCGATCTGATAAACTTTTGTGATCGGCAAGCCTCTCTTGGCGGTGGTCTTCCAGTGAATATCTTCAAAGCTGTCACCGGGAAGGTATTCGCGGAGCTGCTCAAAATCCCGCCCTTTGCCGATCTGCCGCTGGGCGTGGATTCCCAATCCTCTGTTTAAGAAAAGCGCGCTTAAATTTTTGCGCTCCTCAAGGAGATTCGGATAAACCCGAATTTCCATGCCGATCCGGAGCGCGTTGCGAACGGACCAGAATCCCCATACAGATGCCGCCTCCAGATAGCACCCATCAATCGGGTATCGTCCCTGTTTTAGGCCTTTGAGCAGCCAGGCGACAGACGACACCGGCTTATCTTCCGGCAGTTGGACGCTAAGTTCCAGTGCCGGTGTATAAATTTCTTGCGGGAGTGCCAAACCCAGTCGAATGAATCTGACCGTCAGTTTCTCGTTTTCAATCTGCAGATCAAAATTGGTCTCCCTGCCCTTTGAAATCCGAACAACCTCCGGCAGCACGATGCGTATACCTGCCAGCCGTTCCCGTGAACGATAGGCATCCGTGATCACAACAGCGAGGGTCGCCGCCGCCACAATGATGGTGGGCACAATCACAGCGTCAACCACCAGCAGCACCAGGGTAAAAGGCAAAACGATCAGCCCCACAAACAACATGAGGCGGTATGTCGGCACCAATTTCACTATTCGGTCACCTGACCTGTTTCAGTTTAACAGCTTTAATTCAGAGCAATAATCCAAGTCTTCGTAAGCAACAAATGCCTAAATGAACTAAAATGAGCTAAAATGCCTAAAATTAAATAACGACTGAAATCCTTCCAAAATTTTAGGCAGATTAGGCATTTTAGTCATTTTAGGCACTTTTTGAATATCGTAAAAACTATCATTAACGTGGGACGGCAATTTCCTTTAGAATAGATTCAATGACCTCCCTGACCGTCAGTCCCTCGATTTCATATTCGGGCCGCAGAATCAGCCGGTGTTCCAGCACCGGATAAGCCATTGTTTTGATATCATCCGGGGTAACAAAATCCCGCCCGCTAATGGTTGCAAAAGCCCGGCTGGAAAGCAGCAGCGCCTGGGTGGCCCGCGGCCCGGCGCCAACCAGTATGCTTTGATGGTTGCGGGTTTTACGAACGATGTCCACCACGTAAGAGACCAGGTCTTCCTTGACGAGAATCCCTTCCAGGGCCGCGCGCAGTTTTGGCAAAACCTCCGGTTTGATGATCTGCTGAACCGCGCCACTGGCCAGCGTATCCTCAGGCGTATCTTTACCCAGCATTCGTCGAGCAAGTGTAAGTTCCTCATCTTTGCCGGGAGGGTCCATCGTTATTTTGAGCATAAACCGATCTTTCTGGGCTTCGGGCAGCGGATAGGTGCCCTCATATTCGATCGGGTTCTGGGTGGCAAACACCGTAAAATTCACGGGTAACGGGTGCGTCTCGCGGTCAATGGTGACCGTTCGTTCCTGCATGGCCTGAAGCAATGCCGATTGCGTTTTGGCCGGTGCCCGGTTGATTTCATCGGCCAGCAAAAAGGAGCAAAAAACCGGGCCCTTTACCAGCGAAAATTCACTGGTCTGCAGGTTAAAGACATGCGTTCCGGTGATATCGGTCGGCATTAAATCCGGTGTAAATTGAATACGCGCGAAATCACATTGCATCACATGCGCCAGGGTCCGCACCAGCAGGGTTTTCGCTATGCCGGGTACACCTTCGATGAGCGCATGCGTGCCGGTAAAAATCGCAATCAGGGCCTGATCGACCACATGCTCGTAACCAATGATCACCTTGGCCACTTCCTGTTTCGTTTTTAAAAGGACTTTTTTTAAAATTTCCGTATTTTCATTCATCGTATCTTCCCTTTGAAATTATTTTACTGATCCGTCGATAACCGGTGACCGGATCAATAGATTTGGGGCTGCGTTTTGTTATCATTTTAAAGGCTGATTTTATTTTCGCCAGCTGATTGCTGCGAAACCGCTTTTCAGGTTGAATCGTACGTTCCCATTCCCGTATGCAAACCTGCAAAATGTGCCGGGTGGGGATATTGCGGCGCAACAGGCTGATCAAACCCTGAGTGGAATCCCGATCCGAGATGAAATCTCCGCCCACTTGTGCCTGGCTTGTCTTCGGCGGCGGCACAAAATAAACCGAATTCTTCCAGATAAACAAGAGCGCTAAAACAGCCACCGTTAATATAAACCAGTGGAAACGGTGTTTTTTAATCAGGCTCAGTACCCCGGGGTGTTTGAAGATGCCAAAATGGGTTTCATCAAAGACGACGGTTGCGCTTTCACCGAGCATCCAGGCTAAAAGTTCAGGATGACGTTCAGATCGCAGCGCTTCATTACTCAGGAAAAAAGAGTCCGCCGCGAGCACCAGACTGCCGCTGCCATAGGGTTTTTCAACAATGACCGGCCGGCCATCCGCAGTGTAAATCACCCGCCAGGTGTGATCAAGATCATCAAAATACAGCGCGGTATGCCAGGAGATCGTTTTGGGCAGGCCGTTTAGAGCGGCCGGGGATCGATCATCACTGACATTGGCAGCTTTATCCGGCGGCTTTTCGGCAAACGCAAAAGCCAGCCCCCATTTTTCCTTTAAAGAAACACAATTGCGCTGCTGTTCAGGGATTAAAGGGTCAGGCCCTCCTTCCAGGTGTTTATCATCCTTATTTGGCGAATCTGAAGTCCTATCAGCTGTGTGCGGCTTCGGTAGATTTTCGTTATCGCCGGGTGCATCTTTCTGATGGGCATTATCGCTATCTTTGGTTTCTTTTCTGGGCGCGGCACATTTTGCCATTCGCCAGTTGGCCGGTTTTTTCTCAACCGGCAGGAAGCATAAAACCAGGCGGCCGCCGGCATTGGTGAGCCGCTCAAATACCGGGAACCACTCCGCTGACACGGAATCGGAATCAAATACGGGCGTTCCGATATAAAAAAACGCAGTGTTTTCATTAAATTCCAGCGTTTGCAGGGAACGGTAATTGCGGCCGACCGCCGTGTCATTGATGTTTTCCAGACTGCTGTAGAATGCACGGCTTCCCAGCGGATCACTGCGTAATGACGAATAGGCCGGATATACATCCCCGGCTTCAAAGCGCAGCAAAAATAACTTGAGCACCCCGAACATAAAGCCCGACACAATCACAACAAAAATGATTGCCCGTAAGGTTTTAGCGTTGAGCAATGGTCATCACCTTTTTTTGAATGGCGGCGAAATTGTCCAGATCAGGCCGACTGATGTTATACATGCCGTACCAGACACGCTCAAATATTTCTCTGCTTTTGGAAAAGGCCGGCAGCAGGCCTTCTTTTTGATGAGCCCGGCGATGCAATTCCATTTCATAATCTTGATTGGATTTAAACTTTTCGATCGTGATCAATTCATGCTCGGCCAGGCCGGCGAGGGATGCCAGATAGAAAGCCCGGATGGCCAGGCGCAATGACCCCTTTTCGGCTAATTGGCGCGCCAGATCCAGCCAACGGTTTGTGGGCAGATCATCGGCGGTGGTGTCTTCGTCTTCCAGATCGGGTGTGGATTCAACCGCCGCAGCAGCAATTGCTGTCCGTGCTGCCTGCCGACGCATCCAGGAACGCCATAGAATATATCCCAGTGCGCCCAAAAGCCCGATGAGCAGGGCAATGACGGCAATCCGCACGGATGATACCCAGTTTGCATCCGGTGAAGCCTTGTGCCGCTCACTGCCGGGCATCAGGCCGATCAGCCAATCGATCAGTTTGTCAATCCAGTTTATGGCGGCATTTAACGCCTTTGCCGCTTTATCGATGATCCACGCCACCACCGACGCAATCGGCCCCTCAGGCGCTTTCTCATCCTCAGCGATTCTCTCTCTGGGCATCCGCCAGACAAACTCCCGTCGTTCCATGACCTCGTCAATAGAACGATCCAGTGCTTCGGGTGAGGTGAAAGCGGTCTCGCTCGCCCTTAGCGGCATGGGATCGGCGGCCAATAACGCCACAACCAACACACCGATGACGGCTGCGGTGCGATTGCGCAACCGACCTTTTAATTCTGTTTTCAGGTCGTCGCCGGATTTTAAGGCCGCACCGTAGAAACAGCGCAGAACATAAACGGTCTTAACCAACGGATTCATGCACAAATAGGCCATGCCGATCGTTACGACCCAGAAGGTTGTGTTGATGACGTGAGTTCCGCTCAGGGTAAACATGGATTCGATACCAAAATAATTCTTCAATAGGTGGGGCAAGCCATAGATCGCAACGGCGATATTGATAAAAACAACGCTGCCAAACATAAAAAAGACCGACATCAGAATATGATTCTGCCGCGGCCATAGTTTGGCCTGAAACCACGCTTTTTTACATAATGTTTTTAGATCATTCAGCTCGCTAGCGGCCAAAACGGTTGCATTTTGATAGAAGGCATAGCACCAGCCAAATGGAATGAAGACCAGGGCTGCCAGCGGCAGAATAAAAAAAGCGGTTGCATGAATAACGGCCTGATTTGCGGCAAGCGACAGAACTCGCTGCAAGGTCCATCGCGGCAGGGGTTCTCCGCTGATTTTCAGCTTTACGCTTGCGGCAAATACAACATGCCAGCATTTCATCCATATATACAGCAGCGCAAGACCCAGAGAGGCCACCGCATGGTAGCTCCTGGCATCGAGTAAATGCACCGCTTCTTCCAAAAGGAGGATCACACCCTTACGGTGTTGTTTTGACCTGGGTTTCATTGCGGCTTCCACCACCCCATTTCCCACAACGTCCCTTCGTGAAATGAGGAAGGAAGCGACAGCAGAATTTGCCCCAGATAATAGAAGAATAGCCACAGAAACATTGCACCCAACAAAAAATGGATAAAGCGGGCAAATCGGCCAAAGCGACTTCGACCGGCAACATCGGCATTGATTTTGCCGTCCAGGCAGGCCGCACACAGTACTTTGTCTTCGTGTTCGGTCACACATTCGCGACAAAAATAGCGATGGCACTCCGGGCAGCGGGCAACCGCTTCGCGCAACAGATGATTAAAGCATCGCTGGTGCAGCAGATCTTCCATCAGGATATCCTTTTTACAGCACCGTTATGGACCGGCGTGGTCGGCACGGCTGCAGACGGGGCAATGGCTTGCTGAGGTTTTTTTAACATGAAAAGCCCCGGGATCCCGATAACAGCAGCGCCGCTGATGGCGATAATATTAACCGTCATTATTAAGGGGCTTTCCCAGGGTGAGGCAGCGGCAAACAGTTTTAACAATTCCCACTGGTTCCGTAAAATTTCGGGATGTCTGAATGCGATGCCCATGCTGATAATATAGCCGGCAATAAAAGAAAAGCAGACATATCCCAGCGCCGCCCAGGTCAGGGTGCGGAGGGGGCGTTTCAAATTACTCTGATGCTGCTTGACCAGGGCCACAACCACGCAGATTCCCAACAGCATCGTTATGGCCGATCCCACCACCGTCAGGGCGACATGGGTGAGCATAAAGCCGGCGGCGACGATAAGACCATCGGCAACCAATAATGCAAATAAAAATAAATGCTCGCGCCCGCGTTCATGCCGCTGTGCGCTCAGGGTGCGCTGCTTGGCACCGCCCGGCGGCTGGTGGGTTCGCCGGGTGGATGAAGAAACCGACTGTTTATCAAAGAGGTTCGGATCGATTCGTCCCTGTCGCCGTTCGATGATGGATCTGAGCCGGTTCATCACCGGCTCGGTCGTTTTTAAGCGATGCAGCGAGTACAATTTTTCAGTCTGAACGGCAGTGAGCAAAACCGTTTCACAGGTGGGGCCTTTTAAAACGTTTATCAGCAAAATGAGCAATATGGCAGCAGCAACGGTTGCGTGAAAAAAGCTCAAACCACCACCGGAAGTAACCGCAAAAAGACAGAAAAGCCCGGATAGGGCCCCGATAACAATATTTTGAATCCTCCCCGTCCCGGTTTTGCGAGTGACAATGGCTTGAATATCATCGAAGTAATAGCGCTTATAGTCCTCTACACCCCATCGCGAATAGATCTGCAGCAAATGGTCGGCGCCCTGCCAGAGGGTATGGTGTCCGATTAAAAAGCCCTTTTTTTTACCGGGCAGCCGCTGGTATGTTGGTATTTCGTTGGGCATTTTTTGCTAAAATTATAGCCTTTCAACCGATTTCTTGGTGCTTCTTCAAATTAAACTTAATAAGCCTGAAAGCCGGGAGGCGAGTGCTGGCAAGCAATATTAGCTCACAGCTCATGGCTCATAGCTCGTAGTAAACTAACAGCTAAGCGCTATGAGCTACGAGCTCTTAATCGCCTTCCAGCATCATTTTACCCCTAGGTTGCAATCAGGCTGCCAAAAAACAGGATCCATGCGGCAATTTGTAAACAGGCAATCGTGAATGCCAAGACAAATCGGATTTTAGTCCGTCGCATGATACTGCCGGGGGCACCCCAGTAGCGGATGACCATAAAAAGAACGACGGGCGCAGTAATAAGGGTAAACCATACAAATATCATTGAAATCAGCGCGATATACAAAGCAACCTTGTCATAACATACGCGATGGTTTTCCAGATTTTTTATCTTGCGTTTGGTTTTTCCCGTTTCCAGACACACCGGGCACAGATGCCGGTTGTTGAAATCAACGTCGCACAACGCACACAAAAACCGACCGCAGGACGAACAGGCGACGGCCGCCTTTTTGTCCGGGTGATAAAAGCAACCGGCTTCTTTCTCAGCCTGCAGTGGATCTCCGGTTTGGCCGGAGGGCAGTTTACGAAAAAAAGCCGGGTAAACATCCGCGCGTATCGGTTCCTTGCATGTCGGGCAGGGAATCAGCGCAAAGGTGTTGATCGTCTCAGCGCTGAACGGTGTTTTGCACTGGGTGCAAGAAAGCAAGTGTTGGCTCCTTATGATTTATTTTTTTTGCGGCAATACCGCCCCAACCAGCCGGAATAGCCTATGAGATTTAACAGGAGTGGTGGAGTGCTGGAGTATTGGAGTACTGGAAAAAACCGAATCGGCGACGCTTTGCTTCCGCTACTCCATTACTCCATCGCTCCATTACTCCATGGAAGAAAAAACAATTAAATCTCTCCTGATTTTATCACCCGGGTATCACAGATTCGATCATGCAGCGTGCGCTTTTGCTCGTCGAAACCGGCCATGATGTAGCCAATACCCAAAATCAGCCCGCTGATGTATTTTGCAAAATGCCGACCAATTGCCCTGGCAAAGCTGACCTGATCGCCTTCTGACACGACCACTTTTAACTTGCAGGCCATTTTTCCCGGAGTGGCTGCATATTTCCCCACAAACCAGGATTCATAGACAGCGGGTATGATAAAATTAAGAATCATGGAGATCAGTTGAATAATGGTAAATGCAGCAGGTTCATTAAAAGAAGAAAAACCCATAAATGTCAGTGGGACATAAATAATTGCGCTGGCGATTGCCATGATAATATAATCAATAAACCAGGCACCCACCCGGATCCAAAAACCGGCATATTCCATCTCACCGGCAAGTGTAACGCCTTCTTTGATTTTTTGAACAAACAGCGGTTTACAGCTCGCGCAGACCCACGCCTCGGCGAACCGAATCATATCATTTTCGGCAAAAGCCTGGCCGCATTCAGAGCATAATGATTGCTTCACTGGCGATGCCGCCTGTACCGCTCGGGAGCCCCCTTGCGTTTTGCGCCGCACAAAAAGGCCCAATTCTTCCCACCCTTGCATGCCGGGCTGCCACACAAGCGTTCGGGAATCGATTTTGCGGTTTTTTATCAGTGACTGCAGCTCGGTTTTGTCTATGGGGCCGACCTGCCGGCCCCCATCGGCATAATATAGATTCATTTTGATTCGATCCGGTTTCCAGGTTGCGAACCTATTCCTAATGTATTGATATATGAGTCTATATCGGTTGGAACCGCGAAAAACTTAAGCCCTAACGTCCTGACGGAGCCAAACGGCTCAGTAGGGACGTTAGGCGTTAATTGTTTTTCGTTATTTGAGATGGAAAAATAAAATAGATTTTATCCTTTTTGAACGATTAACCCATAACAAAAAACCAATACCGTTTAACGCATGCGTCCTATTTTAGCATAAATCCGTCTATTGGGCTTCATTTTTCAGAAAAAGAGGATGCTGATTTAAACCGGGTTGAGCGATTCTTTTCTTTTCATTGCGAGGCGCAGCCGAAGCAATCCGATACGAATCGTCGTCATCCGCTTGATCAGATTGCTTCGCACCTTACAGGTGCTCGCAATGACCGCTGGAAAAATGAAAACGTGCAATAATCGCTCGATTGGAATTAATGTAAAATCTGGCTGAGAAACAGCTTGGTGCGGTCGTGCTGGGGGTTATCGAAAAACTCCTCGGGCGTGTTTGATTCAACAATTTGCCCATAATCCATAAAAAGCACGCGGTGTGCCACGCTTTTGGCAAAACCCATTTCGTGACTGACCACAATCATGGTCATCCCTTCCCCGGCAAGATCGATCATCACATCCAGAACCTCTTTGATCATTTCCGGGTCGAGGGCGGATGTGGGCTCGTCAAACAGCATGACTTTCGGGGACATACATAGACTGCGGGCAATGGCAACCCGTTGCTGCTGCCCCCCTGAAAGCTGTCCGGGAAATTTTTGGGCCTGCTCCGCAATATGGACCTTTTCCAGATAGTACATGGCCGTTTCTTCGGCCTCCTTCTTGGGGACTTTTCGGACCCAGATGGGACCCAGAGCCAGATTGTCAAGGATCGTCAGGTGCGGAAAAAGATTAAAGTGCTGAAAGACCATGCCCACTTCGGCCCGAATTTTCTCGATATTTTTTAAGTCATTGGTTAATTCAGTCCCGTCTACGACAATTTTGCCCCGTTGGTGTTCTTCAAGGCGATTGATACATCGGATCAGGGTAGACTTGCCGGATCCGGAAGGTCCGCAGATAACGATACGTTCCTGTTTTTTGATCGTAAGGTTAATGTCTCGGAGCACATGAAAATCGCCATACCACTTATGCATTTCGATAATTTCGATGATGGCGTCAGTTTCCAGGGAACGTTCTGTCTTCTCTGACTTTTGGGTAACCATAAGGATTCTTTCTTGTAAGGTTTAAATAAAGTCTAAGAATAAATACTAAGACACTGCGGCGCCAAACAGCGAATGGCTCAATTTATCGGTTTCGGGTGACAGGGGGCCGAGGATTTAAATCCTGAAACCTGAAACCTTTCGGTTCTGACAACGTGTTGTCAGAAAAAAGCCCCTAAGGGCTTAAAGGCCGGTTTCCAACTCACGTTCAAGACGCCGACTGTAATTGGACATAAAGAAACAGCATAAAAAATAGATCAAGGCCACAAAAATATAGGCTTCGGCTGAAAATCCCATCCACTTTGGATCGCTTAGCACCGTCTGGGTGGTTCTCAGCACATCGAATAGGGCAATGATGACCACCAGGGAAGTATCTTTAAATGCCGATATCAATTGTTGGACTGACGGCGGTATCACTATTTTTAGGGCCTGGGGAAGAATAATCAACCGCATCGTCAGATAATAGCTTAATCCGATAGAATCTGCAGCCTCATACTGGCCGCGCGGTATCGCCTGCAACCCGCCGCGAACGACTTCAGCGATGTAGGCGGCCGTAAAAAGGATGATGGCAACTTGGGCTCTAATAATTTTATTGATCGTAACGCCTTCGGGCAAAAATAAGGGGAAGACCACCGAAGACATGAACAATAGGCTGATAAGGGGCACCCCGCGGATAAGCTCAATATATATGATACATATCGTTTTTATGGCAGGCATTTTGGATCGGCGCCCCAAAGCAAAGGCGATCCCTAAGGGGTAAGCAGCTGTTAAACCGAAAATCGACAAGGTTAGCGTTAATGGGAGCCCTCCCCACTGGGTCGTTTCCACCGGAACTAAGCCGAAAAGCCCCCCTTTCATCAATAAGCCCATAAGAAAAAGGCCCAAAATCCATGCATAGGCCAAAGGTTTCTTCCAGTGATCTCTGTTTCGGCTGTAAAACAGCAAGGCGATTAACAGGACCATGGCAATTAACGGTCGCCATTGCTGATCATACGGGTAAAACCCGAAAGCGATAAATCTTATATTGGCCGGTATAATCGACCAGCAGGCACCATCGCCCTGCTGGCATTCCGCCCCAGTTGAAAACCAAAAACTGTCAATTAAAGCCCAGCGAATCAGAGGGGGTAAGGTGACCCACAAACAATAAACCGTTATGATGGTCAGAAGAGAGTTAAACCAGCCTTTAAACAAATTCGTTCTCAACCATCCGATGACGCCCACGCTCGTCACCGGAGGTTTTAACGCTTCTGCTGATTTTTCTTGAACAAACGCTTCCATGAATTTATCTATCTTTCCACAAGGGCTATTTTTTTATTATACCAGTTCATAAATGCAGAGGTCGAAAGACTGAAAAACAGATAAACCAGCATAATCATGGCCACGCCTTCAATTGCCTGGCCGGTTTGATTGATGGCGGTACCGGCAACGGAGACAAAATCGGGATAACCGATGGCCACTGCCAACGAGCTGTTTTTGGTAAGGCTCAGCATCTGACTGGTCAACGGCGGGATGATCACTCTCAGCGCCTGGGGTAAGATTACCAACTGCAGAACCCGGGTGGGTCTGAGTCCGAGGGACATGGCCGCTTCCTGTTGCCCTTTGCTCACGGCTTGGATACCTGCGCGCACGGCTTCCGCAACAAAGGCTGCCGTATAAAGTACTAAGCCCAGTAAAAGCGCAGTGAATTCGGGACTGACATTTTGTCCGCCTTGGAAATTGAAACCTTTGAGTTCCGGAACACTCATCGCGGTTGGCGTTCCCCCCGCCAGCCAGGCGAAAAGCGGGAGCAAGATGAGAATGCCGACGGATACGCTAAAGACGGGAAATGGCATGCCGGTTTCGGCCTGTCGCCTGCGCGCCCAACGCCTCAGAAAAAATACACTTAAACAACCTGCCACAAAAGCCACGGCCATATAGGTATGCGCGGGATGGAATTCCGGAACAGCAAAAACAAGGCCGCGATTACACAGGAAAACACCCTTAAACGGGCTCACTGCCTGTCGGGGACCCGGAAGGATTTCATAAAAGAAGGCATACCAGAAAAAAAGCTGTAACAGGATCGGTATATCCTGAAAGACCTCGATATAGACTGCCGCGAGTCTGGATACTATCCAATTTGTGGATAAGCGAGCGATACCCATAAAGGTGCCGAGGATAACCGTTAGGACAATCCCGATAAATGAAACCAGCAGTGTATTCAAAAAGCCAACAAATAAAGCGTTTATGTATTTGTCTGCCGCCGAATAGGAAATTAAGGATTCACCGATTTCAAAAGCCGCTTCCTTTTGAAGAAAACCGAATCCCGTGGCAATGGCTTGCCTTTCAAGGTTGGCCTGGGTGTTGGAAACCAGATAATACGCCAGCAATCCCACCATTGCCAAGACGCCCAGCTGATACAGAATGGATCGTTTACGCGGATCATACCAGAAAGCAACTTTGCCCGATGTTTTGCTGGGTATGGCGTCTGCCTTTTTCTTCATCACCAAATCCAGGTTCACAAAATGGTTGCTCGTATCACACGATTAGAATGCTGGCATTTCTCTTTTACAAAAATGAGATGAAGGTGCCACGCTCGGTGGCACCCTCTTATAGTCAAGTATTACTTAAACGGTGGTGCATACATGATACCGCCCCTTGTCCACAGATCATTTAAACCGCGCTCAAGTCTCAAGGGGGTATTGACACCGACATTGCGCTCAAAGACTTCACCATAATTTCCAATCTGTTTAACGATATTAAATGCCCACTTTTCATCCAACCCCAGCGATTTGCCGTTACCTTCGGTAACACCCAAAAATCTCATAATTTTGGGGTCGTTGCTCGCAGCCATTTGATCTATGTTTTGAGAGGTGATTCCCAGCTCTTCTGCAGCAATCAGCGCCAGAACCGAGAAATTAACAATATCGTACCACTGATCGTCTCCGTGGCGTACGACCGGTGCCAGGGGCTCCTTTGAAATGAGTTCCGGCAAAATAACGTAATCATTCGGATTGGGAGCAACAGACCGCGTAGAGGCCAACTGGGATGCATCCGAAGTCAGGACGTCGCAGCGCCCGGCAAAAAATGCTTTGGCTAATTCAGGGGTGCTCTCGATAACAACCGGCTTCATCTTCATATTGTTGGCTCTGAAATAATCCGCCAAATTAAGCTCGGTGGTTGTGCCCGGCAACACACACACCGTGGCACCATCGAGTTCTTTTGCGCTTTTAACACCCAGTTTCTTCGGCACCAAGAAGCCCTGGCCATCATAATAGTTCACATGAACAAAATTTAGGCCCAAAGCGGTTTCACGTCCCAATGTCTGCGTGCAGTTGCGCGTTAATACGTCAATTTCACCGGACTGCAGTGCTGTAAAACGGGTTTTGGCTGATAAGGGTACGAATTTTAATTTGTCTGGCACACCGAAAACCGCCACCGAGATCGCCCGGGCCGTATCCACATCCAGACCGCGCCACACGCCTTTTTCGTCTGGTTTGGAGAATCCAAACAAACCTTCATTAACACCGACCGAAATATACCCTTTGGCTTTAACATCGTCTAATGTACCGGCCAGTGCAAAACCGGCTGTCAGAACCACCGCCATTAAGATAACTACACATAATGTGAAACGCTTCATCATTTTTCCTCCTCTTTTTTTGAATTAAGATTTTCCCGGCGGAATTCATCAAGAAAACCAAACCGCCGACGACAATTCTGGCTGGCAAATTCGAACGCTTAGATACCCCATTCCGGTCTCAACAGGCTCAGGAAATCCGGAACAGAAAAATGAATGTTCCTCATCAATTAAACAACTGGAATTAATTAAATTGGCTATAACAGAAAGAAGTTGGGTTTGGCAACAAAAATATAAGGCCGAAAAATCAGCTCTGCATCGTTTTGTAAAAAATAGCAGGCCTTCATGGAACCAAGCGGTTTTTCGACAAAATGTGCATTTTAGCACGCTGATTTTTGTTGTGGAAATAATGATGACATCTACGAATTAAGTTTCGTAACGCATATACCGATATAGTACTAGATCATCGAAAATAGCTTTGTAGTTTGGGTGTATTAAATTTTATTCAAAAAAATTTTCTAAATAAAATTCGGTGGAACGCTGAATTTTATCAGGAGTGAAAAAATGGCGGCATCTGATACGCTGTCCGGAAAATACCCGGTCATTGCGCGCATATTTGATCTGATAAACCAAATCTCCGAAGACCGGTTGCTAA
>WOR8_10002283_pt1 | contig 27309 bp, 20 predicted proteins | sample DeeMarSeWOR38_10_FD_19890 | JGI IMG/M metagenome (IMG submission 19890) | reverse complement strand
ACCACCCATTTACTTCTCCTGTCGAAGAAGATTTGGGCAAACTCGAGACTGATCCAGCCAACATTCGTTCGCAGGCGTACGATATAGTCGTCAACGGCTCAGAAATCGGCGGCGGTAGTATTCGTATCCATAATCCCAAAATACAGCAGAAAGTCTTTGACCTGCTCAATATCTCAAGGGAACAGGCCCAGCAACGATTTGGATTCTTTTTGAAGGCCCTCGAATATGGTGCTCCGACGCACGGTGGAATCGCCTTCGGACTCGATCGTATGATTATGCTGCTTACCGGTACGGAGAATATTCGGGACGTTATCGCCTTTCCGAAGACCCAGCGGGGCCAGTGTCTTTTAACCGACGCACCAAGTGAAGTGGACCAAAAACAACTCGACGAACTTAACCTGCGAATGCAAAGGCACTCACATGTAATTGAGCAGAAAATCGAAGAGCAGAAGCAGTAGGTGACAGCAGGTTCTGAATTAATGCGTGTAAATATAAGGCATATTTGGCAAAAACTCTTGAGATTTCTTCGGTTCTGGCCTTTGCCGCTGGCGAAAAAGGTTCAGGTAACTTTTGGTGCGGCGGTGCTCCTCGTTCTGATGTTGGCGCTATCGATACCTTATGTCTGGATGGGCCAGCTTATAAAAAAAGACCTGCTCGATTCCGGGCGTTCGAGGTCGATGGTAATGCTCGACCGGCATTTCCAGCAAAAAGAGTCCAGTCAGACTCTTCCTTCGCTGGATAGTATTGGTCAGGCCCGTGATCCTAATGATACTGACATATCCTGGATTCGCATCACTGGAGGAGATGGAAACAAACTCTTAGAATTGGATAAAGATGTCAGAGATATGGTCGAGGCTCTGAAAGAAGATCCGGATCGGGATGAAAATATATTGCTCCAGAGAAATGAAGGTGGTTTAGGGAGTCATTACGTACGAATATTCAGAGCGACCGGTCACTGTATAAGCTGCCACAATCCACAGGGTTCCGCCGGGGCTTTTGCACTCAATGAGCTGATTGGTGCTGTGCTTATTCAATCACGTGACCTTACCGGTGAAATCAGTAGGACAGTCTTTCTGAATCGCGTCTGGATTATTGTGGCCGGGCTGATTGGCGGCGCCGGTGCGATAGTCGTTTTCTACATGATAACCCAGCGTCTGATTCTCCGGCCTATCCGGCAGTTGCGGGCGCTGGCAAACAATGTCGCCGAGGGAAATCTCGAAATCAGAAGCTCGATAGCTACTCGCGACGAATATGAAAAGCTCGCCAAAGCATTCAACCACATGCTCGATACCCTCCAGGCAACACAGAAGAAACTACGTCAGGCGAACAAGCAACTCGACGCTAAAATCGCTGAGCTTTCAACCCGGAACATCGAATTATTCAAAGCAAACAAAATCAAAGGCGAATTCCTGGCGAATATCTCGCACGAATTCAGAACACCATTGAATGCAATTTTAGGATTTGCCCAGGTATTGAGGGACAAGCCTCTTTTACTGAAAAAGGAGAAGGCGGAACGATATGCCGAGAACATTATCACCAGCGGCAACAGCCTTCTTAATATGATTAATGACCTTTTGGAACTGGCGAAAACACAGGCCGGGAAAGTAGAGTTGCATATAGGAGAAGCTTCTGTAGCGGATTTGCTTGAAAATCTCTTGTCTCAGTTCTCGCTTATTACAAAGAAGAAGAAAATCAAAGTCAAGCTAATAGTCCAGCCTGATTTGCCACTCGTTGTCACGGATGTAGGCAAGGTTCAGCAGATACTATATAATTTCCTGAGTAATGCTGCAAAGTTTACGCCCGCACGAGGCAGGATCGAGATTCAGGCTCAATTTCCTTCGCCCGGAGCGCAGGGTGTCGGGCCCGAGTCGCGAATGATACGGATTTCCGTTTCTGACACCGGCTGCGGAGTAACTGAATCCGACAGGGAAAAGATATTCGAGAAATTCCGCCAGGCGGACGGCTCACTGACCCGCGAATCAACCGGCAGCGGGCTGGGTCTTGCTATCTGCACCGAGTTGGCCGCCATGCTTGCCGGCAGCATTGGAATGGAAAGTCCGCCGAAGGGAAAGAGTGAAGGATCTGCGTTCTGGCTCGATATTCCGATTACACTTACAAAAGAAGAGAGTCGGGCTGATGAAAAGAAGAATTGATCTAACATAGCCCGGAATTGTTTTATGACGATGTCGAATTAGGAGAGAATCATGCATCTGAAATATTCAATTTTATTTTTTCTGTTTGCAGGTGTCGGATGGAGTTTTGCTGCCGATATTGACCAGTCCCATCCTTTTTCCATCCACGACATGCTGGCGATGGATCGACTTTCCGATCCGCAAGTTTCGCCTGACGGCGAGTGGATTGTGTTCGTGCTGCGTAAGACGGACCTTGAAGCAAATAAAGGGCTGACCGACCTCTGGCTGGTTGATACCGATGGAAAGGATCTTCGCCGGTTGACATCCCACAAGGCGGCCGATTCGAATCCCCGCTGGGCGCCGGATGGTAAATCGATATGGTTTGTGTCCGCACGATCCGAATCTTCGCAGATTTGGCGTATTGCGATAGACGGCGGAGAGGCCGAACAGGTAACCGAGCAGCCTCTTGATGTTGGAAATCTGGTTGTCGCCCCTGACGGCCTGCACATCGCTTTTGCAATGGAAGTCTTCCCGGATTGCAACACGCCAGGCGAAACAAAAGACAGGCTCGATGAAATCGAAAAGAGAAAAATGAGCGGACGAATCTACGACCGCATCTTCGTTCGTCACTGGGACACGTGGAAAGATGGCCGGCGTTCGCATTTGTTTGTGATGCCTGTTACCGGGGGCGAGGCTGTGGATATAATGAGGGGAATGGATGCCGATACACCATCCAAACCGTTTGGCGGTCCGGAAGAAATGACATTTACCCCTGATGGAAAAGCTGTAATTTTCGCTGCGCGCGATGTGGGCGCTGAAGAGCCCTGGTCAACGGACTTCGACTTATATCTTGCACCTGTTGACGGCTCGGAGCCGCCGGAATGTCTGACTGAGAAAAACCAGGCATGGGATACGAATCCTGTTTTTTCTCCTGACGGCAAGACTTTAGCTTACCTGGCTATGGCCAGGCCCGGCTACGAATCCGACCGATTTCGCATCATTCTTCGTCGCTGGCCCGGCGGTCTGGAGCGTGTATTGACCGAAGACTGGGACCGCAGCCCGTCGACTGTCTACTTTTCGGCGGATGGAAATACCATTTATACCACAGCAATGAATACAGGTCAGAAATCGCTCTTCGCTATTGATGTAAAAACGGGCGCAGCTCGAACCATCGTCAAAGAGGGCAGGATTGGCTCACCTTGCGTAGCAGGGCAAAGAATTGTTTACGGGCTGTCCAGTCTAAGCTCTCCTGTAGAACTGTATTCTGTGAATCCAGATGGCAGCGATGTGCGGCCAATAACCAAAATAAACACTGAAAAAGTTGCCGCTGCTCGCATGGGCGATTATGAGCAGTTCACCTTTGCCGGCTGGAATGATGAGACGGTTTATTGCTATATAGTCAAACCAATCGATTTCGATCCTGATGAAAAATATCCGGTCGCTTTTTTGATTCACGGCGGCCCGCAAGGTTCATTCGGCAACTCTTTCCATTATCGTTGGAATCCGCAGGCCTATGCCGGGGCCGGTTACGCTGCGGTGATGGTCGATTTCCATGGTTCGACCGGCTACGGACAGGCCTTTTGTGATTCAATCCGGGCCGACTGGGGCGGCAAGCCTTTGGAAGATTTGCAAAAGGGGCTGGCCGCTGCTTTGGAGCGTTATCGGTGGATGGATGGTGAAAGAGTAGGAGCGCTGGGCGCTTCGTTCGGCGGTTACATGATAAACTGGATTGCAGGCAAATGGCCTGACCGTTTTCGCTGCCTTGTCAACCATGACGGCAATCTTTGCGAGCGGATGGCTTATTACGATACCGAAGAATTATGGTTTCCCGAGTGGGATCGCCAAGGCACACCATGGGACAATCCTGAAAGCTATGAAAAGCACAATCCAATCAACTTCGTCAAAAACTGGAAGACTCCCATGCTCGTAATCCACGGGGCGCAGGACTTTCGCGTGGTTGATACCCAGGGGCTGGGCACGTTTAATGCCCTCCAGCGGCGGGGGATTCCCAGCAAGCTGCTCTATTTTCCCGACGAGAACCACTGGGTCCTGAAACCGGCAAATTCAATTCTCTGGCACGAAACCGTAATTGCCTGGCTCGAGAAGTGGCTCAAAAATGATATTTGATTATTAGGCAGAAATCACTTAATATGTTGCTGATATTAACCTGAAGGCAGAGTTAATTCCCGAATTCTTGAAATAAGGTTATGCTGATGAATAAAAAGAATGTCAGGGCGATTTTTCCAGGCTCGTTCGATCCGATTACGAACGGGCATCTCGATGTTATTGAACGCGGCATCAAGCTCTTTGATGAGCTGGTAATCGCCGTAGGGCGTAGTCCGGTCAAAAACCAGCTTTTCACGCCCGAAGAGCGTGTGGAGATGATAACCGAGTTGATAGACCAGCGGAAGATGCCGGGCGTTTCAGTGGAAAGTTTCGAAGGGCTGACGGTCGAATATGCCGCCGGCAAGAAAGCAGATGTAATACCGCGAGGTCTGCGGAGCCTCACTGATGTTCAGTATGAATTCCAGCTTGCCATGACAAACCGTGCCGTTGCCGGCATAGAAACGGTCTTTATTATGACCAGCGAACAGTATGGCTTCACCAGCTCGACCCTGATTCGAGAGGTTGCTTCATTAGGCGGAGACTTGTCAAATTTGATTCCGAAAAGCATCCAGGAGCGATTAAAACAGCGTCTCAAGAAGTAAAATCGTGCTGGATATTCATTATTAAAATTTGTGCCAAAGATGTTTTCAATCAGCGTAGAAAGACACTTTCAGGCTTCGCATCAATTGACTTTGCCGGATGGCTCAAAAGAGCCCATTCACCAGCATGACTGGGTCGTAACTGCCAATCTAAGCAGTGAAAAGCTGAATAATATGGGAGTTGTGATGGACTTCCGGACTCTTAAAGCAATGATTGATAAAACGGTTGCCGAATTTAATAATAAGACGTTGGAGTGCATCGACTATTTTCAGCAGAATAATCCGTCTGCTGAGAATGTTGCGAAATATATCTATGATAAACTGCTAATTGAGCTTCCTGAAGGCGTAAAACTGCAAAATGTCCAGGTTGAGGAGGAGCCGGGCTGCTCGGCAACGTTCTGGGAATAATAAATTCTTTCTTGAGTGGGCCTCTGAATTTGTCGATTATTTTCGTCGGATTCTGACGTTTTCATCTTGATACATATTGTGTAATACACTTTTGTTGTTATAATAGTAGATAGTGGTGATTGGTCCACTCTGGACAAACGTTTGCAACAGCATGTATGAAGAGGCAGATGTTCAAGAGGCAAATTAATTATGCAGTGTCAGATTTGTAACAAGAACGATGCGACGATTCACCTGACGGAGATCGCAGATGGAGTGCGCACGGAAATGCACATCTGTGAGCAATGCGCCGTCGAGCAGGACATTGCTGTCAAGAGTCATATCCCGATAAACGAACTGCTCAGCAATCTGCTGGCCGTCCAGCCTTCGGATGATGAGCTGTCTGGTTCCTCAGAGCAAAATCTTGCCTGTCCGAGCTGCGGCTTTACTCTGGCACAATTCCGCAAGGAAGGTGTCCTCGGCTGTCCCGGAGATTATGAGGTTTTTGAGAAAACACTTCTATCTCTCATCGAAAAAGCGCACAATGGCAAAACTGCTCATTGCGGCAAAATTCCATTGAAGACACCACGTGATACAAAAAAGCAAATGGAGCTGCTGAGTCTGCGTCAGCAATTAGAAGCGGCGGTGCAAAGCGAAGATTATGAGCTTGCAGCCGAATTACGGGACAAGATAAAACAAAACGAACAATAACAACGCTAAAGATAACACGCGATACGAACATGAAACTGACCGACATAAGCAACGATATAAACGAATGGTTCGACGGCTCCGGGCCGCTGGCCGATATCGTAATATCCTCGCGGATCCGCCTGGCCAGGAATCTTGCCGGCTATAAATTCCTGAGCCGTTGCTCGGATACTGAAAAATCTGAAATACTCGATAAGCTCAGAGACATTATGATGTCGCTCGACCTTGGCGATAAGGTCTTCTACGTCAGTGTAGATCAAGCCCCGACTCTGAACAAACATTTTCTCGTGGAACGGCATCTTATCAGCCGGCACCACGCCTTCGGCAAAGGCCCCCGGGGCGTCGTTATCGCCGAGCACGAATTCTTCACCGCGATGATTAACGAAGAGGACCATCTGCGAATCCAGGTGCTAAAAGCGGGCTGCCAGATCTCCCAATGTGCACAGCAGATCAACCGCATTGACGATATGATAGAAAAAAAGGTAGATTTTGCCTTCAATCCTCGTTATGGGTACCTCACAGCCTGCCCGACGAACGTGGGTACAGGAATCCGGGTCTCGGTAATGCTTCATCTGCCGGCCTTGAAAATAACCGGCCAGATCGAGAAGTTCTTCAACGCTGCAAAGGACATGAATCTTGCCGTACGCGGGCTTTTCGGCGAAGGGACCGAGGCGGCCAGCGACCTTTATCAATTGTCAAACCAGGCGACGCTCGGCGTATCGGAGTCGGATATCGTCTCGCGATTTGAGAAGACTATCATCCCCGAAATCATAGAATATGAAAATGCCGCCAGGTCGCAATTGCTTTCCAAGCAATCCGATGTCCTTGATGACAAAATATCCCGCGCAATGGCCCTGCTGCAGAACGCCCGCCTGATCAGCTCGCAGGAGGCGTTGTTCCTGCTGAGCCACTTGCGATTGGGAATCAATATGCACCAGCGAATGGGAGCTTCAACTCCAGCGATAGAAAAACTTCGCACGCTCTGCGGCGCCGGCGACGACCCGAATAAAGCCTCCGTGCTTTCCATCGCCCTGCAGCTAAACTACGGAAAGCCGCTCGATCCCACTCATAGGGATGCCTTGAGAGCACAAATCATCCGTTCAGCTCTGAACCAGGACGACCCGCAAAAAAGCTGAGATATATTTCGTTCATTAATGTTGAATGCAATTCTGAAAAAACAAAGCCAATATTACAGTTAATAGTTCATCGTTCATTGTAAAGACAAGGAAAGACTGGTTGAAAAAACAAACCCAATTTCCTCAAAATCTGCTCCGAACCGCCACAAGTCAGGGCAGACGAATCCACGCGGGATGAAATCTTCATTTGTCGCTTCGTAGAACCGGCTGAATCTGCCAAAATGGCACAAAAATTGACATTCGGAAATTACAAGAACGGGGCATGTAAAAAAGTTAAATTCTTGTTAGAGAGTGATTTAAGTGACTTCGGCTGGCATAATCCTTTCTTTGGCACGTTTTTTGCACATTCTTAAAATGAATAAGAGCCACGAAGGCACAAAAGCACAAAGAAATACTGTATATAAAACCTTCGTGTCTTAGTGTCTTTGTGGCTAAGCATATAAAGCGAAAGGAATATGACTATGGGCAAAATAATTGGAATAGATTTGGGAACGACAAATTCAGTGGTGTCTATGATGGAAGGCTCAGCGCCGAAAGTGCTGATTAATTCTTCCGGATCCCGGCTTACCCCTTCGGTGGTCGGCTTTACAGATAAGGGCGAAAGACTTGTCGGGCAGATTGCACGCCATCAGCAGGTCACAAATCCGGAAAATACCGTGTTTTCCATTAAACGTTTTATGGGCCGGCGACACAATGAGGTTTCGTCGGAAGAGAAGATTGTGCCGTATAAAATAACCGGAGCCGCGGATGAGCTGGTAAAGGTTAAAGTCCGGGACAAAGAATATACTCCGCCTGAGATTTCAGCAATGATTCTGCAGGACCTGAAGAAGACGGCAGAAGATTATCTGGGCGAGAAGGTAACAAACGCCGTAATTACCGTCCCGGCATACTTCAACGATTCACAGCGTCAGGCTACAAAAGACGCCGGCAAGATCGCTGGGCTTGAGGTCGAGCGTATAATCAATGAGCCAACCGCGGCCGCGCTTGCGTACGGGCTTGAGAAGAAAAAGAACGAAAAGGTCGCCGTCTTCGACTTTGGCGGCGGAACTTTCGATATATCGATTCTCGATATCGGCGATAACGTATTTGAGGTGCTCAGCACGAATGGCGATACGCATTTGGGCGGTGACGATCTTGATGCCATGCTGATTAATTACCTGGCCGATCAATTCAAAAAAACCGAAGGTATCGACCTTCGAGAAGATGCGATGGCGCATCAGAGACTCAAAGAGGCTGCCGAAGAATTAAGCACGCAGCTTGAAAGTACGGTCAATCTGCCGTTTATCACCGCCGACGCCTCAGGGCCGAAGCACATGCAGATTACCATCAGCCGCAGCAAATTCGAATCGCTCGCGGAACCTATCTTTGAGCGGCTTAAGACTCCATGTCGCAAAGCCATCGATGACGCAAAGCTCCAAGCCAGTGATATTGCAGAGGTTCTGCTCGTCGGTGGTTCGACAAGAATTCCGAAAGTCCAGCAGATTGTCAAGGACATCTTTGGCAGAGAGCCGAACAAGAGCATCAATCCCGATGAGGTCGTAGCAGTCGGTGCCGCCATTCAGGGAGCAGTCCTTGCTGGTGACGCTGGTGTTAAGGATATTCTGCTTCTGGATGTAACACCGCTTTCGCTGGGAGTCGAGACATTGGGGGGAGTAATGACCAGATTGATCGAGCGCAACACTACGATTCCGACCAGCAAGAAAGAGGTTTTCTCGACCGCAGCCGACAGCCAGACGACTGTTGACATCCATGTACTGCAGGGCGAGAGGGAATTTGCCAGAGACAACCGCACGCTCGGGAGATTCCAGCTTACCGAACTGCCGCCGGCGCCGCGGGGTGTTCCTCAGATTGAAGTAGCATTCGATATAGACGCCAACGGTATTTTGAACGTCTCAGCCAAAGACTTGGGGACCGGCAAGCAGCAATCAATCGAGATTAAATCCAGTTCTGGCCTGAGCGACGATGAAGTCGAAAAGATGACCAAGGAAGCCGAGTCTCATGCTGAGGAAGATAAGAAAAAGAGAGAAGTGGTTGATTTGAAGAACCAGGCCGACCAGTTGATTCATTCGACGGAAAAGACACTAAAAGAGCATGGCGATAAAGTCTCTGCAGAAACCCGCGGCAATATCGAGAACGCTGTCAATAATCTCAAGGAAGCAATCAAGGGCGAGGACGCCGACGCCATAAAGAAGGCGATTGAAAACCTGGGTACCGCCGGACAAGAATTGGGCAAGGTCCTTTACGAAGAGGCAGCTAAAAAGCAGGCCGCTTCGGCACCGACCGGCGATGCCTCGCAGGCGGCACCACCTCCCGAAGGGGAAGCTCAAAGGAAAAAGCCCGATGATGTCATCGACGCTGAATTCGAAGCAAAAGACAGCTAATTGAAATATAGAAACTTCAAAAGCTGACAGTTTTGAATCTTCCATGGGCTCCCAGACAGGCCGATTGGGATATAAACAATGCAAAAAAGCCGGAGCGCAGATCCAGGAATAAGTGACCTGCTCCGGCTTGTTTGCCTTTTTAGGAGCTTTTGCTTCTTTTTATTTAGGTTGTCCCAGGGCATCCAGCGTCTCTTTGATAATCAGTTTATTACCAAGTGTAGCGGCCAGATCAGGAAGGTCGTATGTCGTCAATGCTCCGTGTGCTGCATTGACCTGCTGATTGAAAGAGCGACCTAACTCTATAACGTTCGACCATGAGCTAAGCATGCCTGTCAAGCTTACCGAGCCAAAAAGTTCCGTTTCGATCGCCGCGGCATGAAGCGCGGGGATAGCGACATTGCCGACAGCGATTAAATCGACAGTTTCTCTTTGTGTTTGTTGAAGAAAACGGGCACAAACCAGCACATCTTCGGCTCGCATGCCTACGTATGAGCGCCCGAGCAGGTAGGCTGCAAAGACATCTTTCCAATCCGATCCGGCGGCTCCGCTCAGTTGTCCCTGTTTGCCCTGCTGTGTTTCGCCCGTGCCGCGCACATCGACGGCCAGCACACGCTTGCCTGCTTTGACCATCGCCTCGATTGGCCCGCCCTCTGCGGCATCTGCTGCCTTGCCTTTTTCATGAAGGTACAAGACAGCAGACTTTTTTGTATCTGTGTTAGGGATAAACATCAGTGCTGGCAGGAAAATACCATCGGCCGGTGTTAAAATCATTTTTTCGATTTTATAGCCGTCCCGTTCTATGGCACCACAGTTTATCGTTTTAGGTTCGGGCAGTTCTTCGAGCTTACGTATACCTGTGATCTTTTGTACTTTGTCCAGCAGCCCGGTTTTATCACCGGTCGCCCACAGTTTTTTACGACGACCTGCGAGTTCTTTCTCATAGTCCCGGTTCAGGTCGTACGTTGACCTTGCGCCATCGATGTTCATCACCTGACCGCCAGGGGAGCATAGAAGTTCATCGTCGCTGAGTAATTTGATTTCAGGTTCGGTAATCGGCTGATCTTGATTGAGCAGCCATCGTGACATCCACCGCACGACGCCCTGCCTCTGCAGCCGGTTGTAATTATGACCGGCATCGTTTTCCAGCAGGTCGATACGTTCGGGAAATTCCATGCGCGTGTAGAGCCTTTTGGCATAGCGGAATGAATTCCACACTCCTGTGATATCGAAGAAATCCTCCGTTGCAGCACAAATCAAAATCGGCATCGGGGCACGCATCATCAGGTAGTCGGCGTGGTCCATACCGAACGCGAGCTGGCCGTAAATGTTCTGCTCGGCGTCCTGCGGGCCGATTGTATCCAGCAGTCGTTCGAAGCCGGTGATATAACAGCTCGGTGCCGCGGCTATTATACGCTCGTCCAGCGACATCAGGTACGACGTTTGCGTGCCTCCGCCGCTGTTACCTGTGCATCCGATGCGCTTGGGATCGACCTCGGGCCGCGATTGCAGATAATCTATGGCCCGCATGCCGTCCCAGATCTCGAATCGTGCTGTGTTGCGCCCGAGCAAAATGCTGCCGATGCCGAGCATTGTATGTGCTCTTGTGCCGGCAAGTCTGGGAAGTTGCGATGGCATCTGGCTTCGCTCGCCCTGGTCGATTGGATCGAAAACCAGTCCGGCCATTCCGTTTAGGGCAAGAAGCGCCCCCATAGTCTGGTACGTATCGTGGGCCTTGCCGTTGGCACTGTGGCCGCAGGGCACGAGCACGCCCGGATAGGGAGATTTGTATTTATCGGCATCAGGTAAAAACAGCAAAGCGCTGACGTAATGTTTCGGCTGGCTTTCAAAGATGATTTTCTCGACGCGGTAGCCGTTGCGCGAAACGACGCCGGTGACTTGTGGATTCAGTGGAGTACGCTCGGGCAGGCCGCCGATTGCTTCTATGAATTTCTCGCGAAGACGTTTCTGATATTCGGCTATCTGCTCAGGCATTTTGCGCTGCTCGTATTGCGCTTTCCAATCATCGAATTTTTGTCCAGCAAGTCGGCGCAGGTACTTACTCATCATATCGGCCGGCGAGATGCCGTCGATCTTTTCCGGTAAGACACTCAAATCCTCCTGGCTAAAAACCACAGCGTTTAATATCAGGCCCAGACAAACAATTTTGGTTACTATTTTTTGTAGATTCATATCTAATCCTGCTCCAAGAGAAAAAAGTTTTGCTGTATTCAAACGTGGCATTAATAATAGCAAAATCAATGGAATGAGCAACTCGATTTTTGTATTTATCCGCTGTGCTCGCAGATATTACTTACCGATGCAAAACCGGCTGAATATCTGTCCTAATATCTGCTCGTCGATATGTGCTATCCCGGGCTGCTCGATATCGCTGACAGCCTGATAGGCGGAGCGGAGCATCATTACAACGACCTCGTCGTTGCCTGCGTTCAATTCGTCGGCCGATTCGCTGATCTGATCAATAGCCTCAGTGACGGCTTTTTTGTGCCGAGCAGTCAGGGCGACACCAGCCGTTTGCGGAATCCCTATTTTCTCGGTTAATTTGCCGTCGATTGTCTGTCGCAGCAGCTCCATTCCGGCGCCGGTCTTCGCTGAAGTGGGCATAAAATCAGTGCTGAAGCACTTGTTCAATGCGGCAAGACGTTCGGGTAGAAATTGCTCCGAGAGCAAGTCGCACTTTGTCGTAACCGGTATAAGAATTTTCGGCTCAATAAGTTTTCGGATTGCCGTATCCTCGGGCCACTCGGTTTTTGATATGTCGACACAGAATATGACTACGTTGCTGTTTCTAAGTGCTTCAATGGCTGCCTGTTGTGCCAGTTCATCGAGGATGTCCACGGCTTCTGTCAGGAGACCTGCGCAATCGAAGAGAACACACCTGCAATGCGATAACGTGCAAATGCCGGTCAGAATGTCACGGGTCGTTTTATGCTGGTCTGATACGATACTTCTTTCTTTGCCGAGAAGCTTGTTGAGCAGACTGCTTTTTCCGGCGTTTGGAGCGCCGGCAATTCCAACGGCAGGAAGGTCGATTACCGATTCATATCGAATACTGCCTGAAAGCAACTGTTCGAGCTGGTCCTTTAATACAGCGAGCCTCTTAATCGCTTCGTCTCGAGTGATAAATTCGATATCTTCTCCGCTGAAGTCCAAACCTGCCTCGATGAGGCTGAGCAAATCCATCAGGTCTGCGCGCAGCTTTGTGGTCATTTCACCCAATTGTCCGTCCAGCAGCTTTTCAGCGGCAGCGAGTTGATATTCGTTGGAGCTGACAATGATTTCATTGACGGCTTCGGCCTGTACCAGGTCAAGCTTGCCGTTCAGATATGCCCTGGCGGTGAATTCGCCCGGCTCGGCCATACGGAGGCCTTTATCCAACAGATTGCTCACAATGGCTTCAGTTACAGCAGAATTTGTATAAGCGTGGATCTCGGCGACAACTTCTCCGGTATATGAATGTGGAGCCTGAAAAAGGTAAAGCTGCACATCGATTTTTAGTTCGTCATCGATAGTCAAAAGGCCGGACTGTAGGGTGGAGCTCCCTGGGGGATGCCTTACGGTATTGCCCCCACCATGTACACTTCTCGAATCGATTGGTGGATTAAATATTTGCCGGCAAATTGAAATTGTATCCGGCCCGGTGATTCGAATGATGACTCTTTGCTCTGAAGTCGGAGAGCTGACAGCCACGATGGTGTCATGTAGTTCGTACATTCGGCGCTTCTCATCGGCCTTGCGTGAGCGTTACATATTTCTGAAGAACGGCTTTGGTTTCTTCTTTTTGACTTTTCCGCCGGTCTTGCTCGTTGCAGCGACCAGTCCCTTAGATTCGTCCTCTTCTTTTTCACGGATGTGCTTGCGAATTACATGCTGTTCGATGACTCCGGCAAAAGTGCTTGACATAATATACAGGTTCACACCCGACGGTCCATTGTACAACATCAGTGGAAACATTACCGGCAGCATAATCTTCATCATTTTCTGTTGCTGGGCCATTTGTGGATTCGTTGTGGCATTTGCTTGGGATGGCATGAGTTTTTGCTGTAGATAGAATGCTACGCCCATAAGAATCGGCAATAGGTTTAGCGATTGTATCTTCCAGTTCAGTAACGGTACAACGAGCACACGCGGAAATGTCCACGCAGCGTCCGGTATGGACAGGTCGGTGATCCAGAAGGGTAGAAACGCCGCACCGCGTAAATCGATGCTGGCATATACAGCACTCCACAGAGCGATCCAGATGGGCATCTGTACCATCATCGGCAGCATCCCCATAATTGGTGAGGCGCCGTGTTCTCTGTAAAGTGCCATCATCTGTTTGTTCATCTCGGCCTTGTTGTTGGCGTATTTTTTCTTTATCTCTTCGACCTTCGGCGCCAGCGTGCCCATCTTGCTCATCGAGACCTGGCTCTTCTTGGTAATCGGATGCATAATCAGCCGCATCAGGAACACAAGTATAATAATGACCACACCATAGTTAGGAATGAAGGCATGCATCCATTTCATTAAGGCAAGTATTCCAAACGCCAACGGATGGATGATCCACGTCGGACAGCAGAAGCATGGCATAAAACTAATGGTCTGAATAAAACCAAGTTCGCTATATCGCTTGTTTTTATCGAAAAGGCTTTTGTCCTTCGGTCCAAGATAGAATTGGAAGCTGTATGTTTTAGAATCATTCTCCTGGTCGCGCGCCGCTAAAGTAATAGGATCGACTGCCAAGTCCACGCCGAGCATTTCATCGCCGCTGTTGGATTTACTGTCTCGGTCGGGATTGTAAAGTCGTCCTGTTTTACCCGTGATCCAGTCACAGTAGTTTTTGCCATCATCGGGAAGAGGCACAACAATTGCTGCGAAGTATTTATTGACCGCAGCGGCCCACAGAAAATCACCACCGGGTTGCCACAGTTGCTTCTTGTCTTTCGCCCCGTCGAGGTTTTCCTTTGCCTTGTCAATGTCTTCTTTTGTTGTGGCCCTGGCGACATCTTCCTTTGCCCTGTTGATGTTTTCCTCTATCTTGAGGATGTCTCTTTTATTACGCATCAAGCCGGCGATTTGGCCCTGTGAATTTACAAAGCCGGCTACGATGCTTCTCATATCGCTTCGGAAAGCCTCTCTGCCGAGTCCACCCGGCCCTGTTAATTTAAGGTACACTTTCTGCTCGTCGCTACTAAGATTTTCGATGGTTATATCGCAATGAAATAGATAGCTGTCGCGGATGATTGTATAGGTTTTAGTTATCTTATAGATTTGATCATTCACGTCTTCAGGATAAAAAAACGCTTCGAAACGAGCTGTCTGGGAATCATCTTCAATGACTTTATCAATGCTCTTCCAGATAAATTTATCCAGAGGTAATTCACGTTTTTGCTGATGAAGAGACTCATTTTGAAAACCTGTATTTGCCATCGAGAGAATCTCACTGCCGTCTTCATCCTGGATAGGCGAGATAATGACCAGGGGCTGAGGATTCTTATGATCACGGTCATTGAATTCGCTGAAAATTGCTCTTCTGATTGCAGCACCTTTTGGGCTTAACTCTAATTGAAATTTGTAGCCACTCTTGGGATCCGCTGAGCCTAATGTAATTGATTTTGATGGTGTGTTATCTTCGCTGGTAGTTATTGAATCTGCAGCTTCAAATTGTTGTATGTCTGATTCGGGTGCATTTTGTGTTTCTGTCCCTTGATTGCCTGCTGCATTCTGCAGAAGGATAATGCGGTGTTCTGTTCGCGATGAATGATCGAAAAGTCCGGACTCAACAACAAGCCAGCCGCATAATAAGCAAAATCCAGCAACAACTAAAATCAAATATCGCATGTCTTATCTTTCACAGAAAATAGCAGTTAGGTTTTATAATAGTTAATGGTAAATGATCAATTTCTTCTATCTGCCGTTCTGTAGTCGCTCGGCATGGAAGTTATCTAATTCTTTGATTGCCAGTATCTTTTTCATTGTTGATTCATAATCGTATTCGAGCCGTACGAAATGCACCTTGTTCTCTTGCACATAAACATAGCTTGCGCGATTATCCTTATCTCTTGGCTGTCCGACAGAGCCGATATTAATGATTGCCTTTTCGGTATCGATAATCGGATAGACATTACTAAGTTCTGTCGGCAGATAAAAATCCGGCTCATCGAGAAAAACGCCGGGCATATGTGTATGTCCAACGAAACAAATGTGCTTGACTCGCTCGAACAGCAGCCGTACCTTTAGGGGATTCGTATAAACATCGTCGGGGAAGATATATTCGTTGATCGGTCTTCGTGGCGATGCGTGAACAAAATCGATCGTTGCCGAATTATTTCCCGATTTGCTTTTAAGCGTTCGCCTCATTGGCAGCTTGCCTAAAAAATCCCAGCGCCTGTCTCGGGGCTGTTTTTCTTCTTCCGATTCCAGAACCATTCGAGTCCAGAAGCTTGCCTGCTCAGCTCCATAATTGAAGTTTGTCGGTTCATAAAAAACTGCATAATCATGGTTGCCGAGAACGCACCACTTGGTTTTCTCGATAATCAAGTCAAGGCATTCCTTGGGATTTGGCCCATAGCCGACCACATCGCCAAGGCAATAAATCGTCTTTATACCCCTTTTCTTGATATCAGCCAGAACCGTGGTTAAAGCTTCAATGTTCGAATGTATATCACTTAGTATTGCAAACATACATGTCTCTAATTCAATAAAAATGGCTCTTTTTATATAAGACTGTATTTAATAGCAGAAAAATCACAAAAATACCAGAATATTTATTGGCTTTTCTTACATCATGTTCTGAGATTCACAAGCTGTGTTATTTGTTTGCTTTAGCGGGTAGTATTGTTATAATGCCCGAATTGCAATATTCTATATGAGATATGAAAAATGGCAGACATGATTCTTTTGGAAACTTGCGGGCTGGTGAAGAGGTATTCCGGCAGGATTGTTGTTAACGAAGTATCGATTACGATTGAACGGCAGACAATTGTTGGTCTTTTAGGCCGGAACGGAGCAGGTAAAACCACTTCTTTTCGAATGATAATGGGGATGGTTGCCCCGAACAGCGGCTCGGTGCTGTTTGAAGGCCGGGATATCACCAGGCTACCTATGTATAAGCGTGCCCGGTTGGGGATTGGTTATTTATCACAGGAGCCGAGTATCTTTCAGCGCCTCAGCGTACGTGATAATCTCCTTGCGATTCTCGAAACGATGTCTATCAGCAGAAGCGAGCGTCATAAAAGAGCGAATGAGCTTATCGAGCGTTTCGCGCTGACAGAGGTCGCCCGCAGCCAGGGTAGGTTCCTATCCGGAGGGGAACGAAGAAAGCTCGAAATCGCCCGGGCCATGGTAACTAATCCTTCTTTGATTCTGCTGGATGAGCCTTTCAGCGGCGTCGATCCTATCGCTGTACAGGATTTGCAGGAGGAAATACGGCAGCTTGTTGCTTCCGGCGTGAGCATCCTCGTTACTGACCATAATGTCGAGAGGACGCTTGAGGTTGTCGATAAAGCCTATATCATCGACCACGGCAGGGTCATAGGAGCCGGCCCACCCGCTGAGATTATCCGTAACGAAGTTGTCATAAATTCTTATCTCGGCAATACATTCGACGGCGACGAATTCGACGATCGATAAAGTTAGACAGGAACTGTGGTTCAAGTTGCCGTCTACGAGCTGATAAATGGAAAGGTCGCGTAGATTGACCGATACGAGATTTGAAAAATGATAGATATTGATAAATGTGAAATTACACACTACCCGGCTGAGGTATTGGGCGAACGGGCCGAGCTTGTAGAAAAAATCGATGATAATATCCGTCAGCTCGTGGATAAGATGACTGATATAATGCTCAAGAACAAAGGCGTCGGCTTGGCAGCTCCGCAGGCGGGAGTGCCACTGCGTCTTTTTATTATCTCTCTCGACGGCAGCAGAGAAAATGTCAGAGCGTATGTGAATCCTACGGTTACGCCGGCCGGCGAACTCGAAGCGATTGACGAAGGGTGTCTTTCCGTACCGGGTGTCTATACGAAGATTCGAAGATACACAAAGTGCGAAGTGACCGCGACTGATCTCGACGGTAATGAATTCACCGACCAGGCTGATGGACTCTATGCACGTGCCTTACAGCACGAATACGACCACATCGAAGGAATAACGATTGTAAATCGTATGGGCCAGCCTGCCAAAATCGCACACCGAAAACAGCTTAAAAAACTCCAGGATCGTAACGAGCGATAATAGCCTTCGACTTTTATCCGGCAGGATAAGTAATGAGAATTGTATATCTCGGCAGTGGTGAATTTGGTGTTGAATGCCTGGATGCTCTGTGCGTCTCGGAGCACAATCTGGTTTTTATCGTCACTCAGCCACCAAGTCCGGCCGGCAGAGGCAGAAAGCCCCAGCCGACACCTGTGGCCCATTGGGCGAATATGCATTCGATACCTTTTATAGAGGTTGATAATGTTAATAGTTCGGAGGTTGTCGAAAAGATTGACGGCTATGAGCCGGATTTGATAGTTGTTATCGCGTTTGGCCAAAAGATTGGTAATGAGTTGATTAATCTACCGCCCAAAGGCTCTATCAATGTCCATGCTTCTTTACTGCCGAAGTACCGCGGAGCGGCCCCCATCAACTGGGCGATAATAAAAGGTGAAACCACAACCGGAATCAGCATAATCACATTATCTGAGAAAATGGATGCCGGCAAAATCCTGGCTCAATCTCAAACCGATATCTCGGCCGATGAAACCGCCGGCCAGTTGCATGACCGGTTGGCAAAGATAGCGGCGCCTCTGCTACTTGATATTGTCGAGAAAATAGCCAACGGCACCGTAGTTTATATCGAGCAGAACCATGACGAAGCAATTCTCGCCCCGAAACTTAAAAAATCCGATGGTTTTCTGGATTTCACTGAACCGGCAGAGGCCCTGGCAAGAAAAATCCGGGGCTTCTGGCCCTGGCCTGGAGCTTCGGCCAATTACGTTTCGCAGAAAACCGGTAAGTCGATACGAGTTACTTTCGCCAGTGCAGAGGTCGTAGAAAGTTCAAATCTGACTAATCAACTGGTTGGAACGCTTGATGATAATCTGAATGTGGTTTGCGGTTCAGGTGCATTAAAGATAAAGAAAATCAAGCCGGCCGGCTCGGCATTAATGGACTTCAAAGACTTCGTCAACGGCAGGCAAACCCGGCCCGGCGATTCATTCATTAACCTTAAAACTTAAAGTTAAAACCTTAAAATTTGACAGTATGGCTGATCAAAAATTCAAATCCGCACGTACTATCGCGGTTGACGTTCTGAACTATTGTGATCCGAATAGAAATTATGCCAGCACAATATTGGACGGTGTTCGGCACGAAACCGACCAAAGTCAGCGGGCGACTGACCTGGTCTTCGGGACACTGAGAAATCGCACGGCTATCGATACTGTAATAGCAGCGTTTTCCGGCCGGCCTGTTAAAAGGATTCAAAACAGGCTACTCAATATCATCCGCATTGGGACATATGAGCTGATCTACCATCCTTCAACCGAGCAGTATGCTATTGTCAATGAAGCGGTCTCCAATGCAAAGGCCTCAGGCTCGGACAAACAGGCAGGTTTTGTAAACGCCGTCCTGAGGCAGATCACAAGGCACATAAGCGATCGTCAGTGGGCTTGGCCATCCTGCGGAATTCCGCGGCCCCGAACCTATGATAAAAGAACACTTCCACAGAGCCCCGTGACCGGCCGTGAACCACGCGGGGTACACGGCCATAAACCCATCGTGGTTTATGGCTGTCAATTCGATATTGATTTTCTGCCGGATAGCAAGAAAAGTCCGTCGGACTATCTTAGCACCGTTTTTTCACTGCCCCAATGGCTCGTAGGCGGTTGGCTTGCCGAGTTCAGCGAAGAATCCGCTCGGCAAATTTGCCTTGCATCGAATCGAAGGCCTTCGGTTTATATAAGACCCAACAGGCTCAAAACTACTATAGAAGCTTTGACGGAAAAAATGAGCGCTGCTGAGGTCGAATTTGAGATTGTTTCCGAAGTTGAAGTGATACGAATCAAAAGCCCGCGCGATGTGACCCGGCTTCCCGGATTTGCCGAAGGGCTGTTTACCATTCAGGACATCACGGCCTCAATGCCGGTCAGGACATTAGAAAACTTAAAGCTTAAAGCTATAAACTTAAAGTTTCTTGATCTCTGTGCGGCTCCCGGCACCAAAACGACACAGTTGGCCGAAGCCACCGGCGATTCGGCAAAAATTATCGCGACCGACATAGACAGTCGCCGGCTCGAAATGGTTAAAGAAAATATCGCAAGGCTCGGTATAAAAAGCGTGAATGTCATACCGTATGAGCAACTACTATCGATACTCGATACCAGATACTCGATGCTCGACGAGAATCCGGAATCCAGAATCGAGAAACAATTCGATTGCATTCTGCTCGATGTCCCCTGCTCCAATACCGGTGTTCTTGCCAGGCGCCTCGAGGCCCGGTACCGCATCAATCCCGAAGCGATTAATAAGCTCTCAGGCATCCAGGCAGGGCTGCTCGATACTGCCGCGAAATTACTAAAGCCCTCAGGGGTAATCTGCTACAGCACCTGCAGCATTCAAAAAACAGAGAACAGCGAACAAATCGAAAACTTCCTCGAAAAAAACAAAAACTTCACGCTCGAAGCAGAGCAGTTAACATTGCCATCCGCCGAAGCTCCCGACCGCGACGGCGGGTATGTCGCAATTCTCGTCAAACAAGAGAGAAAGTAAAAAAACGATTCCTTTTATCCTCGCAACCTGCTATATTACTGTGAATCCCGATGTACATCGGGAATAACCAAGGTAATTATGAGTAAATTTCTTGATCAGATAAATAGTCCTGCGGATGTCAAGAGACTATCGGTGCCTGAGTTGAAGGTCCTGGCGGAGGAAATACGGCAGTTTATCCTCGATTCGGTCAGCAAGACCGGCGGCCATCTGGCCAGCAATCTGGGTGTGGTGGAATTGACGCTTGCACTGCATTGTGTCTTCGATTTTAAGAAAGATATGCTGGTTTGGGATGTCGGGCATCAGTGCTATACGCATAAGATTATCACCGGCAGAAAAGACAGATTCAGGCGTCTGCGGCACGCTGACGGTATCAGCGGCTTTCCAAATCCGGCCGAAAGTGTTTATGACCGGTTTACTGTGGGGCATGCGGGCACTTCGATTGCTACTGCAATCGGATTGGCCCTCGCCGAGGAATTGAGAATTAAGAATGAAGAATTAAGAAACAAGGACCAAAAGCGGGATACGAGTCACGAAATACGAGATACGAGTAAGATTGTGGCAATGGTCGGGGATGCCAGCATTGTTAACGGCACGTCCTTCGAGGCACTAAATAATCTCGGGCTGGTCAAGAGGCAACTGCTAATAGTACTCAACGATAATTCGATGGCGATTGATGCGACGGTAGGGGCTGTGGCGAAATATTTCTCCAGAGTCCGGCTGAGCCAGACCTACGAAGGTTTGCGTAAAACGACCAGCAACATTCTGGAACACATGCCGGTTATCGGCAAGAGTGCTGAGGAAACACTTGAGAGGATTAAAAGAAGTATCAGAATGGTTCTGCCGGCCAGCCAGATGTTTGAGAGCCTGCATATTCCGTACTTCGGACCTGTAGCCGGCCACGATATCGGCTCGCTCATAGAATTGTTTGAGGCGATGGGTCATTTGAATCACCCGGCCATTTTGCACGTTTACACAAAGAAGGGCAAAGGTTTTGTTCCGGCCGATAAAGGCCCCAGCAAATTTCATTCGACCGGGCCGTTCAAAATCAATGGAGACCGAGTCGAAAAAGCCGCCGGGCCCAGCAGGCAGAGCTTTACAAATGCATTCGGCGAACATCTTACAGAACTGGCCGGCAGCGATGACAAGATCGTTGCTATCACCTCGGCGATGTGCGACGGCACCGGTTTAATGGAATTCAGCAAGAAGTTTCCCGACCGTTTCTATGACGTTGGGATTGCCGAAAGTGCCGCCGTCGATGTTGCGGCCGGGATGGCCAAGAACGGCTTGAAGCCTGTGGTCTGTATTTATTCGACGTTCCTGCAGCGAAGTTACGACCAGATTTTTCAGGAAGTGGCTTTACAGAATCTGCCGGTCATTTTCTGTATCGACAGGGCCGGCTTCGTCGGTTCGGATGGACCGACACATCATGGATTGATGGATATTGGTTTCCTGCGAATGATGCCTAATATGGTGCTGACCGCTCCGGCTAATGATGTCGAAATGAAGCTGGCCCTGGAATTTGCTCTCAGTGAAGATAAGCCGGTCGTCATAAGGTATCCGAAAGATATTGTTCCCCCGAAGGAATTTGTAAAGGCCGCCTGTGCCAAGCCGTTCAAGTTGGGCAAGAGCGTGACCGTTAAAAGGTCGAAAGGTTCAGCCGTTGCGGTTGTCAGTTACGGCAATGTTTTGGCCGAAGTATTAAAGGCGGCGGCGCTGCTGGCTGAAGACAAAATCCCGATCGATGTTGTCAATGGTCGGTTTGCCGCTCCCGTCGATGAAAGGATTATCTCGCTGCTGGAAAAGGGAAAGAGGGTCGTGACAGTGGAGGACCACTCTCTCGCCTGCGGCTTCGGCTCAGCAGTGCTCGAATTGGCTGCCGAGAAGGGCTGTTCGACAGAATCTATAAGATTACTTGGCGCGCCAAGGCGGTTTATAGGACATAATTTTCGAGATGTACAACTTATGGAAGCAGGTACTAATGCCGAAAAAATAGCAGAGACGGTAAGAAAAATCTTGATAGCATAATTAGCGGTGCCGGAGATGAAATCTCTACCTAAATTGGCGATTTTCAGGGACCTGAGGAAACAGGGTGTCAGCGAGGCTATTGATGAATTCCTTGGCTTTGCCAAAGGTAAAGCCGAAATCGTAGCAAGCTATGGCATCGAGGATTTAAAGCAAACCTGTACGAAAGATTCGGCGGCCGAAAATGTCAAAGTTCTGAAACAGTGCGATTTTGCGATTGTATTCGGTGGTGATGGGAGCATTATTTCGACAGCAAGAAACGTCAGTCAAGCATCTTTGCCGGTGATCGGTGTGAATGTCGGCAAGCTTGGTTTCCTTGCGGAATTCAGTGTGTCTGAGCTGGAAGATTTTTTTCCCCGCTTAAAGAAGGGTGATGTCCCGGTAGACAAGCGGATGATGCTGAATTGCAGGGTTTTCAATAATGGCCGGAGTGACGATTGGGACGAAAAGTTTTGCTCGGCGGCGATCAATGACATTTATATAACAGCAGGCCCGCCCTTTAGAATGATCGAACTTAAAATATTGGTGGATGGTCAACCGCTGGCAGGCTGTGTTACCGATGGTTTGATAATCTCCACACCGACCGGCTCTACGGCCTATAACCTTTCTGCAGGGGGGCCAATTTTATCGCCGAAAATAGAGGCCGTAGTGATTACACCGATATGCCCTCACTCGCTGAGTTTTAGGCCGATTGTTATAAATGCCGACAGCAAAATCGAGGTTTTTGGCGTAAGAGTCAATGAAGGGACCACTATCTCTATTGATGGGCAGGTTTCACTGAACCTGTCGATTGATGATGTTGTGGGCATCGAGAAAGCAGACAGCGATTTTTTGATTGTGAATAATCCACTTCGAAGCCAATGGGATACTTTAGCTACTAAACTAAGCTGGGCAGAAAAGCCGAAGTACAAGCAATACCCGGACGTATAGAAGTATCGGGTGGTTGTGGGTTGCCCAATTGGATAGTTGTGAGGTATTTTGTGTTATGAAGAATCGGATTTTCACGGTCGCAGTTGTACTGTCGGCATTGCTTTGTTGGTCGATAAGCTGGTCGATAGAGAATCCGGGGATCAGCAATCCGGTTGGCCCAAGCACAGTACCTCCGAGCACTCTCAGCAGTGGTTTGTTCAGTAATCCTTCTCCGATAGATACGGGCGGAAATTTGTTAATCACCGGCAATGTTCGTCGCGGCAGGCACTTCCGCGGCAATGTGCCGTACCGGTCACCTACAAGCTTCGGTTCAAGCCTCGGTTCATCTTCGCTTAGCTCTTTTTTGAGAGATACAACCGGCTCGGAAGATTTTCAGACATATTCCAATTACTACGGAACTCAGCCTTATTATTCTCCAACAGAAACTGTCACGACTATGATGCCAGGCAGTTCGGAGGTTTTCAGGCCGGAAAGCAGGGGGATGAGTACCCGTGTTCAGCAGAACACTCGTACTGCTGAAACTGATGTATCTGGTCTGGAGTTTCAGCCCAAAGAGCAGTCTTTGTTCGGACAGGGCGCAACAGCCGTTGATTCGGATTTGCAGCGGCCAACTACTCAATATGGCCCATTGGCTCAGTCAAGGTTAATGCTGGAGAGCAAATTTCCGACAAGTATGTCACAGAATCTTCAGGGCACCGAGCGACGTTCGCCGGCTCGAATCGGCATACGTCAACAAGGCGAAACGTCTGCTGTCGAACTGTTCAAAGAACAAGTGCAAGAGATAACAGGCAGAACACGGTCGACAGGATGGCTAGGCCCGGATTCAACTATGGACCCGAGACAGGGACGGCAGGACAGTCTATGGGAAAAGGACGAACCTTTTAAATTCTCAAGTCAAGAAACGAATATTGAGAATCTCAGACCAAAGTATAATATGCAGACGTACAGTCAAACTCTGGATAGTGATGGAAAACAAACCACTGTTACCCATCGGGGGATTTCCGCTTTAGGGCAGTTTAAGCCCTCGATGGAAACAGCTTCGCAGAAAAACTTTTTTGTACAAAATGGCACAAATTGGTCTGCAGCGGGAAAAGAATTCCAATCGGTTCAAGGACAAATCCCGAGAAGAGATCAGGAACAAAGCGATGTTCTTGAGCGGATAAGACAACAGCTCGATGATTTGACTAAGACTCTTGATGAAGCTATGCAGAAACGTGACACGTATAAAGGTGTAAGCACTGAGACGGCGGTGAAAGACGAACAGACACTTTTGGGACAACAGCAATATGTGCCTGATTTCCGCCAGGTTGTCCCCCGCGAGCGGATTAATTCGAGCAATACTTTAAACTCGTATAAGCTCCCGGGTGCGGAACGCAGCTTTGAAGGAGAGGAACCTGTTCCGGTAGAAAACGGGGGATTTAAACAAACCGATAACAGCAAACAAAGCGGCTTGGAATTTGCAGGAATACCAAACTACACTAATTCTCAAAAGAGAAGTTCTCCGTTGCTGGAATTGAATAAACTTTCACAGGCAGAAATATCCGCCGAAGCGAACCGGATTATGGGCCCGCATAATAGTCTTGAATCTTTATCGGTGTCGAAGTTCAATCAGCATATGCAAGAAGCCGAAGGGCATATGAAGACGGGGGGATACTATCATGCGGCGAGCAGCTATTCTCTGGCGTTGGTTTATCAGGCGGACAATCCTTTGGCTCTTGCGGGCAGGGGTCACGCATTATTAGCCGTAGGCGAATATGTCAGCAGTGCGTTATTTCTTTCCAGGACACTTGCAGTTAGTCCGGAATATCTGCAGGCGAAAGTCGATCTTGTGGCTGTGGTGGGCGATGAGAATAAACTCGCCGGCAGAATTACCGATATCGAGCAATGGCTGGCACGGAGCGGTTCGAGCCAATTGCAATTTTTGCTTGGCTATGTTTATTATCGAACAGGTCAACTTCTTCGGGCGAAACAGGCGATTGATGCCGCCTATGAAAAGACGCCGGAGTCACCGGCTGTGCAGGTAATGAAGATTACTATTGACAACATAATGATTCGACAATGACAGGCTCATGCACTTGGGCTTTGTCCCGGTGACAAGTCACATATCATATCAGGTGCTTAGCGTGCGATATCTTTTTCGAGCTGACCAAGCACTGTTTTGGCTTTAGATATCTTGTTGCCTCCCGGGCCGTTCCAGTTCAGATCGCTGTTTTTCTCTAACAGACTTTCGATCTTTTTGCAGGCTAAAAGGACGGTGGCGTGATTTTTATTGCCCATTACCCGGCCTATCTCGGATGAGGACATGTTCGTGTGCTTTCTCGTCAGATACATGCTGAAGTGGCGGGCCAAAGCCACGGTCCTGTTTTTCTTGGATGAGTGCATACTTGTCGGTGTGATCCCGAAAAAAGTCGCTACTGCTGATTCGATGTCCGATACGTGCACGATCGGGTCGCATCTTTCCAGGTGTTCGCTCAGAATGGCTTTGGCCGTTGAAATTGTAATTTTCTCATTTTTCAGTGCCGAAAATGCGATTAATTTCAACAGGGCACCCTCCAGCTCCCGCACGTTGGTTCGCATGTTTTCAGCGATGTGTCTTATGACGCTCTCTGGGACCGGTTTATTGGCGGTGCCCTTCGTATAAACGTTGTGCGAACCGCTGCTTTGAATTTTGTTTATATATTGTCTGCATATCTGGCAGCGAGTTTCCAGGTCCGGGACATCAATTTTAACGACCATTCCCGAGACGAACCGGTTGACCAGCTTTTCGGACAGTTGGCTGATCATCTTCGGATGTGCGTCGGAAGCAAGCACCACCTGCTTGCCGGCAAGATTGATTGTGTTGAATGTGTGCAGAAATTCTTCCTGGGTAGAAGGCTTGCTGGCCAGAAAATGTATATCGTCGATTGCCAGCAAGTCCGTTTTGCGCATGCGTTGCCTGAAGGCCTCAAGTTTCTTTGTCTTCAGGGCAAGGATAAACTGGTTGGCGAAATCTTCTGCCGACAGATACATCCAATTTGTCTGAGGCCGCTTCTCAGATACTGCGTTACATATTCCCTGCAGCAGATGCGTTTTGCCGACGCCATAACCCCCGTGAACGAAGAGCGGATTGAACGGGCTGTGTTGCTCACTGACGACGACTCTGGCGGCGTTGTAGGCCAGCTCATTCGAAGAGCCTACGACAAAAGTATCAAGGTTGAGCTTGAGCCTTTTCTTATGTTGTCCGCCTGTAGCCGTTCTTTTGGTTCCCTGGTCTGTTACGAAGCGGGATAGATACCTGTTTTTTTCCGTGGCCCTTGAAGAAGCGGCTTTCGAACCGATCCTGCGGCCGGAAAGCTCCGGATCGATAGTGAATGTAACTTTTACGTTCTTACCGGTCACGGAACGCACAGCCTGGTTGATTTCGTTTTGAAAGTGATTTTCAATCCAGTTCGAGATGAAAAGGTTTGGCACATCGACTTTAAGGTAACCGCCGGAAAGAGTCAGTTTCGTTGAGTTCTTGAACCAGATACGATATTTCTGCTGCCCCACTTTATTGGCGAGAGCTTCGTTGATTGCCTGTATAGTAGGTTCCGCCCCGCTCCGGCAGGCTCCGTCCTTCTGGCTCGCACTAAGAATTTCATCCGTGATCGTGCTTTGCATTATTCAATCCCTGGTTCGTATTTCATTGCTCGTTTTCAATATTATTAATCAATGTAAATGCAAATCAAATGTGTTTTGGAAAAATTCTTTTCCACTTATCCGAGGTTGCTGTCAGCATTGACTTTGCGCGCGAAAAAAAATTATTTTTCACAGGTTTTACACATCGTAAAGTTGGTTTGTGGAAAAGTTGTGAATTGCGTTTGTAATCGTGATGGTTTAAAAACTGCCTCTGATACGAAGAAAATTGCTTTATCAGTACTGAAAGAGCGGATTATCCAACTCACAGTAGTAGCTGTTGTGGTTCATGGCAAATCCATCTTTAAGGTCTGCCATAGCGTGGTCCGGATGGTAGAGTTTGTGGGATTGGTATATTCCATCTTGTAAGCGGTACATACCATTCAGGACGGTCTGGCCTATCGGGAGAATCGTGCATTTGGCGCCACGCTTCGTCGGTGAGCCGGTCGCTCATTGGATGTTTGAATTCGTAGTAGCTAAGCACGGGTCCTAAAGCCAAGAAGGCTTT
>WOR8_10002105_pt1 | contig 27316 bp, 28 predicted proteins | sample DeeMarSeWOR38_10_FD_19890 | JGI IMG/M metagenome (IMG submission 19890) | reverse complement strand
GGTGTCGCTGGCAGTCCCGGCCTCGACTGGTCCGGCGGCTTCCTGGTATTCGAGAACAGCGACCGCGACGAGCCACCGGAGCTCGATGACGGCGAGATCCTGCTGTTCCGGCACCTGGCCAGCCCGTCCGTCAAGATCACGGCAAACAGGCGCGGATTCACGCTCAGAGCGACGTTCCTCAGGGCCACCAACGGCACGCTCGTCGTCTGCGATCGGGCCGGTCGCGTCGCCCCCAAGGCACTCGTCATCAGCTATACCGGCCGGCCGCGCGTCGCCGAAAAAACGCCGCGGGGAACGCCGTACTTCTGTGCGGATTAGGTTAAATCGGACCTGCCTGAAACGACCGCTCGTCGGACGTGGCCGACCGCTCGTCGGATACCCGGGAGCGGCCGGAAACGAGGCTATATATTGCCTGCATGGACAAGCAACGGCAGATGGGCTTCACGCTCTACGAACTGATGATCACGGTGATGGTCGTGGCCGTCATATTGGCGTTCGGCATCCCCAACCTGCGGCAGTTCACGTTGAACAGCCGCATGACCAGTGCCGCCAACGACCTCCACGCCACCTTCATGATGGCGCGCACCGAGGCCGCGCATGCGAAGTCCAACGTCACGATCTGCGCCAGCGCAGACCCTATGGGAGCCGCAGGCTGCGACGGCACCTGGGACCAGGGCTACGTCGCCTTCATCGACGACTGCTGCGGGTAGCCGGCGGCGCCACCTACTTCATGTACGCACCCAGCGGCCTCGGACGGTTGGACACGGGCGGCAATCCGGCGGTGTCCCAGATAGTGATCTGCGACGAACGCGGCAACGTCACTGCCGCGGGCGGCAATTCCGCGGCCCGACTGTTCGTAACGACGCCGCTCGGCCGCGCCACGATCGTGCGCGACCAGGCGCTGATCGGCAACGCATTGACGACACGCTATGCAACTTCCGAAATCATCGAACAGGCAACAGGGCTTCTCGCTTATCGAGGTGCTGATCGCGCTGATCATCATGTCGGTCGGCATGCTCGGTATCGCCGGGCTCTACGTGCAGAGCCTGCAGGCCGGGCGCACGTCGATGTTCCGCCACCAGGCGGTGGCCCTGGCCGGCGACGTGGCGGACCGCATTCGCGCGAATCCCACGGCAGGCATCTCCTACGCGGACGCCACCGGCGCCGACAACGGCTGCGTGGATACCGGCGCGGACTGCGACGTGGCCGGCATGGCCCTGCACGACGTCTGGCTCTGGAAGCAGCAGGCCGGCGACTCTCTGCCCGGCTCGGCTGCGACCGGTGGCGGCGACGTAACCGTAGCGTTCGACGACACCGTCGTCCCGCCGCTTTACACCATTACCGTGAGCTGGGAAGAGCCGGGGATCACCGATCTCGACGCGCCGCCCAGCTATGTCGTCACCATCCCGGTCAACCCGTTCTAGGAGCGATTGCAATGCATACAACAGTCACTGCACCTGGTCGCCGACAGCGCGGTATTACGCTCGTCGAGTTGATGGTGGCTCTCGCTATCGGCTCGTTCCTGATTATCGGTGCGGTCCAGATCTACTCGCAGAGCCGCCAGGCATTCACCATCAACGAATCGATCGCCAGGGTCCAGGAAACGGCGCAGTTCGCGCTGGATACCATCGAGGCCGACCTGCGCATGGCGAGCAACTGGGGCCGCACGAGCCGCAGCCTGTCGATCGAGGGTCGTACCCTGATCGGCACACCCAATCCCAAGACGCTGGCGGTGCCGCTCGACTGCGGCGAGGACTGGTCCATCGAACTCGGCACGCCGGTCGACGGTTTTGACAACGTCATGGGATTGACCTGCCCGGCGCAGAACGCCGCGCAGGCGAATTCTGACGTCCTTACCGTGAGGCGCGCCTCCGTGAACCCGGTACCGCTACAGGCCGGCCGCCTGCAGATTCAGACGACCCGCATCCAGGGCGAGATTTTTGACGACGGCAACATACCGCCGCAGTTCGACCCGACACAGTCGGCGACTCACAACCTGATGGTGTCGAGCTATTACGTGGATACGAATTCCGACCTGATCCCGGGTGTGCCGACGCTGCGGCGCAAGGTACTGGGTATCCAGGGCCTCAACTCCGCCGTGTTTGACCAGGAAATTGCCCCCGGCGTCGAAAACCTGCAGATCCAGTTCGGCATCGACATGAACGAGGACAACACGGTCGATCGCTACGTCAATCCCGGCGATGAAATCTACAACCCGGAGGCGCCGGGCTATTCTCCGGGCGCGCGGGTGCTGACCGCCAGGGTCTGGCTGGTCGTGCGCGGGCTTGCGCGCGAGCCGGGCGTCGACGATCAGACCGCCTACACGCCCGGCAACGCAAACCTCGGCACCTTCAATGACGAAGTACGCCGGATGCAGGTGTCGAAGACGATCCTCCTGCGCAACACCAGGATCTGACGAAGAGAACCAATCATGACCATGCAGACGAATTACAGGAAGCAATCGGGCGCGGCACTCATTGTCGGCCTGCTGTTGCTCGTCGTTATCACCGTACTGGCAGTCTCGGGTATGAGTACAGCAACCACCGAACTCGCGATGGCGCGTAACGACCAGAATTACGAGAACGCCTTCCAGGCTGCCGAGACCGGCCTGGAAGCGTCGCTGGCGCAGGGGCAATTCAACGCCGTGGGCACGGTGAACGGGGATCCTACGATCGTACCGGACCGGGCGTTCAGCCTCGGCGTCGGCAGTGGCGTCGTCGCCTATCATTTTCTCGCCACTTCGGAAGCGAAATCAGAGCGTGTGGTGGGCGCCGATTCGGATCGCGACTCGAACGCCGTACACACACAGGCTTTTTATATTGTAGGGCCCCAGGGCCCGCAGCTTTAAGCGGTAGCAGGAACGGAGTATTCCCATGAAATTCAAAGTATTGATCGCCGCCATCATTCTCGGACTCGCGCTGCCCGTCGCGGCGGATTTCAAGACCATCGCGGAAGCGCACGAAGTCTCCCTCGCCGATCTGCGGGTCCCACAAAGCGAGTCGGGCACGGTCTCCTTCAAGACCTGCGACGAGTGTTCCTACCAGGTCAAGCGCGTGGGCGAGGACGCCCGTTGGGTGCTCAACGGCAAGAGCTTGCCGCTCGCGAAGTTCCGCCGCGGTTTGCTGTCGATACGGGACCGCGACGCGGCCGCTGTCACGGTCCTGCACCACCTCGAGCAGGACCGCGTAATACGGGTAGAGGTTACGACCTACTAGGCCGCCGCACAGATTGAAGAGGACGCAATGATGAATAAGGTAATTCACAAGACGACATGGATGTGCGCCGGGCTGATGCTGGCTTTTGCCTGCGGGACGCCGGCGGTCGCTGACGACACCGAGCTGCTGCTCATCAACCCGGACGCGGCTCAGCAGAAGCCAAACGTGCTCTTGATTATCGACTCCTCGGGCAGTATGGGCACGCTCGAGCAAACGACCGAGGTCTACGATTACACCCAGACCTACGTTGGTGGCGCTACGCCCTGTGACCCGAACTACCTGTACTGGTCGGAATACAAGAAAGTCATTCCGAGCTGCGATCCGTCCAACACGCAGCGCATCCTGAAATCGTCGTACCTCTGCGAAGCGGGCGACAAGCAACTGCGCGGTATCGGCAGCTATCGCACGACGATGGCACAGTTCCGCGACGGTGAGTCGGGTATCTTCAGCGTCCTCCTCGGCCTTACGGATGATGACCGCTGGCAGGAGCTCGAGCCCGGCAACGAGACCGACATCGTGGAGTGCAGTAAGGACAACGGCGAACACGGTGACGGCGTCGATGGCGGAAAACTGTACGCGCAGCGCGGCGGCGACGTCGAGCCGTTCACCAGCGACAAGAAAGACCGCGTAAAATGGAATTCCTGGCCGACGAGCCAGTCCGTCACGATGTACGACGGTAATTACCTGAACTACCTGGTGTCCGCCACCGTCGTGAACAAGTCGCGTATCGGCATCGTGCAGGACACCGCGAAATCGATCCTGAACTCGATCGAAGGCATCAACGTCGGTATTATGCGCTTCAACCAGCAGGATGGCGGCCCCGTTATCCTGGACATCCAGGACCTGGATACCAATCGAGCGAATATCCTGGCCACAATCAACGGTATTCCGTCCGCTGGCTCGACCCCGGTGTCCGAGACCGTGTACGAGTCCGCGCTATTCTGGCGCGGCATGCCAGCCTATTATGGCGAGAACTTCGACGTGATACCGACGGATCCGGCGGCGCTGATCCAGGCCAGCCCTGAGATCTACGAACGGCCTACGAGCGTCTCGTGCGCCAAGAACTTCAACATCGTGCTGACCGACGGCGCACCAACGCGGGACGTCGAGACACAGACGCTCGTCGATGGCCTGCCGAACTGGGGTACCACCCTCGGCTATGCGGGCTGCACCGGCGCCGGGGACGGCGCCTGCATGGACGACGTCGCCGCCTACCTCTTCAACGACGACATCGACCCGAATATTCCGGGCGTGCAAACCGTCACGACGCACACCATCGGCTTCACCGTCGACCTGCCCATCCTGAAAGAAACGGCAGCCCGCGGTGGCGGCGATTACTTCCAGGCCGACGACACCCAGAGCCTGACGCTCGCGTTGCTCGAGATCGTCAACGACGTCCAGGATCGCACCCTGTCGTTCGCAGCCCCGGCTGTCGCGGTGAACACCTTCAACCGCACGCAGAACCTGAACGACCTGTACCTCACGCAGTTTGCGGCCAGCGAGAAAGTGCACTGGCCGGGCAACCTGAAGAAATACCGCATCTCGGATGGCCAGATCGTGGACCGTAATGACGTTCCCGCAGTCGACCCGAACACGGGCCTGTTCTACGATTCGGCGGCCAGCTATTGGACGGCGGGCATCGACGGCAACGACGTGAAGCTCGGTGGCGCCGCGCAGAACCTGCCTGACCCCGCCGTGCGCAACGTCTACACCAACATCACTGCCAACAATGACCTGACCGCTGCGGCGAACGCGGTGTCTCCTTCGAACGAGTCCGCGTTTTCACTTGCGGACTTCGCGCTGACGGGCGCTGACGGTGAGCCCACGATAGAACAGGTCATTCGCTGGGCGCGCGGCGAGGATGTAGCCGACGAGGACCAGGACCCGACAACGCTCGTACGCAAAGCGATGGGCGATCCCCTGCATTCGCAGCCTGCGGCGATCGTCTACGGCGGCACGCAGGCGAGCCCGGACGTGGTCGTATTCACGGCCACCAACGACGGCTACGTGCATGCCATCGACGGGGCTACGGGTGAAGAGCTTTGGGCTTTCATACCGCGGGAACACCTGCAGAACCTGCCGCGGCTGTTCTTCAACTCGGAAGCGCCTTACAAGTTCTATGGCGTGGACGGCGATATCGTTCCCGTCGTAGCCGATCGAAATGACAATGGCGTTATCGAGCCCGGCGAGGGCGACTTCGTACACATCATTTTCGGCATGCGTCGCGGCGGTAACGCCTACTATGCGCTCGACGTCACCGACAAGAACGCGCCAAAGCTCAAGTGGCGCCTCAGCACGCCGGACCTCGGCCAGACATGGTCACGGCCGACGGTCGCGCGGGTCGACATGAACGACCCGGACCTGAACAGTGACAAGGCAGTCGTCATCTTTGGCGGCGGCTACGATACGGTGCACGACTCGATCGATCACCCGTCCATGGAGGATACCCAGGGCGCGGGCATCTATTTCGTCGACCTGCAGAGTGGCGACGTGCTGTGGCGTGCCGGCCGGGATGCGAGTGCCAACCTGCAGCTCCCGGGTCTAACCCGGTCTATCGCAACCCAGATACGCGTCATCGATCTGACCGGCGACGGCCTCGCCGACCGCATGTACGCGTCGGACATGGGTGGACAGGTCCTGCGCTTCGACATCTTCAACGGCAAGTCGCCGGGCGGCACGGGAGCGGACGCACTGGTTACGGGCGGTGTCGTCGCGCAGCTCGGTGCCGAGGGACTTGGCTCGCCGGCGGTTGAGGAAACCCGTCGATTCTATGCCGCACCCGACGTTTCCATCTTCAACGATAACGTTCAGAACCGGCGGTTCATCGCAATCAGCCTCGGTAGTGGCTATCGCGCCCATCCGCTGGACGATTCGAATACCGACCGTTTCTATTCGATCCGCGACAGGAACGTGTTCAACACGCTGACCCAGTCAGAGTACGATTCGTTCACGCCGATCACCGAAGCAGACCTCGTCGAAGTCAGTGGCCAGGCCGGTACCTTGATTGGCCAGGACAAGGCCGGCTGGATGTTTACGCTGCCCGCAGACCAGAAAGTGTTCTCGAATTCGGTCACGTTCAACAACGAAGTCTTCTTTGTCGCCTTCTCCGCCGACACGGCCGGCGCCGCCGTCTGTTCTGCGGGACTGGGGCGCAACTTCCTGTACCGCGTAGCGGTCCTGAACGGCGATCCGATCACGAATCTCGATGCGATCGTGTCGGGCGAGGAAGACAACGAGCGCGTCGAGGAACTGGCACAGGGCGGTATCGCGCCGTCACCGGCGTTCCTGTTCCCGAGCCCCGATCCGGGCTGCACCGGCGAAGAATGTTCGCCGCCGCCCATCGGCTGTATCGGCGTCGAGTGCTTCGATCCTGGCTTCGAGAACTTCCCGGTTCGGACGCTCTGGACCCAGGACGGGGTCGAATGATGAACGGCAGGCAGCGTATGCAGGCAAAGCTGGTGCACACGATGCGGGGCATCACGCTCATCGATGATCGCGTACCCCAACTATCGTGAGTTCGCGGCCCGCGCGAAGCGTAATGAGGCGAAGGCTGCGTTGCTGCAGATCGCGACCAACCAGGAGCGTTTCTACCTGCAGAACAACACCTACACCTGCGACATGACGCGGCTAGGGTTTTCTGCTGCAGCCGGTTTCGTGACCGAATCGCGGACTTACACGGTGGATGTCACGGCCTGCAACGCGAATAACTTCACCGCGCAGGCCGTGTACAACAACGCGGATGCGGAAGCTGGCAAGTGCGGGACCTTCCAGATCAACGGGCGAAACGTGAAGACGTCCGCGCCCTAGGCGGCGCCTCTTCCGGGGGCGCCGCTTTTTCTTTGCCCGAGAGGAACAGCGAGTCGATGATCAGCAATGCCGCCCCGACCGTGATCGCGGAATCTGCGACATTGAAAGACGGAAACGCCCAACTGCCGAACCAGACCTGGATGAAGTCCGTAACGTAACCGAGCCGGATACGATCGACCAGATTGCCCACTGCGCCGCCGAGTACGAGCGTAAGTCCAGCCGAGAGGACCGGCAGGTTACTTGCCCGGATCCGCCACAGCCACACGACGAGAACGGCACTCACAACGGAGGCCAGAACGACAAAAAACCAGCGTTGCCAGCCGCCCGCGCCGGCCAGGAAACTGAATGCCGCGCCGGTGTTCTGCTGATGCGTCAGGTTAATGAAGTCGTTGATCGGTACGTCACCGTACAGCGGCACCCAGCGGATGATTGCTTCCTTCGTTGCCTGGTCAGCAAGCACCACGAGGATGGCGAAGACCATCCAGACGATGAAACGGTTTGTACCCTGCTTTGATTCCAAACTTTTTCGCCTCTCAAGCGTCTGCGGCAAGCGCGGACTTCGCATTGTCGGCATCGACGTCCATTTGCGCAACCAGGTCCTCGACGACGTCGAATTTGACCTGCTCGCGCAGCCACGCGATGAAGTCGACGTGGATGTATTTACCGTAGATATCCTCGTCGAAATCGAAGATATGCACTTCGAGTATGGGTTTCGTACCGTCGAATGTCGGTCGCGAGCCGACGCTCGCGACCGCATCATGTGGGCCGCCCTCCAGGCCGTGTACGCGTACGGCAAAAATTCCCATCACCGCACTCTGGCGCCGGCGCAGATCGACGTTGGCGGTCGGGTAACCGAGCGTCCGCCCGAGTCGCTCCCCTTTCACGATCTTGCCCGACATGCGGTAGGGCCGGCCAAGCAGTTTGCTCGCCGTCCTCATGTCTCCCCTGCCCAGCGCGTCACGAATCACCGTGCTGCTCACTCGCAGACCATTGACGACCACACTCGGAACCTGCTCGACATCGTATTCGAGAGCGCCAGCGACGGCATTGAGGTGGTCGATGGTACCCTCCCGGCGACGTGCAAAATGAAAATCGTCACCGACCACGAGATAGCGTGCGTTCAGGCCGTGCACGAGAATCCTGCGAATGAAATCGGCCGCCGGGATATCCCGCATCTGTGCCGCGAACCGCGGACAGTAGAACAGGTCGATACCGTGGGATTCCAGGCTCTCGAACTTCTCACGAAACCGCATCAGTCGCGCCGGTGGGCTTGACCCACCGAAAAATTCCTTGGGCGTCGGTTCGAAACTCATCACGACGGCAGTCAGGCCCTTGTCGGCAGCAACATGAGTAACCCGTTCCAGTAACTGCTGGTGGCCGAGATGAAGCCCGTCGTATGCACCTATCGTCACCACGCTGCCGGCATCGAGCGCCGGGTATGGCAGGTCCTGGAGATGCCTGACGAGCCGCATGCTATTTCTGCCTAAGCCGGAAATCGGATGTGCGCATGCCGAGCGCGAAGAGGGCCACGAAGTAGGCCGCGACTCCCACGAGTATCGCGATGGCCAGCCAGGTAATGCGCTCGAAAATGCCGCTCCCCAGCCACCAGTTCAGCGGCCTCTGCAGTGTGACCAGTGCCGCCGTCATCACAGCATTGGCCACGAGCGTCCGGAACAGCAGCGATGCCCAGCCGCTGCCGTGGCGGACCACGCCGTCCCGACGCAGGCCACGATAGAGCAACAGCGCATTGAGCAGCGCCGCAACGGATATCGCGAGCGCGAGACCTGCATGCGTGCCCGCGAAGCCGATGCGGGTGAGATACCAGGCAAGGCTCACGCTCAGCACGAAATTCACCGCCAGCGCGATCAGGCCTATCTTCACCGGCGTCTTTGTGTCCTCGCGCGCGAAATACGCTGGCGCCAGGATCTTGACGTAGGAGAATCCTATCAGTCCGACGGCAAACGCCTGCAGTGCCAGCGCGGTCATGCGAACATCGTCGCCCGTAAACACGCCGCCGTAGAAGATCGTGGCCACGAGCGGCTCGGCGAGAACGATCAGCCCGATGGCAGCCGGTACCGCGATAAGCAATACGAGCTTCATCGACCAGTCCAGCGTATCCGAGAATTCGTCGAACGACTCGTTAGCGGCCTGCCGTGCGAGGTACGGCAACGTAACGGTCGCCAGCGCGATGCCGAAGAGGCCGAGCGGAAACTCCATCAGGCGATCCGAGTAATACAGCAGGCTGATTTTCCCGACGCCGAGCATCGACGCGATGATGCCGCCAAGCAGGACATTGATCTGCGCGACCGACGAGCCGAATATTGCCGGCAACATGAGCCGCGCGACGCGTTTTACGCCCTCGTGCTGCGGCTGCCATTTCGGCCGGGGCAGCGCGTGTATGCGCATCAGGAACGGCACCTGGAACAGCAACTGGCACAGTCCCGCCACGAACACCGCGTAGGCCAGCGCCATGCCGGGTTCCTCGAGCGTCGGCGACAGCCATACGGCGCCCGCGATCAGTACGACATTGAGGATAACCGGCGTGAATGCGGGCACGCCGAAGTGACCGTAGGTATTCAGGATGCCGCCGGCGAACGCCGTCAGCGAAACGAAGAAGAGATAGGGAAAAGTGAAGCGCAGCATCAGCGTTGCCAGGTCGAAACGGCCATCCTCGCCGATGAAGCCCGGGGCCACGATCGCCACCAGCAGCGGCGCGGCGACAACGCCCGCCAGCGTGACCAGGAACAGGATCAGGCCGAAAGTACCGGCTACGGCATCGACGAACTCGCGGGCATCTTCGTGATCGTGCTGCTCGCGGTAGCGCGCCATGACCGGCACGAAACCTTGGGAAAAGGCACCCTCTGCAAAAAAACGCCGCAGCATGTTCGGGATGCGGTTGGCGACCAGGAAGGCGTCCATGACCAGCGAGGCACCGAAGAAGCGCGCGAAAACGACGTCGCGGACCAGCCCCAGTATGCGCGACAGCAGCGTCATGCCGCTGACGACCGAGGTCTTGGCGAGCAGGCGCTGCCCGGAAACCCGGCTCGGATGCACGCCGGCACCGGCCGGTGCGGCGTCGGGGGCTTCGTTTTCGGTCGTCATAAGGCCGTCCAGTTTAGCCCAGAAAATTCATGGAATCAGGCATTTAGGCTGCAGGTTCGGCCTCCGCGGCGGGCCCCAATCAGGCGTTGACATTCACCCGCCAGCCGCGAATAATACGCGGCTCTTTGAGAGCAGGACACGGAAATACCAGTGGCTAACATCAAGTCAGCACAGAAGCGCGCCCGGCAGGCGGAAAAGACTCGCAAGCACAACATGGGGCTGCGCTCGAGCATGCGCACCAAGATCAAGGATGTCATCAAGGCCTGTGAGGCGGGTGACAAGGAAGCGGCCCAGGCCGCCTACAAGGCAGCCGTCCCGGTTATCGACTCGATGGTCAACAAGGGCATCGTGAACAAGAACAAGGCTGCCCGGCACAAGAGCCGGCTGAACAGGCGCGTCAGGGAACTGACGGCCTGAGCCGACGTACTTCGAACAAGAAAATGCCGCCTCGATGGCGGCATTTTTTTGTCCGAAATCCCTGTAGGAGAGGGCCTGGGCCCGTGATCGCGCTTCGACAAGCGCTCCTGCAGTCCGACTCCTGCTACTTCCAGCAGTCGCTGCCGCCGTCACTACCTTTGGTCAGGGTCTGAGTGAGGGTCAGCGAACCGCACTCCGTATCCCGCGCCGCCTGGCCATTGAGCGGCGCCGCCGTGATCGTGTAGGTGGTTGCCGTGACGTTTGACAGGGCAACCGAGTAAATGCTTTCCGAATCGGCTGCATTTGCCATCGTGCGACCGTCGTCCGCGATCACCAGCGGGTTATTGGCAAAACCGAGGTTCGTAAGGTCGTTTGCGAAGCGCTTGTTATCCATGAAGAACTGCTGCTGCCGGTCTGCAACCTGCAGCAGGATCGATGTAGCGGCGGTGCGTTTGGTATCCACCACGTAGTTCATGTAGGACGGGTAAGCCATGCTCGCGATCAGGGCGAGGATGACGATCACGATCATCATCTCGATGAGCGTTACGCCACTTTGCTCCGGTAGTGCTTTGTCAAGGTGCATCGAAGGTCTCCCTGTCGAGGTTACGGCTGGGTCGTCCCGCCGGTTGTTGTCGTGTTCTGTATGTCCGCGTCCTCGCTGAGGTACCAGTAGGTACGCCAACGCGTTGCCGCATTCACATCGTCGATCTGCAGGTCAGGCCGCAGGATCTTGTTAGGCGGGATCGACACGACCTCGGCCGGGATACCGGCAGAAATCAGTTCAACGCTGCGGTCGGCGGTCGAGTTCGGCGCATCGGGGTCCTCGGACGTATCGTCACTCGTATCGTAGTTGATGACCGCGGTAGCGTTCTGCAACGACACGGCATACAGCCTGCCGGCGCCTTCGGATGGGGCGCAAGCCGTGGCAGCGCTGCCACCACGCGGCAGGTACGACGTGAAGAACACCTTGCCGGTCACTGTTAGCGGTGTCGCCAGGATCTTCTCGCCGGAATCCTGCATGTTCAGACGCCAGCCATTCTCGAGGTCGACGCTGCAATTCGGATCGTCCTGGAGGCAGTTATCGGTCACGTCCCCGAAATCAACATGCTGAAGGCCGGTATCGACCCCGGTGCCGACCGCCGTGCCGCGATCCTTGATCATGTACAGGTAATCAGACGTGACACCGCCAGAGTCGAGTGGGTTCGCACGGTTGCCGGATCCGACGACTACGCCGTCAAACAGTCCGTAGGCGTCCTTGCTTGGAACGAGATCGGGACGATGGAAGAAGCGGCGATCCGTGACGATGCCGGAACTGCTGCTCGAGTGGCGCCCCACCGATGCCAGCAGAGACAGCTTCCATTTCGACGTGTCGTCGCCGCCGATGTCGGCACGCCAGATATTGCCGCCCGTGTCGCCGACAACCATGCGGTCGGTGAATCCGTCGCCGTCCATGTCTGCAACCGTCAGCGTCGACGGGATGCTGTCGGTCAGCCTGGGGTGTTCGAACACCTTGCCGCCGGAACCGCCCGAGCCGCGACGTGCCTTCCAGATCAGCCCACCGGTAACAGCGTCGACGACGAATAGCGCGTTGCCCTCGCTGTCATCGGTGCCGACGCTGCCGCGCGTGTCCTTGTTGAGATCGTAGCCACCGGCGAACATGACCGCGGGGCGAGCACCGCTGGCCGTGTTGACGAGCCCGACCCTGGGATTGGAGAACGTGTAGCCGAGCTCGGCAAAATCACCGTCCTTCTCGATCGTCCACATCAGGCGCGGCGACTCCGGGTTCGTTATGTCGAGCGCGTAGTAAGCTTTACCGCCCCGGCGCATACCGACATACAGGAACACGCGATCGCCGTCGTTCGCCACGATATTGCCGTCGAAGTTCTTATCCCAGATGAAGGCGACCGGCGCGCCATCGAGTGTGTAAGGGTGCTTCATACCGGTACCGTTGGCGCGAAGTATCTTCTGCGCGGCCATGGACTTGCGCGGCATGAATGCCCAGACTTCCTCGCCGGTATCCCTACCGCTGGTACGCGTATTGCGGATCAAGCGCAGCATGCCGTCGTTGGAGGCCACCGCAACGTAGATACCCGGATTGTTCGGGTCGCTGAAGCCGCCGATAGCACCATAGTTGATCGGCAGCGGCCGTGAGTGCAGCGGATCACCGAAAATCCACGGCCGGGCGTCACTCTGGTCGTCGTCATCGTCGAGATCATCGATATCGAGACCCCGCGCGTACGCGATGAGTTCCCGGGCTTCCGCAGTCGTGGAGACATCGAAGTCAGGCTGCAGTTCGGATGCCGTGGTGTCATCGACGTTCAATGGAGCAAGCCTCGAAGACGTAAGGTCAAAATAGATGCGACGGCCGCCAAGCCCGTTGGCCTCCTGCGGTCCATCGCCCAGGAAGCCCGCGATGCGTTGGCCTGCGCCACCACGCGCGACCGTCCGCCCGTCGCGACCCTCGATTTCACCCACTTCGAGGTCCGGTGGCGGCAGCGCACCCGGATCCGTCCAGCTGGTCAGGGCATCGAAACGAATCCTGCCGTCCGCGGCGACCGCCGGATCGCCGAGCGCATCGACGATTGTTCCTGCCGCCGAGGAGTCATTCGCGCCTGCAATCTTCAGCTTCTTGACGTTGCCGACCCAGTACGGACGGGCCTGTTCGTCAACCTGGAACAGCGCGATGTAGACGTTGTCCGTGATCTCCGCGCGATTGAATACGTTCACGGGCACCGACGCGGCCACGAAGGTGGTGCTTACACTCAGTATCTGCTTGAAGACCTCGTTCAATGTTGCGACGAGTTCGTCGGGATTATCGCTCAACGCCAGCGGCACGCCCGTGCCACCTGCACGCGCATAGCCTCGGGTCGTCGTATTGATCTTGGTCTCGTCTACGATGAAATACGAGATGACGTTCTGCTTGTCGTCGAGATCCGGGACCGACCCGTAGTTGCCGTTTGCGAGATCCGCGTCATACAGATACTGAATGACATCGGGGAAGGTCCGCTGCGGAGAACCGAAGCCGCCGCTGGATACGGGCTTCGCGATCTCCTCGTCCGAATCGTCCTCCTGGTTCGAGACCTGGAACATCATGTTCACGGAATAGAGTTTCGAGCACGCCCCGGCTTCATCCAGTGGGCTCACGTACGTGGGCTTGGTCTTCGGCCCCCACTCGATCAGCGGGTCCCACGCAATCGCCGGGTAGTCTTCGTCGAGGTTGAAGGTGTTGGCCGTACCGAAATCCGTGTAACCGTTGTGCGCGTTGAAAACGCTCTGTCCCGTGAGGTAACGGAAGAACTCGAAGAACAGCTCCTTGCCCTGGTAGGAGTGGCTGAGGTTACCCTGCGGGGTCGGCATCGATGCCAGGATCTGATGGAACCGTTTCTTCGCTGGGTCCTCGGCACCCTGCTCGAAGCGCTCGAATCCCATCGCGATATAGCCGCCGTTGCTGCACTTGGTACGGCCGAAACCCACGCAATCGTTGTTGTTGTTGTGATTGATCATGAGACCGACCCGAACGCCCTCGAGCGGGTCGAAGACCTTGCGAAGCGCGCCCCGCAGCACGTCGAAAAACGTGTAGGGACCGGTTTCGCTCATGTAGCCTTCCCTGATGAGGGTGTCGCATTCACTGCCGTTGCACGCCGTCGAGCCGAGGTTCGGACGGTAGTCCAGCGAGAACATCACCATCGGTTCGCTGCCCGAAGGCAAGCCGGACCCCGGGTTCATATAGACGTCCGTATCGTCCGCTTGCGCCGAGCCGACCGTACATACCAGCGCTGCGATTGCCGTCGTAAGTGCGATCTTTCTAATCATGGTGTCCATACCTGAATACTCCCGATCCGGGGATCACTGTTTGGGCACGAGGACGAGAACGCCCTGCGATACCTGCTGGCGCCCCAGCCCTTCGTCCATGCGGTCGTAGGTCGTCGTGACCCTGAATCCCGCACTGGTAAACTTGTCGATACTCGATTCAACGACGCGCGGCGGCGGCCTGAAAATCGGTCCCACGCGCTCAACGCGTGCGCTTATGTGGTCAGATGCGACGGCAGCTTCCAGGACAGGATCCCCGACTGGCAGATCGTATCTGTCACAGTCCGTCTGGCCAGCGGTACAGGCTGTGAAACCCTGCATGCCATAGACCGGTGTTGCGCCCGGATTCGCGACTATTGCATCGGCCAAAGCCTGCGCAGCCTGCTCGGCCGCGATGCGCGACTCCTCGTTCTGCGCCATGTACAGACCGATGTTGGTGGCGCGCATCGACGACAGCGTAAGCAACGTGATGGCAACCAGGAACATCAGCGCCACGACGAGAATCGCGCCTCGCTGCCTGTAACCTGTCGTCATGAAATGCCTGTCCATATCAAAATCCCATCATGTTCATGCTGCGGATATTCTGGATCGCCACCGTCGTCGAGTAGACGCGGCGGTGGAAGGAGTCATTCGGCGTGTAGTCGGGCGCGTTGCCGATCGAAATAGTCTTCTGGTTGGTGTAGCGCACGTCGATATCCGTTGTACGCGCCAGAAGATAGATACGCGCGGAAACGACGCTTTGCAGTTCGGCGAGTGTCGGCGCGGACACGTATGCGTTTGGATTACCGTTGCCGCTGGTATCGATCCCGTATTCGATCTGCAGGTTCTCGATGCCGGTTGCTATGCACTCCGTAAGCATGCTCGGACCAGCACCGCCGAGAACCTTCCGGCAGAGAGTCGGGATGTTGTCACCCAGGGCATACGCATATTGGCGGATGTAATAAATGGCCGGACGGTACTCCCACTCCGTTCTCGGCAGGGCGACAGTAACGGCCGGTGTGCCTGTCAGCGGCTGGCGATAAAGCAGTCCGACAGTACCGTTGGTTCGCAGGTAGACGCCCCCGTCCCGGAATACCGCTGCCTCGGCGCCTGCGACGCGCTTGATCGACACGACGTCGGTTCCTGGTGCCACCTCGTCGGCGAGGAAACAGGAGTGGCCCGCCACGACCTGGGCACTGGTGACGTTATCGATCCCGATCAGCGAGAGCGAATCGCCCGTCCCCGGCAGCGTGGTCTGGTACGTCCAGTTCGTAACCCCCGCCGGCCCGCAATCCAGCCCGACGGTAAGGCTGCCATCCGGGGTCACGGCTTCAGGCGAAAGTAATTCCGCGTAATGCCCGGCCATGCTGAGGTCGAATGCGATCTGCTGCAGAGCAAAGCGGGCATCGTCCTGCATGCGCATCACGTTGTCGTCCTGGCTGAAGCTGTGGCTGTTGTTGACGAACACCGTCACGATGGCAATGCCGAGTAGCAGCGACAGCACCATCGCCACCATTATCTCGACGAGCGTGAATCCGGACTGCGACTTTATGACGGGCTTCTGCATTACGTTTCGCTCAGAAATTGGGGTCGATAAACGTGGGAATCTGCACGACACGCCGGAACTCGTTCTGGGCTCCGTAGTTGCCACTCGCCGCGCCGCAGGGATTCGCGATGTTCGAGTTGATCGATGCAGTGCCACGCCACACGATCGTCACCGTGTAGGCGCCCGCACCGCCGCCTGCGGGACCTGTTATGCACAGTCCGGGCAGCACCAGCCCGCCTGCGCCGATTCCGCCATTCGTCTCGAGGTTGCCATCCAGCACCTGTTCCCAGAACCAGAGATCGTGGGCCGCTTTCTGGGCAGCGTTGCAGTCGTTGCCATCGCGGCAATTCGGCACAGGCTCGGCACCGATGACGCCGCCGCCGAGCTGCGGCGCGGCGGCATAGATATCGATCCCGTTACCGTTGGTCCGCATGTCCTCGAGAAGACCGTTTGCAACCTGTGCCGCGGTCGTGCGCTGCACGGCCTCGTAGTTCGACTGCTTCGACACGGTCTGCAGCCCCGCAATCGCGAGCAGGCCGATGCTGAAGACGATCAGCGCGATCAGCAATTCCAGCAGCGAAAAGCCTTGCAGTTTATTGCTCGAATTCGGCACGCTCGGTCTCCGTGGTCCGGGTTGCTCAGATGCAGGTCGGGGGCGCGCCATTCGCTTTCTTCTCCGACATCCTGGGTCGACCGGAAATTTCCACGAGAATGACCTTGGCGTGGTCGGCACCGCGGAAATCGCAGACGGCAAACTCACCGGAGTTGCCGGTCAGTGCAGCGGTCATTGCGCGGCCATTGGGCCGGTACATCAGCGCTGCCGGAAATTCGCCCGATTGGATGTTCAGGCCGTCGACGGCAGCCGAGGCAGAAACGATTGTCTCGCCAACGTCGAGACTGCCATTGCTATTGAGGTCGCCGAAAACGATCCAGCCGCTGTCCCATGACGTCAACTCGCAGTCTGCGCCAGAGGCACTGGCACACATTGTGACCCGCGAGTTAGTCGTGATGGCCGTGTTGCGTGCCAGGTGAATCGACGAGATGAAGTCATTGATCGCGCCCGTCTGCCTGGCATCGTTGGTGAAGTCGTCGAGCGCGGGGACCGCCGTCGCCAGCAGTATGGCAACGAGCGCGATCGCAATCATCAATTCAATGAGCGTAAACCCGCTGTCCCTTCGCATTACATAATTCCTGTTCCGGATATTCCCCGAGCGTGATCCAGGCCATACCCGAAAATTCACGATCACGGTGAAATGCTAGCAACGACGCGGGTTCCAGGCTGAGAACCAGGTCCGGTTTGGGCGATCAGGGGGACAGTTCATGGCCGGAACTGTGACGTCGATCGCGACTTATGTCGGATCGGGAGGCAGCGGCGTCAATGCATGGAAAGCAGCGCCGCAGAGCGGCATTCAGGTGTCCGATTCCTCGGTTTTACGGCGAGTCTCGAGTTCACGCATGATGGCCTGGCCAAGCGCATCGGTGCCCTCGCCCGTGGCCGCGCTGACCTCGAAAACAGGGCCCTTCCAGTCGAGCTTCTGGAGCAAATCCTCCTTGATGAGCGCGAGGGTCTCGTCATCGAGAAGATCGATCTTGTTGATCACCAGCCAGCGCGGTTTTTCTGCCAGTTCGGAAGAGAACTTCGCCAGTTCCTGCTCCAGCGCCTGCACGGCGTGGACCGGGTCTTCCCGCGTATCCACCGGGGCGATGTCGACGACGTGAAGCAGCAGCCCGGTGCGCTGCAGGTGTTTCAGGAAGCGGATGCCGAGACCCGCGCCCTCGGCCGCACCTTCGATCAGGCCCGGAATGTCCGCCATCACGAAGCTCTGCAACATACCTACCCGGACCACGCCGAGATTCGGGTGCAGTGTCGTAAACGGGTAGTCGGCGATGCGCGGCCGCGCCTGCGACATAGCGCTGATGAGTGTCGACTTGCCTGCGTTCGGCATGCCCAGCAAACCGACGTCGGCAAGCACCCTGAGTTCAAGCTTGAGATGGCGGCCTTCACCCGGAGTGCCGTTCGTCGTCTTGCGCGGCGCCCGGTTCGTACTGCTCTTGAATCGCGTATTGCCAAGACCGCCGCGACCGCCGGCGGCAACCATCTGCCGTTGACCGTCTTCGGTGAGGTCGCAGATCAGCTCACCGGTATCGATGTCATGCACCACCGTTCCGCACGGCACACGCACGTCGAGATCGTTGCCCGAGCGTCCGGTCTTGTTCCTGCCGGCGCCGCCCTGCCCGCTTTCTGCCCTGAATTTCCGCGCAACACGGAAATCCGCCAGCGTGTTCATGGCCGCGTCGGCAACCAGGTAAACGCTGCCGCCACCGCCACCGTCGCCACCGTCCGGGCCACCTCTCTCAACGTACTTTTCACGCCGAAAGCTGAGGCAGCCGTGGCCGCCGTTACCGGCCTGTACGCGAATGGTTGCTTCGTCGACGAACTTCATGGCGGGATTTTAGTGTCCTGGCCCACTTGATCGGGCCTGAAAGCATACGAACTAACCGGACAGGACACTAGCTCCAAATACGAAAAACCCCGCTACCGCGGGGTTTTCGTATCCTGCGTTCAGTGCGCCTTGCGGCGCGTCAGCCTCGTTACACGACGCTGACGAACTGACGGTTCTTCGGGCCTTTGCGCTCGAATCTGACGTGACCGTCCTTTTTGGCGAACAGCGTGTGGTCGCGGCCAATGCCGACGTTGACACCGGCATGGAAACGAGTACCGCGCTGGCGAACGATGATGTTGCCGGCAGTAACCTGCTGGCCGCCGAAAATCTTGACGCCTAAGCGTTTACTTTCTGAATCGCGGCCGTTCTTACTGCTGCCGCCTGCCTTTTTATGTGCCATTGATCTGTACCTGTCCTGTTAAGAAGTCTTCTTTGCAGCCTTCTTTTTCGCCGCGGTTTTCTTGGCGGCGGTCTTCTTGTTGCTGGTTTTCTTCGATGCAGCTTTTTTGGCAGCCGTCTTCTTGGCCGCCTTCTTTTTCGCGGCCGGCTTGGCCTCAGCCTCATCCTTCGCAGCCGGTTTTTCCTCGGCTTCTTTCTTGGGCGCTGCTGTCTTCGCGCCCGAGCCGCTGATTCCGGTGATTTCTACCTCGGTGTAGAACTGCCGGTGCGAGCCCTGGCGCAGGTAGTTCTGGCGCCGCTTGAACTTTACGACGTTGACCTTCTTCGTCTTGCCCTGGCTCAGGACCTTGCCGCTGACGCTACTGCCGGACAAGAGTGGATCACCGACCTTGACGTCGGCGCCCTCGCCAATCAGCAGGACCTCGTCGAACGTAACCGTTGCGCCCTCGTCAGCCTCGATTTTTTCGAGGCGCAGGACGTCACCCTTTGCCGCGCGGTACTGTTTGCCGCCGGTGCGAAAAACCGCATACATCGTATTTGCTCCGTCGCGTAAGCTGCACTTATCACGCAACTTACTGAGAATTAAGTCATTTTTGCGGGCGCCTCGAGTTCGACATGGATCTCTCGCACGGCGGACATCGCAAAAGAGCGGGAATTCTATAGATTCCACCGGCCCGGGTCAACGCCGGGCACCCGCAAATTCCGGCTTCTTTTCAAAGGCTTGCGATATCAGAAACCGCGCCGTATATGGGCGTATGCGGGTCGCTTAGAATGATTCTTTCAGGCATTATCCAGATCCTATGCACGCGGCAGAAAAACCACTGGAAACCGTCCCCTTCGACGCGGTAATCAACCTCGCGCGCGAGGACATGACGGCTGTCGACCGCCTTATTTCGGCGAGCCTCGAGAGCGACGTGGCGCTCGTCTCGCAGGTATCCCATTATATCGTGGCGAGCGGCGGCAAGCGGCTACGGCCGCTTATCGTCCTTCTGGCGGCCCGCGCCTTCGGCTACGAGGGCGAGCAGCACGTACGCGCGGCGGCCATTATCGAGTTCATCCATACGGCGACGTTGCTGCACGACGACGTGGTCGACTCGTCTTCCAGGCGCCGTGGCAAGGACTCGGCCAATACCGTCTTCGGCAACCAGGCCAGCGTCCTCGTCGGTGACTTCCTTTACTCGCGCGCATTCCAGATGATGGTCGACATCGGCAGGATGCGCGTTATGCAGATTCTGGCGGACGCCACGAACACCATCGCGGCGGGCGAAGTCCTGCAGCTCATGAACGTGCACGATCCGGACACGACCGAAGACTCATACCGGCAGGTCATCTATCGCAAGACAGCCCGGCTGTTCGAAGCCGGCGCCCAGATTGCCGCCGTGCTGGCGGAACGTTCCGGGGAAGACGAAGCGGCGATGATCGAATACGGGCGAAATCTCGGCATGGCATTCCAGCTCGTCGACGATGCGCTGGACTTCGATGCGTCCCCGGACGAACTCGGCAAGAATCTTGGCGATGACCTGGCCGAGGGCAAGGCGACGCTGCCGCTCATTTACGCGATGCAGCACGGCCAGGCGGCGGAGCGCGAAGTGATCCGCAATGCGATCCTCGAGGGAGGCCTGGACGATCTCGAAAGGATCCAGGCAATCATTGAATCCACCCGGGCGCTCCAGTACACTGCGGCGCGCGCTCAGGAAGCCGCCGACGTAGCGATCGGCGCCTTGTCCGACATTCCCGACTCGGACTACAAGCAGGCCCTAATCGCCCTCGCCGAATTCTCGGTACGCCGCCGTTCCTGAGATCCGCATCGGGGTATAGCTCAGCCTGGTAGAGCGCTATCTTCGGGAGGTAGAAGTCGCTGGTTCGAATCCAGTTACCCCGACCAGACTCGGAAAAGAAATCGCCTCCCTCACCCGCCAGGGGGAGGCGATTTTTTTTCGGGCGCAGGGCGGGTAGATGGAACCAAGAAACTGGTTCCTCCGAGCGCGACGCGGTCGCGCGACAGGCGTGCGAAGCACGCCCAATCCAGTTACCCCGACCATTCCAACGAAAAATGGCCGTCCTTACTTATTCGGGACGGCCATTTTTTTGTTGGGATGGGAGTACAGGATGGAACCAGCCCGGCGGTTCACAAAATCGCGCAGCGATTTTGGACGCACGAGCATTGCGAGTGCGCCCCGCAGGGGCGAGCGGCGAAGCCGCGAGTCAAATCCAGTTACCCCGACCCTCTTCGCGCATCGAGACGCGCTCCTACGAACGGCTCAACAAATTACTCACGACATGCCCGGCGATATTCGGGTTTTCACGCAGTCGCCGCATCGAATAGGCATACCAGCGGTCCCCGAACGGTACGTAGACGCGCAGCGGATGACCTCGTGCAACGAGGTCGCGGCGCAGGGTACCGGCAACACCGAGGAGCATCTGGAACTCGTAGCGGTCTTTTTCTACGCCCATCTTTTCGACCAGGGCTTCGGCATGCGCGACGAGCGCAGGATCGTGGGTAGCGATCGCCACACGGCTCGCCCCACCGTCGAGCAATTGCTCCAGTAAGCTATTGAATGAACTGCGTATTTCTTCCGGATCGACAAACGCGATGGCCTCGGGCTCGATGTAGATGCCCTTGCAGAGACGCACGTCGGTGGGACCCTCTGCCAACAGCTCGGCAATGTCTGTTTCGCTGCGCCGCAGGCAGGACTGGATGACGATGCCGACATTGTCGAACTCCCCCCTCATCTCCCGGTAGATATCCAGCGTCACCGAAGTCACGCTCGAGTCCTCCATATCGATCCGGACGAAGCTGCCGTGATCAGCAGCACTTGCGACCAGCGCACGCACGCCCGCGCGACACCGATCTACGTCGAATCGCAGACCGAGCTCGGAAAGCTTGATCGAAATCCCGCAGCGCAGCGACCTGGCATCGATGTCGCGAATTGCTTCGAGGTACAGATCGACAGCAGACTGAACCTGTGCCAGGTCGGTGCTGTCTTCGCCCAACACGTCGATGGTCGCGGAACAACCCGACGCGTTGAGCTCGCCGACCGTCCTGTAAGCATCTTCGAGGTCGACGCCCGCAATGTAGCGCCGTGAGAATCGCCAGACCAGCGGCCGGGGCACAAACGGCAATGCCGCCACGACAGCGCGATTGAAAAGGCCGACAGACATCAAGAACTCCGACGGGTTTGCCCTGATGATACGAGTTTCAGGTATCGGTGGCAGGCTGTCAGTCCGCAGATTCCGAGATCGCGGCCGTCGCTTGCTTATGCAAGCCGGTCCAGGGTCAGCGACTGGTGTCGTTGCCACTCCGGCAGTGGATTCGGGAAGTCCTCACGGTAATGGGCGCCGCGGCTCTCTTCGCGGTCCAGCGCCGCCAGCGCGACGAGTCGTGCGACGAGCAACAGGTTGCGCGCCTCGCTCCACCGCAGCACACGGTCGAACGATGCTGCAGGGTCGCCCAGTTCACCCATTGCAAGCTGCTCGAGCCGCCGATCCAGGGAGCGGAAATGCCGGAGCGCGCGTTGCAGGCCATGCCCGGAACGAACGATACCGACATGCCTTGATACGGACTGGCGAGTTGCCCTGATGATAGTGTCGAGTTGCTCCTCTGTTCCCGGGACCGGCGTGCCGGGCGTGCCCGGGACGGGCAGCGCGACTTCGTCGCGCGCAGTACGCATGCGTTGAATGCCGCTCGCAACCCTTCTCGCGTAAACCACCGCCTCGAGCAGCGAGTTACTGGCGAGCCGGTTGGCGCCGTGGACGCCGGTGTTCGCAGCTTCACCGCAGGCCCAGAGCCCTTCGAGCGAGCTGTGGCCGTCGTCATCAACGTGGATGCCGCCCATGTGATAGTGCGCGGCAGGAACGATGGGCAGCAGATCGTGCGCGGGATCGAGGCCCGCATCGCGGCAGGCATGAACGGCCTCCGGGAACTCGCCAATGTGTCCGCTCTCGACGACGGGACGCACATCGAGGTAGACACCGCCACCGTCCGCGAGCTTCTTCTCGATTGCGCGCGCCACCACGTCGCGTGGCGCCAGTTCTGCAGCGGCATGCACGCTCGTCATGAATCGCTCGCCTGCATCATCCACGAGCAGTGCCCCTGCGCCGCGCAGTGCCTCCGTCAGCAGGGGCAGGTTTGGATTGCCCGCTTCCGTGTTGACCGCCAGCGCCGTCGGGTGGAATTGCATGAATTCGAGGTCTGTCAGTTCGGCACCGGCGCGTGCCGCTATGGCCAGGCCGTCGCCGGTCGATTCGGCGGGATTGGTGGTATGCCACCACGCCATGCCGATGCCACCGGTCGCGAGGACGACGTGTGACGCATGCCGGCAGCTCCATCCCGTGTCTTGCTCGAAGACGAGCAGCCCCCGCACCGCACCATCCTGAACGATGAGGTCGTGCGCAAAAGCACTCCTGAGAATATTGATGGACGGCGTCCTGCGGGCCCGCTCGATGAGCGCACTCATGATCACCCGGCCGGTTGCATCACCGCCGGCATGCACGATACGTGGTCGGCCGTGCGCTGCCTCGCGGGCCAGCTCCAGCGTGCCGTCCAGCGCGCGGTCGAATGGAACGCCTTCATGAATCAGCAGGCGCAGGCTGTCCGCGCCTTCGCGCGTCAGCGCCAGCGCTCGCCGCGGATCGCTGAGTCCGGCACCGGCCGAAAGCGTGTCCTCGGCGTGGGCCTCAGGCGTATCTCCTGGCCCGACCGCGGCAGCGATGCCGCCTTTGGCCCAGAGGCTCGATCCACTCTCGAGCGTGGCCGTTTTCGTAATCAGCGTCACGGGCCGCGGCGCCAGCGACAGCGCGGTAATGAGTCCCGCCATGCCGGTCCCGACGACGATGATGTCATCGGCTGCGATTCTCAGGGGCAGGTTATCCTTCATCACAGTGCTCCTAACCGTGCTGGACCATTCGTTCCACGGCACGGCGTGCCTTTTCCGCGACTTGCGGGTCTATTTCGACGCGCGGCTCGAGGGTCTCGAGCGACTCGTAGATTTTGGGCAGCGTTATACGCTTCATATGCGGGCAGAGGTTGCAGGGACGAATGAATTCCACGTCGGTCACGTCGGCCGCCACGTTGTCGCTCATCGAGCATTCGGTGACCATGAGTACCCGTTTCGGCCGCCGGGTTTCGACGTACTGGCTCATCTGCGCGGTCGAGCCGACAAAGTCCGCCACCGCCAGAACGTCCGGGGGGCACTCCGGGTGCGCGATGATCGTCAGCTCGTCGTAGCTCGCGCGGTATTCTTCCAGTTCCTGCGGTGTAAAACGCTCGTGCACCTCGCAGTGGCCCTTCCAGGTGATGATCTTTACATCCGTCTGCAGGGCGACATAGTTTGCAAGGTATTCGTCGGGCAGAAAGATGACCTGCTCGCAGCCTAGCGACTCGACGATCTCAACGGCATTGCCCGAGGTGCAGCAGATGTCCGACTCGGCTTTGACTTCTGCGGACGTGTTCACATACGTGACGACCGGCGCGCCGGGATGTTCCGCCCGCAGCTTGCGGATATCCGCAGCGGTGATCGACTCGGCCAGCGAGCAGCCCGCGCGCATGTCCGGAATCAGCACGATCTTCTCCGGGTTCAACAGCTTCGCGGTTTCCGCCATGAAGTGCACGCCCGCCAGCACGATTACATCGGCATCGGTGTCCGCAGCCCGCCGGGCCAGCGCGAGTGAATCGCCTGTGATGTCGGCAACACAGTGGAATATCTCCGGCGTCATGTAGTTATGCGCCAGGACCACGGCATTGCGTTCCTTCTTCAGCGCGTTGATGGCGGCGACAAAAGGAGCGTGCACCGGCCATTCGACGGCTGGAATGACGCTCTTTACGTGCTCGTAATAAGAGGCGGTCGCCGCGGCAACCTCCGGCGTATAGTCAGGATTGGCAAGCATGAATCACCCGCGTTTCGTGCAACCGTGTTCTCTAATATGGGGGCAAATATTTATGCTCCAAGTGAGCATATTCGTTTATACTCACGCAGAGCATATAGTGTGTCAAGCGGCTTCCGGCCCCGGCCGGCCATAGATCTAAAATAGTGAATTGAAACAGAACGTTACGGAAACCATCGTTAACCTGATCGCCGTCATCGTCGCAGTGACGGACGAGACGCCGCGCCTGCTGATCGTCAACCAGGGCGAGGCATCCACGCCCGGACATACCGTGCTCGCCCTGCCGAACGGACCTTTCGAGCCGGCCAGTCATCCCAGCCTCGAGAGCAGCCTGCGGCGCTGGGTCGAGGCGCAGACCGGCCTGGACCTGTACTACGTCGAGCAGCTTTATACCTTCGGCAACCGCTTCCGTGACCCCGTTGAGATCGACGGCGGACCCCGCGTCGTCTCCATCGCCTATATCGCGCTGACCCACGAGGACGTCGTCGAAACCTACGACGCCGAATGGCATGACTGGTACAGCTTCATGCCGTGGGAAGACTGGCGGCAAGGCAGGCCCGCCGTACTGGACGGGCACATCGAGCCTTCGCTGCGCGCGTGGGTGAACAAGGCCAAGAAGGAACACAAGCGCAGGGAGCGGCAGGAACGAGTGAACGTGACCTTCGGCGGTGCGGCAGCACCGGACATGGATGCCGTGCTGGCGCACGAGCGCTACGAGCTACTGTATGAAGCGGGCCTGGTGTACGAGGCCGTTCGGGATGCCTGCGCCGCGAACAGGGAACCGTATCCTGAAGACATATCCGCCTACGCCGACATGGGGATACCACTCGCCTCGGATCATCGCCGCATACTCGCAACGGCCCTCGGTCGACTGCGCGGCAAGCTGGCGTACCGGCCCGTCGTCTTCGACCTGATGCCGGGTGAATTTACGCTCCTCCAGCTGCAACGGGTCGTCGAGGCGCTATCCGGAGCGAAGCTGCACAAACAGAACTTCCGGCGCCTGATTACCTCGGCAGATCTCGTCGAACCGGTGGGTCGTACCGCGACCGTCGGACGCGGCCGGCCCGCAGAACTATTCCGGTTCCGTCGGGAAGTGCTGGGCGAAAAGCTCACGGTCGGCGTCGCGCGCCCGATCATGCGCAGCCGCGAGGGCTGAAGCGCTCAGGCCGGGCCATCACGGCAACCTGTATATCTTCGCTCCTCCAGAGCGCTCGGTGCGTTCCAGCCAGTCGATGATGGACTCGGCAAACTGCCGCAGCTGCTGCCGGTCCTCGTCGACAGACAGGCTGCCGGCCACTTCACCCACGAGGAACGGCGGCACTACATCACATCCATTGTCGTCGTAGACCCAGATGTTCGCCGTACGCGTCTTCATGACAGCCTCGCAACCTCCAGGGCAAAGTAGATGACCAGCGCGGCCCAGACCCAGATCCAGCCAGGTCGCCGTGCTCGCGGCTTCGATTCGTAATTGCCAGTCATAGTCAGTCTCCATCCGGGCCGATTGTCGATATCGGCGTCGACGTTAATCATCCGGTTCCCGGGTGCAGCCATCTTGTCCGAACCCCCTTGCGGCTGGTCATTTCCGGTCATTCCCCGGGTTTCGCTTCCAAAGCGCCGCTCGAAAGACCAGAATTCGCTGCCATGAAGCATGCTCTCGCCCCTGTTGCCGCGCTGCTGATCGGCGTATCCATACTGCTCACCGGCCAGGGTCTGCAGGGCACGCTGCTGCCGGTTCGTGCCTCGCTGGAAGCGTTCTCCACGGTCTCGATCGGCGTCATGGGCGCGGCCTATTTCCTGGGCTTTACCCTGGGTTGCCTGCGTGGTGGCGATCTCGTCGCCCGTGTCGGCCACGTGCGCGTGTTTCTCGCGATGACGGCGCTGGGTTCATCGGCACCGCTGGTGCACGGGCTCTTCCTCAGCCCCGTGGCGTGGGCCTTGCTACGCGCAATTTCCGGGTTCTGCTTTGCCGTGCTCTACGTCGTCATCGAAAGCTGGCTGAACGAACGCTCCACGAACGAGAACCGCGGCGCCGTGTTCTCGACCTACGCGATGATCTCGCTGACCGTGCTTGCCGCCGGGCAGATGATGACACTGCTGTACGACCCGTCCGGCCTGCAGCTTTTCGCGATTCGAGGTGAATCTCCGGCGGCTGTTTCGCATCTCCCCGGCAGCGGCGATCGGCTGCCTCGCCACCGGACTTGCCAACGGCACGTTCTGGTCGCTTGCGCCGGTGTTCACGACTGCCATCACTCCGGATCCGTCGCTGGCGGCATGGTTCATGACGGCGACCGTGATCGGCGGGGCATTATCACAATGGCCGCTCGGTTATCTCTCGGACAAGATCGGACGCCGCAAGATCCTGATCGCAGCGGCGACGATTGGTGTCGGAATATCGGGAATAATCGTCACCTCGATGAGCAGCATGACTTTCGTTTCTGCTAACGTCGCCGGCCTGCTCTGGGGCGCCATCGCATTTCCGCTCTACGCTATTGCGGTCGCACATGCCAATGACTTCGCGGAAGCCGACGACTACGTGATGATCTCGAGCGGCCTGCTTTTGATGTACGGAATCGGCGCGATACTTGGTCCCTTTGTCGCATCGACGATCATGACCTGGACGAATGCAGCAGGCATGTTCGCATTCACCGGCGTCGTGCACCTGTGCCTCGCCGCTTTCGTGACCTTACGCATGCTACGCCGCGAGAGTGCGCCCG
>WOR8_10003207_pt1 | contig 27378 bp, 26 predicted proteins | sample DeeMarSeWOR38_10_FD_19890 | JGI IMG/M metagenome (IMG submission 19890) | reverse complement strand
GCATTCCAGCGTTATTTATCAGATATAGGCTTAGATGGAAAAGACTATGATTTAAGAACTTTCAGAAAAGATTTTATTTCCAGAAGTCAGGAAGCTGGAGTCCCTATTAATGTGACAGCATCTTTAGTGGGTCATAGCAATATAAAAACCACAATGACTTACTATACAAAACTCTCATCAAATCACCTTAAAAAAGAACTAAAAAAACTAAAGTAGCAGACATTTTTGCTACCATTTTTGCTACCTGCAAAATTGTTTAAAAAATTAAAACCCTGTAAGTGCTTTACTTACAGGGCTTTATCTGGCGGGGCCGACGAGACTCGAACTCGCGACCTCCTGCGTGACAGGCAGGCGTTCTAACCAAACTGAACTACGACCCCGGGTTAATTACTTATTTTCAATAAATAATATCAAAAAAAAAGCAGCCCAAATATATATGCTTGCTGGCCTAAAATCAATAATAATTTATCTCAATCTTGCTCATCACCAAATGCGATTCCTACAGCTCGGGCAGCCATTACTGCCTGATTATTGGGCTTCACCAATTTTTGCTTTGCAATAGCATCTTCAATTTTTACATCTACCACTTCGTTTCCTTTTAATGCAACCATGCATCCAAACCTGTTTTTAGAAGCTAATTCAATTGCGTAAGAACCAAATTTAGTTGATAAAATTCGATCGAAAGGAGTCGGACTACCCCCTCTCTGTAAATGACCGAGCACGGTCACTCTGGTTTCTCTCCCTGTATTTTTTTCAATGTTATCTGCAACAACTTTTCCAATACCGCCAAGTTGAATCGGATCTGTTCGCTTTAAATCTGTGCCTTTTGTTACCAACTCTCCTCCAATTGATTTTGCACCCTCTGAAACACAGACAAGACTGAAACGTTTTCCCATTAATTCCCTTTTATGAATTTTATCGTAAACACTTTCCCAAGAGAAGGGAATTTCAGGTATTAAAATTACATCAGCACCACCGGCTAGGCCTCCATGCAATGCAATCCATCCGGCATACCGTCCCATAACTTCAACTACAATGACACGATGATGAGAAGAAGCTGTTGTGTGAAGTCTGTCTAAAGCCATCGAAACCACATAAACGGCTGAATCGTGCCCAAAAGTCATATCAGTTGCATCAAGATCGTTATCAATAGTTTTGGGGACTCCAATTACATTAATACCCATTTCGGTCAGCTTTTTACAAATATGCATTGTTCCATCACCACCAATAGCAATAACAGCATCAAGGTCCCAGGCTTTATAATTTCTTAAAACACTTTTTGATCTATCAGTTATTTCAATTTCTCCCTCTTTTTCTGCCGGCCAGTGAAAAGGATCCCCTTTATTCGATGAACCGAGTATAGTCCCACCACGTGAAAGAATCCCCGAAACATCTTTATCTCTAAGCTCAATTGACTTACCTTCAACAAAACCTTCAAAACCATCGAGGATCCCATAAACTGACATACCGTAGTCCTGGGCAGGTTTTGTAACTCCACGAATTACAGCATTAAGTCCGGGACAGTCACCACCACCGGTTAAAACACCGATTCTTCTCACCTGAGTTTTTGCTGACATCTAAAGCTCCTAAATACTTTTAAAAATTTTTTGAGATGTTTTAAAGTGAATTTTTACTAATGTTCTCAATTTCTCTTCATCAAATATTTTAATAATTTTTTCTCCAGCAGCCTCGACTGCTTTTGATGCACCTTTTGGGATTTGAAATCCGATTTTTTTACTGTTTAATTCAAACCATTTAATTACTACATCTCTGGCAATAATCGATGCTGCTGCAACAGCTATATATCTTTCAGCTTTACTTGTCTGATACAATTTCAGTTTTTTACCTTTTTCCTGCAGTGAATTTAAAATTAATCTTTCACTTCCAAATTTATCACTAATCGCGTTTTCTGCTTTGCATTTAATTAAAATATTTTCCAATACTCTTGCATGAGCCCAGCCAAGTATTTTATTTACATTGCCCATCGTTTCGTGAAGCTTATTATACTTTTCGGGAGAAATAAACACTGTATCAAAATTTATATTTGTAATTTTTTTAATTTTACCGGTGAGTGTCTTTATTTGCCAGTCTGAAATAGTCTTGCTGTCCCTTACACCCAGCTTTTGAAGCTGTTCACTAATAGAAGGATCAACAAAAACGCCGGCAATTACCAATGGACCAAAGTAATCACCTTTTCCCGATTCATCGGTACCAATGTAAGATTTTGGATTAAACGCCTCACCTTCTTCAGGAAATAACTTCTCTCCAAAAATTAATTTATTTACATTTTTGTAAACCTCTGATTCATTATTTCCCTGCAGAACGGTCTTGTTTCCTTTTTTGCCAAAGTATACTAAAAGAGAGATTCTGCTATTCGTATTTGATACTTCTATTGCGTAAGCAAAATTCTGCTTTTGAGGACCAGAGACTACAAATCCCTCTCCTACTAAAAGTTTACAATAGTTCTCAATAATCTTTAAGGCTGATTTTTCTTTACTATCCAATAAAAAATGATGTTAATTGAAATTAAAAAGATAATTAATTACAATATCATATGTTTATTATTTTAACTGAGAATAATTCTGCTTTTGCCAATACATTGCAATTTTGATTTATTGATGTTAGATTTACTTTGAAAAGCAAAAATTTTGAAAACATTATTTAGTAATGTAATGAAGTTAAAAATTATTACTGTACTTATTTATCTTTTTTCATCTCTTATAATATCGCAGACAGATACCGTGAATTTAAGTTCGGAAGAAATTCAATCCCTGGTTGATAAAATAGGAGTAAAAATTTTATTGAATGATAATCAGAAAAATGAGCTTTCAAAGACTCTTTCAACATATTCTTCAAAATTTAGAAAATTGCGAATGGAGGGTGATAATTCTGAAGAGAGCAGAAACAGTCTGATCAAAGAATTGGATGCAGAAATCAAGTTATTTTTAGATGATAAACAAAAAATGAAGTATGAAATTATTAAGAAAGATTGGCTGGAATCGTTGAAATCTGAGGAAAAAGACTAGGGAGGCAATCGGATAAATTAGTCCACTATCAGCATCAAATGATAATTACTAAAATTATTTTGTTGCAACTATTGACATATATGTTATAAGATTTTATCTTCACTACAAGTTTTTTTTTGACTCTTTCAAAGGGTTCTCCCCTGCCCTTTGAAATACAAGAGTCGGCGCCCAGTGTTACCCCAACACTGGGTCGTTTTTTTTAAAGTGTTAAAAATACTAAGATAGATTTAGGAGAGATGCACACTTAACAGCAGCTGTTTCCGTTCGGAGTCGGTTCTTTGCAAGATTAAATATCCTGGCCGTATCAACACTTATCAACTCTGAACTATCAAATCCACCTTCTGGACCAAAAATATAATACGTAGGTTTTAAGAATTTAGTTTCACAGTTAAAATCATTCTTTGCATTTTGATCGAAGATAATTTTATCTCCATCGCTTTTTTTTATTTTGTCAAAGGTATCGAATTCAATCTGCGGTAAAAAAGAGCCAATTGATTGTTTCATTGCAGCTATTGCAATCTTTTGCAGCCTATTTAAATTGAGAGTCTTTGACACGGTATATTTTGATTCGAATATTTTAAACCTGGTTATTCCAAGTTCAATACATTTCTCAATTGCAAATTTCAGTCGTTCAGGATTCTTTAACTTTGGAATACAAAAGACTAAATCTCTACTCCTATCATTGTATTTGTAAGTTTTTATTATCTGTGCTTTCAGGGAGTCTTTTTTAATTGATGATATTTTTGAAAGGTAAATACTTCCTCTACCATCGGTAACGTACAGATCATCATCCACAGAGTTACGCATTACTCTTATTGCATGATTAAGTTCCTCCGCCCGGAGTACTATATCATTTTTAGATACAAATTCAGGCGGCGTATAATACAATTCTATGTTAGAAAGAAGCTCCAAGATCGATTATCCATTCTGTTTTACCTTGTTCATTAAATGCCAGTTCCAATCTAAAAATAGCATAAGGTAAAAGAAGCAGAGATATTCCAGTACCATAACCGGTATCAAAATTTTTTATACTAATTGATTCGCCTGCACTTCTTGTTGTCCCGGTATCACCAAATAATTGTGCAATTATTGCTACCCTGTAAGATAACAGTGAACGTGGTAGCAACGGAATAAAATAAAGATTTAACCGTGTTTCTTCAACAATCGGGTAGTTCAATTCAACTGAACCAATAAAGCTGTCGTTACCCTCTCTTTTATCGCTATGAAAATGACCACGCACTCTTTCCGAGTAGCCAAGATAAGAGTAATCATAGTAAGGTACCAATCTGCCACCGGTATGCCTGAAGGCTAATCTCCACTTAGCAGTTAATTTTTCAAAAAAACTTCTGTATTCTCTAAAATCCAGATTAGCAACCCTGTAATTTATATCATTTATTCCCAAGCCTTTAAATTCCAAATTAACGAATGTGAATATTCCATTTTTAGGATATTGGACAAGATCACGTGTATCATAAACATAACTCGCACCAAGCACCACAGTTCTATCAATTCTATCATTGGATCCGTTTATGCCTTTGATGTAAAGCGGGGATTCAACGTAATCAAAACCGGTGTTTAATGTGAGCCAGTGAAATTTTCCGAATCGCTTTCCAAATCCCATTCTTGAAGTAAAAAGTTTTTGCTCAAAATTGCTGCCATATAAATTCTCAGCAGTTTTACTTTTATTTGTAAATTCAGTGTAATTGAGCCTGGTTTCAAAATGCAGATTTTGATTATAGGAAAGATTTGGATTGAAGTATGAAAAGCTGAACGACGGATCATAGCCGAGTGCTAAGACACCTTTAAGACTTTCATTTCTCCCTCTAAAATTTTTTAACGATACGGAAATTCCGTACGATAGTTTATCCCAATCTTTATCTTTTAATGAAATAAAAGGTATTGGGTAAATATACCAGCTTTCTTCTATATCAATTCTTAATACGTTTTTTTCATTAATTGAGAATGGTACGAGCTTTACATTATTGAAAATATTAAGACTGTATATTCTTTCGCGGTTATACGATGCTATTTTTGAATTAAGTGTATCACCCGGCTCGATTGTAAGTTCGCGCAAGATAATAAAGTCTTCCGTGGTTTCATTTCCCTTAATTTCTATCGAGTCTATGACAACAGTGTAATTCCCCGCGTAGAATAAAGTATCTGTTTGACCTTGAGATACAAAAAAAATGGTGGTTGTAAGAAATGCTATTATTATAATACCGATTTTCACAATAAAAGATAGTTAGTCGGAATGCATTATTAAAGAAAGAAAATGATTACTGTAATATTGTGCATGTAAAAAAATGTAAATTATTATAATTTTCCTTAAGTTAAAATTTTATTGAGATTAAGAAACAGATTCTTCAATATATTCATCAATCGGGACACAACTGCAGACCAAGTTTCTATCACCGTATGCGTTATCAATTCTCCCAACAGAAGGCCAAAACTTTTGTTCCCTGGTAAACTCAAGAGGATAGGCTGCTTTTTCCCTTGGATAAGGATATTTCCAAACATCGGAAACGACTATATGCATTGTGTGTGGCGAATTTTTCAAAACATTATTTTCTGTACTAAATTTTCCCTCTTCAACTTCTTTGATCTCATTACGGATTGACAACAGAGCATTACAGTATCTGTCAATCTCAGCTTTCGATTCACTTTCGGTGGGTTCTACCATTAAAGTTCCGGGAACAGGAAAAGAAACTGTTGGTGCATGAAATCCGTAATCCATCAGTCTTTTGGCAATATCTTCAACATCAATATTTACATATTGTTTAAATTCACGCATATCAAAAATAAACTCATGACCAACTCTTCCGTTAATACCCGTATATAAAACTTTATAAACCGATTGAAGTTTTATCATCATATAATTAGCACTTACAATTGCAGCTTGTGTTGCTTTAGTTAATCCTTGTGAACCCATCATTTTTATATAGGAATAGGAGATGAGCAGGATATCTGAACTTCCCCAGGGTGCAGATGAAACAGCAGTAATTGATTTTTCTCCACCCGTTTTTACTATTGGATGACCAGGTAGAAACGGTGCAAGATGATTTTTTACAGCAATCGGTCCGGCGCCGGGCCCGCCACCGCCATGCGGAATGCAAAATGTTTTGTGTAAATTCAGATGACAAACATCTGCACCAATAATAGCAGGATTTGTAAGTCCGACTTGTGCATTTAGATTTGCACCATCCATATAAACCTGCCCGCCATTCTCATGAATAATATTGCAAATTTTAATAACATTCGGTTCAAAAACACCGTGTGTTGAAGGATAAGTGATCATAAAAGCCGAAAGGTTATTTTTATTCTCCTCGGCCTTTAATCTTAAATCGTCTGTATCAATGTTACCGTGCTTGTCACATTTAATAACAATTACTTTCATTCCGGCCATAACGGCACTTGCAGGATTTGTCCCATGCGCTGATGATGGAATAAGAACAATATTTCTGTTTCCTTCACCTTTATCTTTTTGATAAGCCCGAATAACCATTAGACCTGTAAATTCCCCCTGTGCACCAGAATTTGGCTGCAATGAAACCGCATCAAATCCTGTAATTGAGCAAAGGTCCTTTTCCAACTCACTAAAAATTTCTTTATAGCCATAAGTTTGCTCTTCAGGTGCAAACGGATGAATATTTGCAAATTCATCCCACGTAATACCTGCCATTTCACTTGTAGCATTTAACTTCATTGTACAAGAACCCAGAGGAATCATAGAGTGAACAAGTGAAAGATCTTTATTTTCGAGTCTTTTCATATATCTCAATAGCTCAGTTTCAGTTCTGTAAATTTTAAACACAGAATGATTCAAATAATCGGATGTCCGTGTTAAAAATCCATCCAAATAATCCTTGGAAGATTCAGAAAATTTATTGAATAAATCATCACCAAAATCTAATCCGGCAGCTGAAGAAAAAATTTCAACCAATTCTTTTATATCTCTTTCTTCAGTTGCTTCATTAATTGAAATTCCAATTTTATCTAAATCAATGTAACGCAGGTTTATATTTCGATTTAAACATTCTTTTTTAATTTTTTCAACCTTTGTTTTATCCATTTCAACTAAAAGAGTATCAAAATAATTTTCATTCAATTGAGTAAATCCGAATTCCTTCAATGCAAAATCGAGTATGCGAGTAAATTTTCTGATACGGTTTGCAATGGCTTTCAAACCCTCCGGTCCATGATAAACTGCGTACATTCCGGCCATTACAGCAAGAAGCACCTGCGCAGTACAAATATTGCTTGTTGCTCTTTCTCGCTTTATATGCTGCTCTCGTGTTTGTAAAGCCATTCTATAAGCATTGTTGCCGTGAGCATCAACTGAAACACCAATTATTCGTCCGGGAATATTTCGCTTGAATTCCTCTTTAGTTGCAAAAAATGCCGCATGCGGTCCGCCAAATCCTATTGGAATTCCAAAACGTTGTGAGCTCCCCACTACAGCATCAGCACCAAACTCTCCCGGTGGTTTGAACAATGTTAAACTTAACAAATCAGCAGCAACAACTTTAAATATGTTTTTGTTTGCAGCTTGGGCAAATAGTTCCGAATAATCTCTTATTTCACCATTCCCTGCAGGAAATTGGACCAAGATTCCAAAAATATTTTCACTTAAATCTATACTTCTGGGATCACCAATTTTTAATTCAATTCCAATTGGATTTGCACGGGTCTTTAAAACATCCAGAGTCTGCGGGAAGCATTCATTGGAAACAAAAAATACATTTGCATTCTTTTTGTCTTTTGGTCTGAGTGCATAAAACATGGCCATTGCTTCTGCAGCAGCAGTTCCTTCATCAAGCAATGATGCATTAGCAAGATCCATTGCCGTTAAATCCGAAATAACTGTTTGGAAATTCAGAAGTGCTTCCAATCTGCCCTGCGCAATTTCTGCCTGATATGGTGTATATTGCGTATACCATCCAGGATTTTCCAAAATATTTCTTTGTATTACAGATGGAAGTATTACGGGATGATATCCCATTCCAATGTAGGATTTGAATACTTTATTTTTATCAGCAATTTTTCTTAAATCTTCTATAAAGATATGCTCATTAACTGGCGATTTGAGTTTAAGCTCTTCTTTTAATCTTATCCCTTCAGGAATCGTCTCATTTATCAACTGTTCAATCGATTCCGCTCCACAGGCTTTAACCATTTCATCCAGCTCTTGGTCGGAGGGTCCAATATGTCGGTTTAAAAATTTATCGGGATGATCGAATTCCTTCATTTTATTTGCTTTCCGTATAATCTTTATTTTGAGAATTAAATAATTTCGAAGGACAAATTTAACTAATTAAAGTAATTAATTTGGGGTATGAAAACAGAACCCGTTTGTGTTAATTTCTAATTAAGATCATCGGTAAGTTTAATTAATGCCAGTCTTGCCGCATTTTGCTCAGCGGACTTTTTACTCATTCCTTTACCGGCACCATATTTTACATCACCAATTAAAACTTCGACCGTAAAAATCCTCGCATGGTGTGGACCTTCTTCTTCAATAGTCTCATAAACAGGTGTACAGAGTTTATTAGCTTGTGCAAACTCCAGTAGCTGGCTTTTATAATTTTCATCTATCAGGTGCTCACCCTCTTCCAAAATCGGATCAGCAATGACTTTTATTATAAATTTTTTACAAGTTTCAAGCCCGCTATCTAAATAAATGGCACCTATGAGAGCTTCCAAAGCATCGGATAATATAGATTTGGAGTTAGAAATAACATTTTGAGAAACGTTGCTGCTGAGGAGTAAAAAATCAGCAAGTTGAATGTTATCTGCAGCAATATTAAGAGCATTCCGGTTTACCATTTTAGCTCTTACCTTTGTTAGAAAGCCTTCTTCTTCTTCAGGAAATTTGTTAAAAAGATATTCACCAACAATCAGATTTAGAACAGAGTCACCTAAATACTCCAATCTTTCGTTTGAGAACATATAATCTTCATTTTCCTCCAAAAACGACCGATGAACTAATGCCTGTACATAGAACATGCGGTTTTTAATTGATGCACCAATTAGCCTTTCTAGTTCTTTAAACTTTTCTCTGGTAAGAGATTGCTGGATGTGCTTTTTAGCGAGTGATTTCTTCCATTTATTAAATATGCCCCTGAGCATGGAAGAAGATTTTTCCAAATTTAATTAACAAATTTTTTAAATAGAAGAGAAGCATTGTGCCCACCAAAACCGAATGTGTTACTAATAGCATAACGGATTTCTTTATTAGTTGGTTTGAGTGGACTATAATTCAAATCACATTCAGGATCGGGATTAGTCAAATTAATAGTCGGCGGAATAACACTGTTTTCAATTGCAAGCATAGTGGCTATGGCTTCAATACCACCTGCCGCACCTAACAGATGACCTGTCATAGATTTTGTGGAACTAATTACTAATTTATTTGCGTGTGCACCAAAAAGTGCTTTAATTGCCTTTGTTTCGTTAATATCGTTAAGTTCAGTTGATGTGCCATGTGCATTTATGTAATCTATATCCTCCGGTTTTAATCCAGCATCTCTCAAAGCTTCTTTCATAGATCTATAAGCCCCTTCTCCATTAGGAGCAGGGGCGGTAATATGGTGCGCATCACCGGTAAGTCCAACGCCTACAATCTCGCCGTGAATTTTCGCTCCTCTGGCTTTTGCAAGCTCATATTCCTCCAAAACCAATGTTCCGGCACCTTCTCCCATAACAAAACCATTCCTTTCCTTATCAAAGGGTCGTGAAGCTTCCTTATAGCGATCATTCCAGGTAGATATTGCCCTCATAGCATTAAAGCCGCCAATCGAAATTTCAGTAATAGCAGCCTCTGACCCGCCACAAACCATCAAGTCTGCACTTCCACGCTGTATCATTATAAAAGAATCAGCAATAGCATGTGAAGCAGTTGCACACGCGGAAGTTGTAGCATAATTGGGTCCCTTTAACCCATATTTGATAGATATTTGTCCAGCAGCAATATCGGAAATCATCATCGGAACAAAGAAAGGACTGATCCTATGTGGATCTCTTCCATCAAAAAAGAGAAAGTGCTGTTCCTGAAGTGTTTTCATTCCTCCAATTCCACTGCCGTAAATAACCCCAAATCTGTCCCTATCGATTCCGTCTAAATCCAAGCCTGAATCTTCCATTGCCATTATTGCAGTAATTAACGCATATTGTGCAAACGGATCTAACCGGCGGATACTTTTTTTATCAAGATAATCTTCAGCATTGAAGTTTTTTACTTCTCCGGCAAATTTTGTATCGAATTTTGTAGTATCAAAACGTGTAATTAAATCAATACCATTACGCCCCTCTACTAAGCCCTGCCAATACTCATTTACTCCAAGCCCAATTGGTGTAATGGCACCCATTCCGGTAATAACTACTCTTCGTTTACTCATAAAAATCTCCGAAGAAAGAATTTGGAGTTATTAAAAAAAATAACATATGAAATGATGTAAAAAATAGGATATCTGTTTTATCCTAATTTTTCTTTTAGATAGTTTATAGCATCGCCTACAGTACCAATTTTTTCTGCATCTTCGTCGGGGATAGAAATTTGAAAAGCGCTTTCAAATCCCATAACTAACTCTACTATATCAAGTGAATCAGCACCTAAATCATTTATGAATGAAGCTGCTGGCGCAATTTGGCTTTCTTCAACACCAAGCTTATCCATAATTATTTCTTTTACTTTTGCTTCAACGTCCATTTTTGTTCTCCTGGAATTATTAAGTGTTATTTACTATTAAGCTTTAATTGATAGTTAACTATTGTTCAAATTTAACAAAATTACAATTTATGATACAAACGAACCCTAAAATCAGGTCACATTGTCATTCCACCGTCTACGGCTATAACCTGACCTGTAATATAATTAGCTTCCTGGCTACAAAGAAATCCCACTACTTTTGCAACATCTTCAGGTGTTCCCAAACGTCCAAGTGGAATCATTTCCGCGAGCTTGTTTTTTTGCTCATCACTTAACTTATCAGTCATATCAGTCTGAATAAAACCCGGTGCAACTGCATTAACGGTAATATTTCTGGAGGCCAATTCTCTTGCCATAGCTTTTGTAAAACCAATTACACCCGCTTTGGAGGCAACATAGTTAGATTGACCCGCATTTCCAATTAGTCCAACAACAGATGCAATGTTAACAATTCTACCGTAACGCTGTTTAATCATTGGTTTTAAGACGGCTTTTGTATAATTAAAGACGCTTTTTAGGTTTGCATCAATTACATCATCAAAATCTTTTTCAGCCATTCTTAAAAGAAGATTATCCCGTGTAATTCCCGCGTTATTGATTAAAATATCAACACCGCCCAATTTTTCGATTGCTTCATTAACAGTAGCTTCTGCCTGCTCGAATGATGTTGCATCTGCTTTAAAACCGAAAATTTGTGTCGCGGGATTATTTACTTCTTTTTGAAGCTCATCAGCACATTCATCGCAGCTATTGTAGATAAATGCAACATCCGAGAATAACACGCCACAGCAACTTTTAGCAGCAAGCTCTTTTACTATTGCCCTGCCAATGCCGCGAGTTCCGCCGGTTACTATTGCTCTTTTATTTGGCAGCATTTTCCTGTACTCCTAACTGAAGTTCTTTTAAATATTCCTCTCTGTATTTTTCAAGTTCTGCAAAACCTTCATTCCCGAAAAAATATTGAAGCTCTTCAGCTACCGCATCAAACATCGTAAGATCAGGATTAACATTACAAGAGTCTAAGCGTTCAATATGCTCATCATCGATGGTTAAAACACCCTCATATATTGTTAGCGGAAATAATACACAATATAGTGGTTTATATTTCCACTTAAATTTGTCTTCATTAATAGCCAGTTTTTGCAGTGTGCACAATCCATCCTTATCAAGAAAAGTACATTTACCGTTTATTACTTCCGTTCCCACAGCAACACCAGATTCAAAATCTTCATCATCTTCAGGGGATTCAAACCATTTATCAACATTTTTAGATTGAGTTTCGTCGAATAGGGGCAACAACTTTTCTTTTAGTTCTAGAATGGTTTCGTACTCTTTTAAATCGGTAAAAACACCATAATTGCAGCATTCACCCTGGCAACTACAAATGAATTTGTATGTAAAAATTCTGGGATCAATTAATACGTTATTAATTTTCTTGCTGAATTTTTCAGCAAAGTTTTCAATTTCTTCAGCCATTATAAATACCTTTCAAGATCTTCATATTTATCAATTCCAAATCTTTTTATATCGGGATTTATTCTTTTTAATAATCCCTGCAACACGTTGCCCGGTCCTACTTCATAAAATTCTTCAATCCCATCGTTGATCATATTTCGCATAGATTCTTCCCATCTTACAGGAGCAGTAATTTGCTCATAAAGCTTGTTTTTTATCTCTTCAACCGAATTAACTGGCCTGGAGCTAACATTTGTGTAAACAGGAAATCTGGATTGATAAAAGTTAGTTTGAATAATTGCATTTTTAAGTTTTTCCTTTGCGGGTTCCATTAAAGGTGAATGAAATGCTGCACTAACTACCAACTCCTTAACAATCTTAGCACCTGCGGTTTTACAAGATTCCAATGCTCTTTTAACACCAATTACAGAACCAGAAATAACAACTTGTCCGGGTGAATTAAAATTAGCACATTGTACAACTTCGTCAGCGGAAGCTTCGTTACAAATCTCCTCGACCGTAATTGCATCCAAACCGATAACTGCTGCCATCGCGCCTTTGTTTTGCTCCCCTGCTTGTTGCATTGCAACACCGCGAGCCCTAACTAATTTAATTGCTTCGTGAAATTGAATTGTTCCCGATGCAACGTAAGCTGAATATTCACCAAGCGAATGACCTGCTGAAGCCTCTGCATCAACGGTCCGCATTAAACTTGCAAGAATAACGCTATGCAAAAAGATTGCAGGTTGAGTAAACTCCGTTTGTTTAAGCTCTTCCACCGGACCGTTAAACATTATGTATGAAAGATTAATTCCTAACATATCATCTGCAGTCTTAATCATTTCTTTGGCTTCTACAGAATTTTCAAATAAATCCTTTGCCATTCCTATATATTGAGATCCCTGCCCGGGGAAAATGAAAGCTTTTTTTGACATATAAGTTCTTTAATACTAAGAATTATTTTTATTTAATCAATTGCCCAGACTACTAAAGATGAACCCCACGTATATCCAGCACCGAATGCAGACAGAATAAGTTTATCTCCTTTTTTCACTTTCCCGGCACGATAGTATTCCACCAAACAAGACGGAATTGTTGCGGCGGTTGTGTTTCCATAACGATCAATATTAACCATTACTTTATCTTTACTTAATCCCATTCGTTCTGCAGTTGCATCAATTATTCTCATGTTTGCCTGATGAGGAACTAAATATGCGACATCATCAGAAGTCAGATTATTCTTCTGCATTAACTCAAAAGATACATCTGCCATACCTTTTACCGCAACTTTGAATACTGCTTTACCATCCTGATAAATATAGTGCATTTTTTTATCAACCGTTTCATGCGTTGGAGGATTTAAACTGCCGCCACCTCTCATATGTAAATATTTTTCACCTGATCCATCGATTCGTAATATATAGTCCTGCAAGCCAAGGCTTTTATCTTCAGTAGGTTCCAACAAAACCGCAGCTCCACCATCACCGAAAAGTATGCAGTTGTTTCTTTCAGTGTAATCTGTTATTGCAGTCATTTTATCCGCACCAATTACAAGCACTTTTTTATATTGTCCGCTTTCAATGAAAGAACACCCGGTTTGAAAAGCAAAAAGGAATCCTGAACACGCTGCTTCGATATCAAAACCCCAGGCGTTACTTGCACCAATATTATTTTGAACAATGCAGGCAGTAGCAGGGAATAACATATCGGGTGTTACAGTTGCAACGATAATACAATCAATTTCATCAGCTTTTATTTTATGCTTTTCCATTAAATCTTTTGCCGCTCCAGTTGCAAGATCGCTCGTTGCACCGTTTTCAAGCATTCTTCTTTCTTTGATACCTGTTCGTGAAACAATCCATTCATCCGAAGTATCGACAATCGATTCAAAATATTTGTTGTCCAAGACCTTATCCGGAAAGTACATCCCTAAAGCTGTAATTATTGCATTATATTTTTTCTCTTTATCCATTTATCTCCGCTTTTTCAATTAGATTAGAATACTCTAAAATTGATTTTGTTAATTTCTGAACTAAATTTTTCTGGTGCATTTCATTTGCTCTAAGCACCATATTTTTAAAGGCCTTAGGGGTGCTGGAGCCATGCCCGATTATACTAATTCCATTCACACCGAGCAACGGTACGCCGCCATACTCCTGGTAGTCTAAAGATTTTAATGCTTTTTTTAATGTGCTTTTAGTAAAGCCAATTTTTAATTTATCAAAAAAGTTACGATCGGCGGTTTGTTTTAACAAATGCCTCAATAGTTTAGGAACAGATTCACCAAATTTTAATAATACATTGCCAACATAACCATCGCATACAATAACATCAACATCACCAGCGAGAATATCTCTTCCTTCTACATTACCAACAAAGTTTAGTTTTGTTTGCTTTAAAAGTTTTGATGCCGCTTCCGAAACTTCATTACCTTTTCCTTCTTCTTCACCCATGCTTAAAACGCCAACTTTAGGATTTTTTACACCACCCATTTCTTTTGCAAAGATAGAGCCCATTACCGCATATTCAAAAAGATGAACCGGTTTTGAATCTTTGCTCGAACCAACATCATAAAGATAACATATTCCGTTTACGTTCGGCATTTCGGCACCTATAGTCGGTCTTCCTACACCTTTTATTCTTCCGGTAATCAGTGTTGAAGCTGCCATCATCGCACCGGTATTTCCAGCACTAACAAATGCATCTGCTTTACTATCTTTAACTAATTGTGCACCAATTACAATTGAAGAATTTTTTTTTGCCTTGAGTGAAGCTGCCGGGCTTTCACCCATTTCAATCACTTCTTCAGCATTTATTATGTTCTCAGAATGGAAGCGAAGGCTCCTATCCGAAATCACTTTTTTAATTTCAGCTTCTTTTCCAACAAGATAAAGATCAAACGAGCGGGATTGATTGTAAGCTTCAACTGCACCTAAAACTGCATTTAAAGGAGCATAGTCACCACCCATTGCATCAACTACAATTCTGCAACGAGGGCTGTTGTTGCCTGTAATACTCATCAACTAAAATTTAAAGGAATTAACTTTTGGGTATGAACATGGAACGACCACCGTAATAGCCGCAAGACGGGCACGCACGGTGTGTTAATTTCATTTCTCCGCAGTTCGGGCAAGCACCTAAAGATGGAGCAGTAGCTTTGTAATGAGTTCTTCTCTTATCTCTTCTGCTTTTAGAAATTTTTCGTTTTGGATGTGGCATAATGGATCTTAACCTTAATTTATTTTTACTTGTTTTTTAATTTCAACAATGGTTCCCATCTGGGATCAATTTCTTCTTTAATGCAATTACATTCACCTTCATTCAGATTTTTTCCACATTTGTAGCACAATCCTATGCAATCTTCACTGCATAATTTTTTCATCGGCACAGCTAGCAATGCGTAATCTTTAACATCTTCACTAATATCAATTTTTTCAGTATCAGGATGAATATAGTTAATTTCTACTTTTTCTTTTTCCAAATCCGGGATTTCATTTTCAAGCAGATAAACCATACGATAGCTGCTTGAAATTGCGGTTTCAAAATCAATTGCGCATCTATCACACACAAGATTTGCTTTAATGCTTGTCTCGGCATCCAGAATCATCTGTTTATCAAATTTTGTAAGAACTGCTTCAGATAATCATACGTGCCATTGGCAAGGTTTGAAATTTTAATCTTCATAACGGTGAATTTACGTAAAAAATGGCTACAAATATATCCATAGAATCCTATATAATCAAACAAATTAGGGGACTGTATGGGTAATTTGGAATTGAATTAAAATGCTTAAATAAGGTTATCTTAACAATGTATTTATTAAAAATTAATACAAATCACATCAATTAATAAGTTTACGCCAAAATAATTTTGAGCAAATGTTAGTTGTTGAAAATCTTACCAAAAAATTCAAGGATACAATTGCCGTAAATAACCTCTCTTTCACAGTTGTACCGGGAAAAATATTTGGTTTGCTCGGTCCGAACGGTGCAGGAAAAACAACAACACTCAGGACAATACTAAATATCATAAAACCAACCAGTGGATCAATCTCTTTCGATGGGAATACAATAACAAACGAATATTACAACTTAATCGGATATCTTCCGGAAGAAAGAGGACTGTACCAAAGGAGCAAAGTGATTGATATTTTAGTCTACTTTGCTTCACTTAAAAATTTACACAAATCTGATGCACTGACTAAAGCAGATGAATGGCTGAAAAAGTTAAACGTAAACCAGTACAGAAACAAAAAAATAATCGAGCTTTCAAAAGGAAATCAACAGAAAATTCAACTGATTGCTGCGATAGTACACAATCCGCGACTTTTAATTTTGGATGAACCTTTTACCGGATTCGATCCTATAAACCAGCAAGAAGTGAAGGAATTGATCCATACTTTTATTTCAGAAGGAAAAACCATTATTCTGTCAACCCATCAAATGGAGCTTGCCGAAAAATTGTGTGAAAATATTCTTCTCATAAATAAAGGCAGCGAAGTTAAAAGTGGAAAGTTGTCGGAAATAAAAAGAAAATTCGGTGGTAACAATGTTAGGCTTGAATTTTCCGGTGATCCTAGGATAATTGATCAAATGCCGGAAGTGTTAAAATTTGATTCTTACAACAATTATTCCGAAATCAATTTAAATGATGATGTTTTGCCATCAAAATTTTTAAAACAAATTATACAAAAAGTTGATGTGAAACATTTTTCCGTAATTGAACCAACTCTAAATAAAATTTTTATTGATCTTATTAATGAAAACAACTGAGCGACGATGAAAAAAATCTGGACAATTGCAAAATGGGAATACCTGGAAAAAGTAAAAACTAAAACTTTTATCGTTTCAATTATTCTTACTCCAATAATAATCATTGCGTTTTCACTCCTGCCTACTTTACTCTCCGATGAAGAGATGCCGAGGGTAAAAACAATCGGAGTTATTGATACATCCGGTACATATTTTAATCTACTGCAAGCAGAGCTTGAAGAGTTCAAAATAGAAAACCAGCAACCACAGTACCTGCTTATAAATTTAACGGAAAGAAATAAAACAACCGATCAAATAAAAACGAGTGCAAATAATGCTGTTCTGAAAGGCAGATTAGAAGGTTACATATTGCTGCGGTTCCCGGATAATGATTCCTTAATTGCAGAATACAGAAGCGAATCAATCGGGAACTTTAGAGATGTCGGCAGAATAGAAAGCGCTATCAATTCAGTAAGAATTCGGAAAAAGTTACAACAGGAGGGTATTCAACCTGAATTAGCATCGTTTATTCAAACCAAAATTGAATTAAAGCATGTTAAAGTTGAAGACGATGGCGTTGAAGGTAGGCAAGATTTTCTTATTACGTTTTTTTCATCCTTTATTTTCATCCTGTTATTAATGATGATGGTCGTTTATTCGGGACAAATGCTCGTTCGCAGTATGCTGGAAGAAAGATCAAACAGGTTAATTGAAGTTTTGGTCTCAAGCAGTACACCAGAAGAACTGCTTGCCGGTAAAGTGATTGGATTGAGTTCTTTGGGATTTACTCAAATTTTCATCTGGTTTTTAATAGGATTAGCTCTTGCAGGAAGTTCACTGATTCCTTTAGGTGCATTTGAAAATATATTACCCATGCTAATTTATTTTGTCTTAGGTTTTCTTTTTTATACCACACTCTTTGTAGGCATCGGCTCAGTTGTTACTACTGAACAGGAGGCACAGCAAATCACAACATACATTAGTTTAATTTTATTATTGCCTGTAGTTATTGCAATGCCGGCAATTCAAAATCCTGATTTTATAGTAATTAAAATATTCTCATATATTCCACTCACAATTCCTTCTGTAATGATATTAAGATTAAATATTAGTCCGGTGACTACATACGAAATAATTTTTACTATTTTAATAATGCTGTTATCGATAATTATCATGATAAAAATTTCTGCTAAAATTTTCAGAATTGGAATTTTATCGTACGGGATAAAACCAACATTTAAAGAAATTGTGTCTTGGATAAATGAAAAGTAAAAACATTAATTTCTCAGTTCTTTTAATATTAAATTTAAACTGATGATAATTTTTGCCTCTCTTATTGCTGCTGTCCTGCCGATGTTTATTTATCTTTTACTTATCTGGTATTTTGATTTATATGATAGGGAACCTTTTAAAATAGTTCTTCAAAATTATTTTTGGGGTGCATTTGGTGCAGTAATTTTTGCTCTGCTTGGTGGGTTGCTTCTCACACAAGTTTTAAATGGAATTACAGAAAATAAAGCTGAGATTGAGTATCTCGGCACTATTGCCGTAGCACCGGTGATTGAAGAAACAACAAAAGGAATTTTCCTGTTCATAACCGTAAGCAGGACAAAATTTGATAACATTACGGATGGAATAGTTTATGGCGGAGCAATTGGTTTGGGATTTGGAATGACTGAAAACTTTCTTTATTTCATTACATATTCTGAAAATATAGCAGGCTGGATCTATCTCGTAATTATCAGAACATTTTTTTCTGCCGTCATGCATTGCATTGCAACCGGGACTTTTGGCGCATTTTTAGGTTATTCAAAATTTAAAAGATCATCCGTAAAAATTCCGCTAATAATTTCAGGTCTGCTGCTTGCAATTCTTATTCATTTTATATGGAATTACAGCATAATTACAAAATATTATGCACCATTAGGTTTTTTGTTCATGGGAGTTTCAATTATACTTTTCTGTGCGATATTTATTTCATCTGTTATGAGCGAAAGAAAAATTATTTATAATGAACTACTGGAAGAATCATTGTCAGGAATTATACCCTCACATCACACGGGTATTTTAAGCTCGCTTAAAAGAAACAGCAAAGGATGGATTGATGAATCGATCAGAAAAACTTATATCTCCACAGCCACTGCACTCGCTTTTAGAAGGTATCAAATCAGAAATATTACCGGTAAGAAAAAGTTACTTTACGAAAATGAAGTGATACATTACAGAAATTTAATAAGCAGTATGCTGTCACCTGTAATTAATAAAGATGAATAAATATTCTATTTTTATTATTGCACTCAGACCAATACTTAATCCTGAAAAGATTAAAGTGTTTGATAAACTTAGTAAACACTTCTCCGTTTATTTAAATTCACTTCTTTATTTAAATTGGATAGAAATTTTATCTTTGCTTGAAGAAAATATTGATTTTTATCTTATTTTCAACCAAAAAGATAAAGATTTTATTCCCAAGAATTTTATACCTGAATCAGGAAAATTAATTCTTTTTGAAGCCGGTAAAGGTAAGTCGTTACTTACCATACTTAAAAATTCGAGATTCGGCGGACAATCAAGACGAATTTATATTTTCTTTAACTCAATCGGAATTAAAAAAGAAGACATTACTAAAACCTTTGATCTGCTTGCAATTAATGATCAATCAATTGTCATTGGTAAATCAGATAATGGACGAATTGCATTCCTGGGAACTAATACTGGAAATGAAATAATTTTGAAACATTTGTTTTCAGGAAACACTGCCTATGATAAGCTTCTCAATAGATTAAGCAAAGAGGATATTTTTTTTCAGACAATTGATAAATTTTCATCAATATATAATTTTAGCGACTTGAAAAAACTATATATTGAGCTATCAAAAAAGGATAGTCTTTCGTTCTGCAGTGAAAATATGCAAGAGCGCTTTAACGACTTATTTGTTGAATATAAAGATTTATTAAATGAGTAAAATTGGAATTTTCGGCGGCACATTCGATCCCATACACATGGGGCATCTTATAACGGCTCAATCCGTCAGAGAAATCAGGGAATTGGACAAAATTATTTTTATTCCGGCATTCATTTCTCCACATAAGACTTCTGCAGATGCAAGCTCGACCGAACACCGGGCAAATATGATTAAAATTGCAATCGAGGATGTTCCCTTTTTTGAATATTCGGATATTGAAATTAAAAAAGGCGGAATTTCTTATACGGTTGATACGCTAAGTGAACTAAAAAAAGTCTACGATGAAATTGAATTTATAGTCGGCTACGATAATATTTTTTCTTTCCATAAATGGAAAGATCCCGATGATATTTTAAAACTTGCAAAAATCATTGTTTTAAAGAGAAAATCATCGTTACCTCCACCATTTGAGGATAAGTATTATCATCAGGCAATTTTTGTGCAAACCAGAGGAATAGAGATCAGTGCGACAGATATTCGTGAAAGAGTAAAAAATAATCAGCCGATTCATTTTCTCGTTCCACAAAAGGTAAAAGAGTATATCTACGAACAAAAATTATACAGGCAGTAATTTGAAAATTCTTGTAACGGGCGGTGCAGGTTTTATTGGTTCACAAGTTGCTGACTCTTACATTGAAAATGGTCACGAGGTGGTGATACTAGATAACCTTTCAACGGGGAAAAAAGAAAATATTAATCCACTTGCAAAGTTCATTAATATTGACATAACCGATAAAAAAATCCGTCAACTTTTTAACGAAGAAAAATTCGATGTTGTAAATCATCATGCAGCACAAATTGATGTAAGAAGATCTGTCGCTGATCCTATTTACGATGCCAGCATAAATATAATTGGCACAATAAACATTTTGGAACATTGTGTCAAAGCTGGAGTGAAAAAATTTATTTTTGCATCTACCGGCGGTGCGGTTTACGGCGAGCAAAAATATTTTCCAGCAGATGAAAATCACCCGGTTAATCCGGTTTCACCGTATGGAATAACAAAGTTAAGCATAGAAAAATATCTTCATTTTTATCAAATTGAGTATGGATTGAACTACTCAATATTAAGGTATGCGAATGTCTATGGACCAAGACAAAATCCATTTGGTGAGGCAGGTGTTGTTGCAATTTTTACAAATAAATTATTGCAGGCTCCACAACCCGTTATAAATGGTGATGGTAGTCAAGCCCGCGATTATGTTTTTGTAGGCGATGCTGTAAAAGCTAATTTGTTAATTTTAAAGGACAATACATCCAGAATTTATAATATTGGAACTGGAATTGAAACAAATGTTATTGAACTTTTCGGATTATTGAATGAATTAACAGGAAGCAATTCTGATAAAAAGTATGGACCACCAGCCAAAGGAGAACAGATGCGAAGTGTAATTTCATCTGAAAAAATCTATAAAGAGCTGAATTGGAAACCATCTACTCCGCTTAAGGAAGGTTTAAAAAGAACTATGGATTACTATAAAAAAAATAAATAAAAATTGTGTCCATAACAGAAGAATTAATTGAAAATCTTTATAGAGCAAACCGGAGATCGATAGCACGTTCCATTTCGATTGTTGAGAATGACAGCATTGATTCGTCCGAATTGTTAAAAAAGATTCATTCGAAAATTGGCGATGCATATAGAATTGGAATTACCGGTCCTCCGGGAGCAGGTAAGAGTACTATAACAAATCATCTTACAAAATACTACAGAAAGCAAAACAAAAAAGTAGGAATCATCGCAGTCGATCCAACCAGCCCATTTACCGGAGGTGCACTTTTAGGTGATAGAATAAGAATGAATGAAATTGGAATTGATGCCGGCGTTTTCATCAGAAGTATGGCAACAAGGGGAAGCCTTGGCGGATTAAGTAAAAAAGCAATCGATGCTGCGGATGTTTTAGATGCTGCTGCTTTTGATTTGATAATTTTAGAGACAGTCGGCGTCGGTCAATCTGAACTGGATATCGCTCAAGCCGCCGACACAACAATTGTCGTTCTCGTTCCTGAATCAGGTGACTCCGTGCAGGCAATGAAAGCTGGTCTGATGGAAATAGCTGATTTTTTTATCTTAAATAAAAGCGACAGACCTGGAGCAGAACAAGCCATAGCCTCGTTACAGACTATTTTGATGATGAAGGACCATGATGAAAAAACGTGGATGCCGAATATTATAAAGACTGTTGCCTCCGAGAATAAAGGAATAATTGAGATTGCCGATGAAATTGAACGGCACAAGGATTTTATGAAAGTAAACAAACTGTTTATTCAAAAAAGAGAAAAGCAGATGAAGTTGAGAATTAAAGAAATAGTTGAAAGTAAAATCAGAAAACAAATATGGAGTGAAAGTGGAGAAAATTTCTTAAATTTATCTCTAGAAAAAGTTGTTTTAGGGGATTTATCTCCCTACCACATAGCTGATGAAATTATCGAAGAGTTTATAAGACGGAAAAACTAATTTCTGAGGTACGGAGCACCCTAACTCTCACAAAAAATTCGAAAAGGCTATAAAATGGAAACCAACAGCCAACCATTCATCCTTGAACTAACAGAAAATCAAATTATTATTCGTGATACGATACGTGATTTTGCCGAGAAAAAAATCCGTCCAAAAGTAATGGAATGGGATGAAGCACAACATTTTCCAATGGAAATTTTAAAAGAACTAGGAGAGCTTGGATTTATGGGAATATTATTTCCCGAAGAATACGGTGGTGCCGGTTTAGGTTATGTTGATTTTGTAATAATTATTGAAGAACTTGGCAAGGTCGATCCATCCATTTCACTTTCCGTAGCTGCTCACAACGGATTGTGTACTAATCACATTTTTCGGTTTGCAAGTGAAGATTTAAAGAGAAAATATCTGCCTGATCTGGTTACAGGTAAAAAAATCGGTGCGTGGGGACTAACAGAACCCTCTTCCGGAAGCGATGCAGCGGGAATGAAAACTTTCGCGGAAAAAAAGGGCAACAAATTCATTCTTAACGGAAGCAAAAATTTTATTACCCATGGTACTTATGGTGAAACTTCGGTTATCATGGCAATTACTGATAAGAATGCCGGCAAGCATGGAATATCTGCATTTATACTCGAACAAGGGATGCCTGGATTTATCATCGGGAAAAAGGAAAATAAATTAGGGATGAGAGCCTGCGAGACCACACAACTGGCATTTGAAAATTGTGAAGTGCCTGCCGTGAACCTGATTGGCAAAGAAGGTGAAGGATTTATCCAAGCGATGCAGATACTTGAGGGTGGAAGAATTTCTATAGCAGCACTTAGCCTTGGTTTAGCCCAGGGCTGTTTAATTGAGTCACTAAAATATTCCCAGGAAAGAGAACAATTTGGCAGACCACTTTCAGCATTCCAAGCGACACAATTTAAATTGGCTGATATGAAAACAAATATTGATGCTGCTCGTTTGTTAACTTTCCGGGCTGCTGCAATGAAGGACAAAGGTTTACCAAATGTCCGCGAAGCTGCAATGGCAAAACTTTTTGCAAGTGAAACAGCTGAAAAAGCAGCAAGTGAAGCAGTACAAATTCACGGCGGATACGGGTTTGTAAAAGATTATCCTGTGGAAAAATATTACCGCGACGTAAAACTTTTAACTATCGGAGAAGGAACTTCTGAAATACAAAGAATTGTAATTGCCAGAGATTTATTAATGAAATAAGTAATCTTAAACTTACTATATTTGAAAATATAATCTTCGCTTCAGATTAAAATTAACTCCCCTTTCCATTGAAAAGGATTGGTGTCAGGTATTTTATGAAATCAATTGGTACTAAAATAAAAGAGAATGAAGCTTTTCTGAAAAGGGAAGACTTTCAAAAAGAACTTATCCGGAGGCTGGGAGCCGAAAGGGATAAAATTAAACTTGGCGGTGGTGAGAAGTCAATTCAAAAACAGAAAGAGAAAGGCAAACTAACTGCCCGCGAGAGAATAAATCTGCTATTGGACAATCCAAAAGATTTTTGTGAGTTAAATACTTTTGCGGCTTATAATATGTACAGAGAGTTTGGAGGTGCGCCTTCTTCAGGAACAATTTTCGGAATTGGCAAAATAAGTGGCAGGCTTTGTATGATTGTTGCAAACGATGCCACTGTGAAAGCAGGTGCATGGTTTCCCATTACGGCAAAGAAAAATTTACGTGCACAGGAAATTGCCATGGAGAACCACTTACCGATAATTTACTTAGTTGATAGTGCTGGTGTTTTCCTTCCTATGCAGGATGAGATCTTCCCTGATAAGGAACACTTTGGAAGAATCTTTAGGAATAATGCAGTAATTTCCTCAAAAGGAATTCCACAAATTGCTGCTATAATGGGACCTTGTGTCGCCGGCGGGGCTTATTTGCCGATAATGAGCGATGAAGCTTTAATTGTTGAAGGTGAAGGTTCTGTTTTTCTCGCAGGTGCTCATTTAGTACGGGCTGCAATTGGTGAAAAAATTGACAACGAAAGTCTCGGCGGTGCTAGAGTTCAATCAAATATTTCAGGCGTTACAGATTATATAATGAAAAATGATGAGGAGTGTTTAAAACAAATTCGCAGTCTTGTTGATAAATTTGGAAAACGTAACACTGCGGACTTTAATAGAATTGAATCTAAGGGACCAAAGTTTGATCCAAAAGAAATTTACGGTTTTCTACCGGAGGATACCATAAAACCATACGACATGTACGAAATTATAGCAAGAATTGTAGATGATTCTGAGATTGATGAATATAAAGCCGGTTACGGCAAAACTGTAATTACTGCTTATGCAAGGATTGATGGCTGGTCTGTCGGAATTGTAGCAAATCAGCGTAGCGTTTCAAAAACAGAAACCGGGGAAATGCAAGTTGGAGGTGTAATATATTCAGACAGTGCTGATAAAGCCACAAGATTTATAATGAACTGCAATCAGAAAAAAATACCACTGTTATTTTTACAAGACGTAACAGGTTTCATGGTAGGCAGCCGGGCTGAGCATGGCGGAATTATTAAAGACGGTGCAAAAATGGTAAATGCCGTTGCCAATTCCGTTGTACCAAAGATTACAATTATTATTGGAAATTCATTCGGCGCCGGTAACTATGCAATGTGTGGTAAGGCTTACGATCCAAGATTTATATACGCTTATCCAAATGCAAAAATTGCTGTGATGGGTGCTTCACAGGCTAGCAGCGTACTATTAGATATTAAAATAAAACAAGCAGAAAAAAGCGGTAAAAAAGTAACGGATAAGGAAAAGCAACAATTGTTGGATGAAATCACTAAAGCATACGATGAAAAAAATAATCCATATTATGCTGCAGCAAGACTATGGGTTGATGAAATAATTGATCCCGCGGAAACAAGAAAATACATTTCAAAGGGAATTGAAGCAGCAAATCACAATCCTGAAATTCCGAGATTTAATCCGGGTGTGATTCAAACTTAGATGATGACAAAAGCACTTTCAATCTGTGTTTTTAGCCTCCTCTTGTGTTCATGTTTTATTCTACCTCAGCAAAGTGAGATTTCCAAAGCAGTGAATTATCTCTCAGATTTTATTGCCTCGGAACAATTCGTAAAATTAAAAGAAGATAATTCCGATTTGGCACTTGCGGATACTATTTATCTGCGGGCAATAGACTATTATCAAAATGATTATGCAGAAGCATTGCTTGCACTGACATTTGCTACCATTCCTTACAGAGAAGTCCCCTTAATAATCCCATTAATAAATGTCAGGATTTACTATCCACTCATTTCTACAGATAAAGAAACATTCAATCGAAAAAATGAAAACCTGCCATCACATTTTTTTTATGATTCACCTTCAAATCAGTACGGTGATAAAGACAAACTTGCACACTTTTTCGGAAATGCATATATAGGCTATGCAGAAAGCATTTTGGATTTAGCTGACGTATTTGGTTATTTTGTGGAAGCTTTTGAGGAAGATTTTAAGGCGCAGTCCAAAATTGATTTCAGAGATATGGAGGTTAATTGGTACGGTGTACTTTTCGGAAATTTACTCGAAGAAAACAAGAATATTCTTCCATCGGAAGTTTTAATTATTCGATCATTCAGATATAATATCATAGTTTTATGAATACTGTACTCATCATCGATGATGAAAAAGAAATATGCGAAAGCATAAAGATGATCCTCGAATATGAGGGATATCATGTAAATTCATTTACATCAGCAATGCAGGGGCTAAAGTTTTTTGAGGAAAATAAAATTGCTTGTTTGCTTCTTGATATTCAGATGCCGGAAATGAATGGGTTTGAAGTTCTGAAAAAGGTCAAACAACTCAATCCTTCAATCTCGGTTGTAATAATTTCAGCTCATGGTAGTATAGAAAATGCAATTAAGGCTACAAAGCTTGGCGCATTCGACTTCATTGAAAAACCCATAGACAGGGAAAAGCTTTTAATCAGCGTTCGCAACGCTGTTGAGCAATCCAATTTATTAAATGAAAATATTGAAATAAAAAAATCGTTAGAAGGTGAAGGTGAAATTCTCGGTCAAAGCAAAGCAATAAGTAATATCTTAGAGCTTATTGAGAAAGTCGCCCCACTGGACACGCGAATTTTAATTTCCGGTGAAAACGGGACAGGAAAAGAGCTCGTAGCCAAAGCCATCCACAAACACAGCCTGCGAAAAGATAAACCATTTATTGAAGTTAATTGTGCTGCAATTCCAAATGAGCTTATTGAATCTGAATTATTTGGACATGAAAAAGGATCTTTTACCGGAGCAGTTTCTCAGCGGATCGGAAAATTTGAGCTTGCAAACAAAGGCACCATCTTTTTGGATGAAATTGGAGATATGAGTCATCAAGCACAAGCAAAAGTTTTAAGAGCAATTGAAGATGGAAAAATTGAGCGCGTTGGAGGCGGGAAAAAAATTGATGTTGATGTAAGAATTATCGCTGCAACAAACAAAGATCTCCTTGTAGAAATCGAAAAGGAAAATTTCAGAGAAGATTTATATCACCGCTTGAATGTAATTCCGATCAACATCCCTCCGCTGAAAGATAGAAAAGAAGACATACCAATCTTAATTGAACATTTTTCAAATGATATTACTACAAAGCACAAAAAAGCTTCTGTCACATTTCTGGATGATGCGATAAAACTTCTAAAAGAGAATAATTGGAGCGGTAATGTACGCGAGCTGAAAAATGTTATTGAAAGAATAATAATAATTGTTGATAGAAAGGAAATCAGCAGAAAAGATATTGAGTTTCTGTTTAAACCGGGAAAAGAAAGTGTCGATGATATAATCGATGGAAGCAATTCATTTCAGGAATTTAAAGAAAAAGCCGAACGGGCTTTTATATTAAAACAGCTTAACGAAAATAACTGGAACATAAGCAAAACAGCTGAGATAATGGATATTCAACGAAGCCATCTTTATAATAAAATGAAAAAATATGAAATTGAGAAAGGAGAAGAATAATGAGCACAATTTTCTCCAAAATTATTAATAAGGAAAT
>WOR8_10001560_pt1 | contig 27412 bp, 19 predicted proteins | sample DeeMarSeWOR38_10_FD_19890 | JGI IMG/M metagenome (IMG submission 19890) | reverse complement strand
TTCTTCTTGCTAACCTGGACAGACGAACTGGGCTGTAACAACCGCATCTCCTCGATGACGTCCAGCATCAGGTAGGTGACCTCGTTGACAGCGTCGGAGCCGTCCTCCTTCACACCTCCCAAGTTGATCTGGGCAAAGTCGGTATATGTACTACTTTCTGCTGCTGTAACGCCAACTTTGGGCGGTGCGGGCTGGTTGTTGAATTTGATCCACAAGCACTGCAATAGCTCTTCCGCCGCCTCGCGGGTGAGCGTTCCCTCCTCGATCCCCCTCTTGTAGAACGGGTACACATGCTGATCCAGTTTGCCCGGGTTGAACGCATCCCAAGGGTTCAGCTCCGTTGTCACGCCAAGGTGGACGAACCAATAGTACTGCAGCGCTTCCCAGAAATCCTGGGGCGCGTCGGCGGGCACGTGTGAACAGACCTCGGCGATACGTTCTAATTCCCTTTTCCTGTGCAGATCCTGCTCCTGCTGCGCCAACTCTCGAGCCTTGTCCGCGTGGCGTTCCGCAAAGCGGATCAAAGCATCGGCGCAGATGTTCATCGCCTTGAGTTCCTCCTGTTTATTGTAGGCATCTGGATCGTTCAGGTAATCAAGGCTATCCAGGCTTTGTTGAATGTCCTGTTTGAAGTCGAGAAATCCTTTGTGATAGATTTTGCCATCCAAGACGGTGTGACCAGGAGATCGCTGCTCCATGAATTCGGTGAAGACCCCAGCTTCATACGCTGCCTTCCATTCATCGGTCATTTCCCGAAAGATCAGTTCGCGCATAGTCTTCCCCCGCCAGAAGGGGATGATGGTTTCCTCGTAAGTCTGCCGGACTTGGGGAGAAACGGTAAAGGGGATCTTTTCCCTGGCATCGAGAATGTCCAGATCCTCCAGGCTATGGCAGCATAGCTCTGGATAGGTCGGTGCGGCTTTCGGGGCCGGACCTTTTTCACCGACGATGAGTTCACCTTCGTTTATGCAGATGGTCTTATGCTCCGCTAGGTATAGGAAGGCCAGCGCACGGCGCACGGGTGCGGACATCAGCCCCAAATTCTCTTGATAGAATTCGGTCAACAGTTCGGCGCGTTCGGATGAGATGGAGGGCATAGCCTCTAGGCTTTGCTGCCTTAGCCGGGCGACTCTTTCGCTCATAAACATGGCCTCAACCTCCTATTCTCACCTGTAGGCCGAAGGCTTGCAGGCTTTGCGCTATCCTGGCCACACTCTCGTTTGAGGGGGGCCGGACTTCGGATAGCTCGTAGCTTCTCTTCAACCGTTTGTACTTGTCAACGGCTGTGTGATGGTAGGGCAAGATGTCAACCCGATTCAGACCGAGCATAGCGGCTGCATATTCCCCTGTCTGTTGGACGTTATCATCATCGTCATTTATTCCGGGTATGATAGGCATCCGCAAAATGACGTTGTGACCTCGCGCGGACAGCATCTGCAGGTTTGTCAAGATCAATTCGTTGGACACACCAGTGTATTTGCGATGCCTTGTGCTATCCATGAGCTTGAGATCGTATAGAAACAGATCTACAAACCGTCGAATGCTGTCCAACATTTCCCATGCTGCAAAACCGCACGTGTCCAGGGTAGTGTGAATCTCCCGCTCTTGGCAGGCCTGCAAGAGTGAGTACAAGAAATCCCTCTGCAGCAGGGGTTCTCCGCCCGAGAATGTCACACCGCCACCCGATTCATCGTAAAAGGCGACGTCGCGTTCGATCTCCATCATCACCTGCGCTACCGTCATCTCCCGGCCTGCGATCTGGCGGGCTTCGGCGTAACAAGACTCGACGCAAGTCCCACACAGCACGCATTTCTCTTCGTCAGTGTACGCAAGGTCCCCGTCTCCAGCGATTGCGCCTTGGGGGCAGACAGTCTCACAAGTCCCACACCTGATACATCGCCTGGCTTGGAACACCATTTCCTGTCCCACGGCTTGGCTCTCGGGGTTATGACACCACCAGCAGTTAAGAGGACAGCCCTTGAAAAAAACAGTGGTCCGAATCCCAGGCCCGTCGTGGATGGAAAACCTCTGAATGTCGAATACTATGCCTGTCTTCAAACGACATCCGTCCGTTTCAGCGCCTTATTCCAACGTGTGGCGCTCGTGCCCCGTCACAGTAATTTCGACAAGCTGCATTCGGCCCTCGTGGGCACGATGCTCTTCATGTTCCCTCGCAGGGACCGGCAGGCATAATCCGTGTGATGGGACACTCGCGCTCATTATAGCACAGACGATACGCGCAACCAACCAGGAGCTTAAAACGTGAGGTGCAAAGCCTGAGAGGTGATGATCCTGGCCGAGCCGACTTCACGTCTCGAGCTTCCCGGGAGGGATCCTGTAGGTTATTATCTAGATACTGGCTTCAATGGCTTGCTTAAGCTCGGTCTTTTCCTTGCGTGGGAACAGTGTGCGGAAAGCCATGCGGAAGGTACGGCGCCAGTTGACCCAGAAGTCCCTGCGCGTAACGATGCGGGCGACCCGGCTTGGACGCAGATAGAAGCGGCGATACGCCTCACGCCATTTGCGTTCGATAAGGTCGGCGGTCATCTCGCCTATCTCATAGCGCGCCTTGCCCTCAAAGAAGACATAGTCCTCCCAGTCTTCCACCAACAGGCGACCCTGGCGCTTGGCGATTTCATAGACAAGGGTGCCGGGATAGGGCGTCAGCATCGAGAAATTGGCGATCATGGGGTCCAATTCGATAGCTAATTGGATGGTGCGTTCCATAGTCTCCTCGGTTTCGCCAGGCAGCCCAATAATGAAGAAGCCGATAGTCTCCAGTCCGACGGCTTTAGCATTCTTGAAAGCACGGCGGATGGTATCGTGGTCTATCTTCTTGTCGATGGACAGCAGGATGTCGGGATCACCGGATTCGACTCCAAAGGCGGTTCGCTTGAGTCCAGCTGCCTTCAACTTGGCCAGGAATTCCTTGGATGCCAGATTGGCCCGAATGCCGTTTACAAAGATCCACGGCACATGGTTGAGCTTGTGCTTGATGAGCAGGTCAGACAGCTCTACGAGCCGATCCACCTTGATGTTGGCGCTGTCGTCGAGTACGCCAATTTCTTGGGCGCCCAGATCCTCGACCAGATGTTGCCATTCTGCAAAAACGCTCTCAGCACTGCGTGCGCGCCACTTTTGAGGCATGATGCTCTGGGAGCAGAATGTGCAACGGTAGGGACAGCCGCGGGAGGTAAGGATACTGAAGCTTTTGGCACCCTCAATTGCGTCGGTGGCCGGTTGGAGATTGGTGTAACACTCCATCTTGAAGACGTGATAGGCTGGCCAGGGCAGCTCGTCCAGGTCGGCGATGGGGGGATGGTCGGGGTGATTGTGCATCTCACCCTGGTTGCTCTGGAAAGTGATGCCCAGTATGTGATCCAGATGCCTGGCCTGAGGGTCAAGTAGGTCGTGGGCCGTGAAGTTGGGATTGGCAGCCAACTCCTTTTCTACTACTTCGCACACCTCCAGCCAAATCTCTTCCCCTTCTCCTCTGGCTACCACGTCGATCTCGGGCCGTTCAGCACTCTCAAATGGTAAGACCGATGGGTGTGGGCCACCAATGACGATGGGTATGTCCTTTACATCCTTGATGGCCCGGGCAGTGCGCCAGGCCTGCTTTACCTGCGGGGTGTTGGCGGTGATGCCCACTATGTCCGGTCGAAAGCGGCGTACTGCGTCGGTCACAGGCTCGTCTTCTACGTCAGCGTCAAACAGGAACACATTGTCGCCGCGCCGTTCGGACACGGCAGCCAAGTACGCCAGCCCCAAATGGGGTGTGGTGCGGGTATCGATAGGCAGGCGGAACTTCGGGTTGATTAACATAACACGCACAGGTAAGTGCCTCCCTTTTTCAGAGTATGTTCCAAGTGTAAATCCACCAGGAACACGTGCTTGCCAAGCAAAGTTGATTCTACACCCTTTTTGGCTTCAGTCAAATTCGGACAAATGCACTCCGAAAACGATGTCGGCGCGAGATTCACTATACCGCAACCTGCTGTGCTATACATCGGGCAGTCGGCGTAAAAATGCGACTAGGGTGTAGGCCATTCGGCCAGTATATGTTTGTTTCTCCTTGTCATTTCGGTGTTTCCTTGGCGAGATATGGACGATCACTGGAGAGGGACGCCTGGTTATCTGCATCAGGCGGTGGTATAATACCGCCTGTTCAAATCAAGCGACAGGAGGCATTCGATGACGACTAGTATGAGCAAGCGGGAGCGTCTGGAGGCGACCATCGCCGGTGAGCCGGTGGACCGGGTTGCCGTGGCCTTATGGACATTGGCCGGGTGATGACCAGCGCGCCGAGGATCTGGCCCGCTCCACCCTTGACTTTCAGCGGGTCTTCGACTTCGATTTCATAAAGGTCACTCCTTCCAGCAACTACTGCCTGGCTGGCTGGGGCGCCGAGACGCGCTGGGTGGGCAATCAAGAGGGCACGCGTGAGTGGGGCTCGCGGGTGATTCAAGGGCCGGAAGATTGGACCCAGCTCCAGGCTCAGGACCCCTATAGCAGCCTGCTGGATGAGATTCGTCAGGCATTGGTCATCGTTGGTGGTGAGGTGGGCGAGCAAGTGCCCTTTATCCAGACCATCTTCAACCCGCTGGCCCAGGCTAGGAACCTGGCCGGCGAGCGACTGCTGTTCGACCTCCGCCAACATCCCGAAGCCCTTAAAGCTGGACTGGAAACCATCACCGAGACGACGGTGCGCTTCATTGAGGCAATCCAGGAATCGGGTATTGCGGGGATCTTCTTGGCCCTACAGCACGCCACATATGATCTGCTGACTGAGGCCGAGTATCAGGAGTTTGGCCGGCCTTATGATCTGCGTATCCTGGAGGCGACGGAAGGACTATGGTTCAATCTATTGCATCTGCACGGGAATAACGTGATGTTCGACCTGGTCGCCGATTACCCCGTACAGGCCATCAACTGGCACGATCAGGAAACGCCACCATCGTTGCCTGAGGCTATGGCCCGGTTTTCTGGGGCGTTGGTGGGTGGTTTGCGTCAGTGGGAGACGATGCTGCGTGGCACGCCCGACTGGGTGCGCGCCGAAGCCCAGGCGGCTATTGAGGAGGCTGAAGGACGTCGGCTCATCGTTGGCACCGGTTGTGTGACGCCCATCACTGCGCCATTGGGCAATATCCGGGCTGCACGAGAGTCCGTGGAGAGCAAAGCCTAGAGCGTGATCAACGCATGGAGTGGGTAGCTGGCGGAGGCTGGGACTAGGGAATACTGAATACACAGTACGAAGTAGGAAATTATCATGATAGATGGAAGAGCGCCGTATACTTATTGCCCGCATTGCCGGACGGAGTTGAAAGAGCAGTTGGTGTTCGGGCGGACTAGAAGGGTGTGCTCTGAGTGCGGGTTCGTCCATTTCCTAGATCCGAAGGTGGGGGCGGGTGTGCTAGCGGAACGGGATGGCAAGGTGGTACTCGTGCGTCGGGCGGTAGTGCCCGCGCTGGGATCTTGGTGCCTACCCTCAGGTTTTGTGGAATATGACGAGGGCCCGGAACAAGCTGCCATCCGCGAGTTCCTGGAAGAGACCGGGCTTCAAGTACAGCTCACCGGCCTGTTGGATGTGAGACAGTACAGAAATGATTCGCGGGGGCCGGGTATCGTCATCCTCTACCGAGGGCAGGTCATCGGCGGCGAACCTCATCCGGGCGACGACGCCAGCGAGGTCGGCCTCTTCGGCCCGGATAAGCTGCCAGAGGACATCGCCTTCGCCACGCATCGCCGGGCACTGGTTCTCTGGCAGAGAGAAGTGCGACGCGACGACTAGTACCCCATCACATGGATTGTGCTTGCAGGCCCCTACTAGGGGCAGGCCCCTATCAGGGGCAGGTCTCTGTGAGGGAATATGAAGAGGATCGTGCCCATGAGGACCGAACGCAGCATAGCGAAATCACTGTGACCGGGAGCTAGTAATCAATCTCAAACACGTACACCTGGTGACAGGCGGTGTCGGTGACGTAAAGGGTGCGAGTGGCTTCGTCCAAATAGATGCCCACTGGTTGGCACAGGGGCGTTGGCCCGGCCTGTGTCCACTGATCCAGCAGTCGGCCGTCGGGGGAATAATGTTGGATGGCCCCCTCTTCCGGGGCCGTGATCAGGAGGCTGCCGTCCGGCGCCAGAGTCAGGTGGGGGCCGTCGTAGGCGATGCTATGCGGGATGGGCCAGGACACCAGGCCTCCTCCTGCATTGTCAACCAATTGCACGCGCTGGTTGTATGCTTCGACAACGTAATAGACCCCACGCTCATCGACCGCTATGTCGGTCGGTTCGCTGAATTGGGACAGTCCCTGCCCTGTCTCTCCCATTTGTTGTTTGATGTCTCCTGTGGAAGTTAGGAACAGCAGTCGACCACCGCCCGTGTCGGCCAAAACCAGCGTGTCATCCTCGAACACGGTCATGCCTCGTGGATGATAGGCCTGCATGGCCGGCCCACCGATACGATCTACCGGCCGTCCGTCGCCATCAAAGCGGTAGATCCAGCCATCGGGTGAGTCCAACACCAGCAGTCGGTCTTGGCTGTCGGCATCCAGGGCCAGCGGCTCTTGAAATGGTTCCGCGCCTCCGGTCGATTCGCTGCGGAAGGTCCCATCCCGATTCCAGGCCTGTACCCGCCTATTGCCGGTGTCTGCAATAAAGACAGTGTCGTCGATGACCGCCACGTCACGAGGCTCGAGGAATTGGCCCGGCCTGTCTCCGGGCTCACCCCAGGTTGCCTGCCAGTTCAGTTCCAAAGGTGCTAGATCCTCGACGGTCGACGGAAGTATGGGGGGCTGAAGCGACCGGGGCTCCGTGTGTCCAGGCCACAGGTATGCTGCTGGGATAATTTCGTTTTCGCCGCTAGGTCGCGTCCAGTACATGTGGATGCGAGAACGACCGGTCAAGTCCTGGTAGGTGATGCGCAAGTCGTGCGGTCCCGCCTCCAGATAGATTGGCTCTTCAACGTACTCATCGGGTATCTTAGCTTCGACGAGCAATTGGTCGTCCAGGTAAAGTCGGGCTTCGTCTACAGCACGCAGACCCAATCGATAAACACCGCTCTCAGGCGCATTGAGCACCCCCGTCCATTCCACACTGTACGGACGTGGCAGGGGCGTGAGGTGGAAGTAGACGTCGAGGACGGGGTCAATTCGCTCCATCTGCGGTGTTCCCTCCCAGTCGGGATTGGCGTAGTATTTGCCTAGGAGACCCTGACTGCTGATCGGGAAGCTGTACAAAGCCCAGGCGGGTATGATTTCCCTTTCCCCTTGCGGTGGCTGCCACCACAGCCTGACCTGGCCCTGACCACCAGTGGCCCGCAGCAGCAAGTCGTGATTCCCTATCGCTAGAGTTGTTTCCAGCCTCAGGCTATCTACCCCTTCAACGGTTTCTCCGTCCATGGTCAGCTCTACGTAATCAGGCGCCTGGACCTCCAGCGTATACTGACCGTATTCTGGCGCGTAGAGAACACTACGCCACTCAGCCACAAAAGGCAGATTCAGCGGCGCGTCAGTGGGCCACGCTGCGTCGATCGTTGAAGAGCGCGACGTGTTTATGGGGTCTCCGTCCCAATCGTCCCCTGGCCAGTAGCGTCCCTCTACTCCCTGAACACTGGCTATGTCTTCAGGTTCCAGGTAAAGGAAGAGGACGGCGGGCGATGTGTACTCAGACTCAGCCGGCAGTGTTTCGAAGTGAGCCGTCGGATAGATTTGGCGAGCTAGGGTGAAAACCCATTCATCGTCAGGATGGATGAAATAGACTACCGGCCTGTCGGGTGGTTCACGGGCGGGTAACGGATCCAGGAGTGGGATCACTTTGCGGCTGCTTTGTGCGGAGTCCTCTGGTGCGTGGAACCGAACGCTGGCGTGATCGTCAAAAAACTGGGAGTTATAATAGACCGGCTGGGGGCCTAACTCTGCCATTGTCTTGCCCACCAAGGTCTCAGCTGTGGAGAACTCCATCCATACCCTTGGGTCGTGTGCCTGTGCCCCAAAGTACGTGTAGGCGTTACTGAAGGCGATGCCTCCCAGTACCACGATCACCAGCCCCAGACTGTAGCGCGGGCGGGTGATGTGCGCTGCCCAACGAAGCTCTGCCCAGAGGGTGTCCAAACTGAGAGCAACGAAGTAGACGACTGCAGGCAGAGCCCCAATCGAACGCAGTGACTGAGGCGCTTCAAAGTCAAGCGTCAGGATGCCTCCCATCAGTCCTGTCACGAGCAGACACAGGAAAAAGATGCTGAGACGGTCACGGCGAACTATAGCCAGCCCCAATCCCAACGCGAATAGTATTGCCGACAGGCGGTCCAGCATGGGCGCCCCAGGAAGATTGTGGCGACCGTTGCTGTCGCCCTTGTAGTTGAACATAAGCAGATGCTTCTGTACGTTGTTAGCCAGCGCCCGCGCCAGGTTTGGGTCCTCCCGATTCTGGAAAACCGAGACGTGGCGGGCGCGTCCCCAGAATGTCCCGCTGTCTCGCCAGGCGTACTGGATAGCGGGCATTGCCGCCAACCAGACTGCAACCAGGAGTAGGCCCAGGTTTATTGCCAGCCAGTGGCGGTTTCTATGCACCTTCTGATTGCTGGCTTTCTCCTGGGTCGCCGGTGTCTCGGCATCCCTGTGGGATAGGTCGGCGCGTCCCGGCTGGGCCATGCAGGCCGGGGCATCCCTGCGGGACAGGTAGTGAGTAGCTAACATAATCAGCACGAACAAAATGCCAGCTGCTACGAATAGGCGGTAGGGGCTGTAGAAACACAGCCCCAGCCCCACCGATAGTCCGAGCCAGGTTACAGCCCGTAACGGTCCCGGCCGAGCCCGAACTGCGCGCAGGGCAAAATACAGGGTCAGGAACTCGAAGAAGGTAGCGTCTACACCATTCATGGCGATTCGGCTGAAGTTCACGTGCCAACGCATACCAGCTACTAAGACGGCCAGCAGCAAACCCCATCTGCGCCCGCCGTATTCACGTCCAAAGAGATAGGCGGCCACGACAGTGCCTAAGCCGAACAGGACGCTGACGGACCGCAAGGCAATTATGTTGTCGCCCAAGAGCCGCATCGACAGCGCGAGCAGGTACAGATGGTGGGCCACCTGGTTCATCGCCACTGAGAACACAGGGCGAAAAGTCAACTCTTGGAGAATGCGGCGGGCCTCTAGACCTGCTGTGGCCTCGTCGTACCAGGTGCCGAAGGGGAGCGAGAAGAACTGAAAGAGGCGCATGAAGAGTGCCAGAAGCAGAATACCCAGCAGCCACAGGTTGGGTTGGCGGATAGACTGAGGAACATAAGTAGTCTGATTCCCAGATTGCCCCTCTACTGGTTGGGGAAGGGGTTCCTCGGCCAGCCACACGCCGAGCCCAAAGAGTAGCAGGCTCCCAAGGTACGTGAACCAGGCTGCAGTGCTGTGACTCTCAAACCCGAAGAGAAGCCACGATACACCCGATAGAAGCAGAGCTCCAGCGATCACCCACACTCCCGATGGGCCCCTGACGCCTGGGGCAATGCGCGGGTGAAAAAACTTGGGGCTGATGAATGGCTCCTCGCCCTCTTCTCGCCGGAGAGCCCCAAGTTTGGATGCAAATATGGCGATGGCAAGGGCATAGACTATCAACCCTGGCCACAGCTCTTCTCGACCAAAAAGAGCCTGTGCTATCCAGCCTAAGGCCAGAGCGCCCAATGCCCAGACCAGCGTGTCCAACTTGCGGCGCGGCCGCAAACCGGTTGGAGACTGGATTCTCCTCTCCTGGCTATGCTGATGAGAGACCAGATCGGGCGAGTCTGACATTTGTAAGGGGCTTTTCTAGGCAAACAACTCAGTGGATAGATACCGCTCACCGGTGCTCGGCAGCACCGTGACGATGGTCGCCGGGCCCGCCAGCCGCGTAGCCACCTTCAGCGTGGCTGCCATTGCTGCACCACTGGAGATGCCAACTAACAGTCCTTCCTCCCGGGCTATCTTACGGGCAGTCTCAATCGCCTCGTCATTAGTCACCGTGATTACCTCATCCAGTAGTTGCGTGCTGAGCACGTCAGGTATGAAACCCGCCCCTATACCCTGAATCTTGTGGGGACCTGGCTTACTGCCAGAGAGCACCGCTGAGTCGGCTGGCTCGACGCCGATTATTTGCAGCGTGGGAAAGGCCAGGCGCAGTACCTCGCCCACCCCAGTGATTGTGCCTCCAGTACCGATGCCTGCTACCAGGTAATCAATAGGGTCTGGGCATTGTCTGAGAATCTCGGGGCCAGTGGTCCTGCGGTGGACTTGAGGATTGGCCGGGTTTTGGAACTGCTGCGGCATAAAATATCCGTGTTCGGCCACCAACTGCTCGGCGCGCTCGATGGCTCCTTGCATACCATCACCCGCAGGGGTTAATTCCAATTCTGCGCCATAACCCAGCAGAAGCTTGCGGCGTTCAATGCTCATGCTTTCCGGCATGGTCAGGGTCACACGATAGCCCTTAACTGCGCCTACCAGCGACAGCCCGATGCCTGTGTTACCGCTGGTGGGCTCGACGATGGCCCCGCCGGGTTTGAGTTTCCCGTCTCGCTCGGCCGCCTCGATCATGCTGAGTGCGATGCGATCTTTGACGCTGCCGCCAGGGTTCATGAATTCTAGCTTAGCCCAGATGTGCACTACCCCCTCGGGGTTGAGCCGCCGAATCGGCACCAATGGCGTATTGCCAATATAGTCCACAATCGACATGAATTACCTCTTCTTGTTCTTACTTGCCTCTCCCAGTCTCTATCTTCATATCTGGTAAACGAACGTGCCGTCGTTGCCGGGTTCGACAATCGGAGCACTAGAGACCGCCGAGTTATAGACCCGCGAGAAGGGGGGAACCGAGCGGACCAACCACACATTGCCGCCAATAACTGAGTCGTGTCCGATTTCCGTGTCGCCGCCCAGAATCGTCGCCCCAGCGTAGATGGTTACCCTGTCCTCGATTGTGGGGTGGCGTTTCTTGCGCGCCAGCTCTTTCTTGACGCTCAGTGCGCCCAATGTAACACCCTGATAAACCTTCACCTGGTCGCCGATTAGGGTGGTCTCGCCGATGACTACCCCAGTACCGTGGTCAATGAAAAACGAGTCGCCGATAGTCGCGCCGGGATGAATGTCTATGCCGGTTTGGTGGTGTATATACTCGCTCATAATGCGCGGCAGCAAAGGCACGTCACGTTGATATAGAAAGTGTACGATGCGGTGAACTGAAATAGCTGCTAGGCCTGGATAAGCCACGATGACCTCTGCTTCACTCGTGGCAGCCGGGTCCCCTGCCAGGGCGGCGTGCACGTCCATGTGAAGCCGGGCGCGGATTTCGGGCAAAGCATTTAGAAGGTCATTGACAATGCTGGCTGCTTTCTCGGCACATTCTGGGATTTGGTCGCATCGATCATAATCCTGACAATCGTGACATAGGCTCTTGGTGATTTCATTGGCTAGATTCTTGCGTACCCAGCCAACTCGTTCCCCGGTCAAGTAGAGCAAGGCCGACTCGTCGACAGGTTCCCGCTCGTAGTAGCCGGGAAACAGGATTGAGCGAAGCATTTGCAGGATGTCAATCGTACGCTGCCGAGATGGCAGATTCGGGCCCCCGATGTGATTGATGCCGCCCAACTTATCGTACGAATTCAGAATGTCACGCACAACCGGGTCAATTTGTGATACAGCAGTTTCTAACATCTCTTACCTCCCAACTTCAGCCCACAATGGCATCTTCGTCCTATGTCGTCAGATTGCACATTCGACCAGTGATGCTATTTTAGCGATTCTCGGTGTCTTGCGCAATCTGAGAGGAATGGGCGTTGGGATGCTGACTTTCTCGGATATGTTTGTCTGCTTCAAACAAACGTGCTACACTGGCATCGAGTGATCGACCGGGTGTTGAAGAACCGAAACCCTTCCTTCGCTGCTGGCTTGTTTTGAGCAAGGGTTGGAGTGTCTTGCGAGTAAGGGGTTCGAGCGTGAATTGCTCTTGCGTCGGGCGCTGGTCACCCCCCAGTTGCGGCGCGGGCGGTGTGCTGACCGAGCTGTTGGCTGACCATGTGCTAAGCCTGCTACGGGAGCTATCCACGAGCCTTCGTGCTCAATGTGACTGGCTTAGGCTTTGGTAAAGTGGGTCTACCGATGAGCGATCAACGGCTTTCAAGAGGCTACATACACATCTACACAGGGGACGGCAAGGGCAAGACCACTGCTGCCCTGGGACTGGCGCTGCGGGCTTCTGGGCACGGCATGTGCAGTTATATCGGACAGTTTATGAAGGGCCAGCATTACGGGGAATTGACCGCGCTGCACAATCATCCCTACATCACCATTGAGCAATACGGGGATCCGCGGTGCTGCATCCGTCGAGAGGAAGTTACCCCTGAGCACGTCGCGCAAGCGCGCCGGGGGCTGGAGCGGGCTCGAGAGGCAATGCGTTCGGGACGCTTCGATGTGCTGGTGCTGGATGAGATCAATGTGGCGCTTTGGTTTGGATTGCTGGCCATAGAGGAAGTGCTGGCGCTCTTGGACGAGCGACCGGAAAATGTGGAGGTGATTCTCACCGGCCGCCGCGCCCCGCAGCAACTGATCGATCGCGCTGACCTGGTGACAGAGATGCAAGAAGTGAAGCATTACTACCAGTCGGGCGTATCCGCACGCAAGGGAATTGAACGGTAGAGCCGGCAAGTGCGGCCTAACCAGCTTAGAAAACGATAGAGTGGTTCCGGATCTTTGATTCAGGGTCGGGGTTGGTCTTGGGCCTGCAGGTTTGGAGCACACATGGGGCAATTTCTCTCCATTTTCATAAACGTAGTGACCCCTGTTTTTGCGGTTGTGCTGATCGGGTACATCGTCGGGCCGTGGCTCAGGTTAGAAGTCCGCACCTTGTCAAAGGTGTCGTATTACGTCTTTATGCCCGCTTTCGTGTTTCATATTATTAGCGAGGCCCAAGTTCAAGCTGTGGTGTTGGGGCAGATGACGCTCTACATCACCACGGTGTATATTGCCTGTGCCCTACTTGGATTTGGGGTGGCCAAAGGGCTGAGGCGCCCGCCTGAAGTGATTGCCATGTATGTTCTGATCGCCGCATTTAGCAATAGTGGCAACTTTGGCCTATCGCTTGTCAAATTTAGATTTGGCGAAGCTGCCTTGGTGCCAGCCACTATTTACTTTATGGTCCTGACGGTAATTGGTTTTACGATTGGCGTAGCCGGGGCGAGTTGGGCACGGGGCGGGGCGCTGAGGGCCGTCACCTCCGTCTTCAAAACACCCAGCTTGCTTGCCTGTCTACCGGCGGCTTTTTTCAGCGCGACGAATGTCGAAGCGCCACTTTTTCTCTCCAGAATAGTGGGGCTTTTGGCGGATGCCATGATTCCCGTGATGCTTGTTACGCTGGGAGTGCAATTGGCTGAGGTGGGTAGACCTCAAATCAACCGAGATGTGGTTGCAGCCAGTGCCGTGCGCTTGCTGGGCGGCCCGATCCTGGCGGCAATTTTGGCTATTCCCTTTGGCCTGATGGGTCTCCAACGCAGCACGGGTATCTTACAGGCTAGTATGCCAGCCGCTGTCCTGACGGTTATTATCGCTCTCGAATACGGTCTGGTGCCCGGTCTGGTGACCACCACCGTTCTCTTTTCGACTTTGGCCAGCCTGGTCACGTTGACCGTCGTGTTAGCATTGGCGTGACTTTTCTGCCGATGGGCACTGGGCCTATGGACCGTCTGGAGTGGTCAGCCAGCGCGTCGCTGGCTGAAAAGTGGGGACTATGCACACCTGGCGAGCGTATGAGCTGGTCTTCTTCGATTGCGACAGTACTTTGACGCGCATCGAGGGGATTGACGAGTTGGCCCGGCTCAAGGGGCTGTTCGATGATGTACAGCGTCTCACGGCTGCGGCGATGGACGGTGAGGTGCACCTGTCGTCGGTGTACGACCGGCGGCTGGATTTGCTGCGCCCTACCCGTGCCGACATCCGGACCGTTGAGCGTTTGTATCGCGCCAATATTGTGCCTGACGCACGTAACCTGATGGGGGCGCTACATTTTTTGGGGCGACAGGTGTTCATCGTCAGCGGTGGATTGACCCTGGCGGTTACTCCCTTCGGTGAAAGTCTGGGGGTGCCGCGCGAACACATCCGCGCCGTCGACGTGGTTTTTAATCGGTTGGCTGGGCGTTGGTGGGATTACCATCTCGACCGAGAGGGTGTTAACCCGGATGAACATTACCTGGATCACGATGCAGGCCCCCTTACCGCGACGTATGGAAAAGCCGCTATTGTGCGTGATCTGCGCGAGGGACACATCGGGAAGGCGTTGCTGGTAGGTGATGGCGTCTCAGATCTGATGGCCCGCCCTGCAGTAGACTTACTGGTTGGCTTCGGTGGTGTCGTGCGCCGCGAACAGGTTGCGGCTGAGGCCGACATTTTTATCGAATGTGACAGTCTGGCTCCAGTCCTTCCACTGGTTGCCTCCCCATCTGATTGTCAACGTTGCGCTCAAGCTGGTTATTGGCCGCTACTTGACAAGGGTTTGAGCCTCATTCGCGACGGGGCCGTATCCTTCCGTGAACCAGCTGATCGCGGACGAATTCTGAAAGCCTACCGTGAAGCGTCCTAGTACCCCCACATCACGCGGGTCACGCCTGCAGGCCTCTATGAGGGGCAGGGGTCTGTGCGGGAATAAAAAGGGGATGTCGCCCACGAGTGCCGAATGCAGCTTATCGAAATCATTGTGACGGGGCACTAGCGTCTCGGCGTTCTGGTATCGTAGTGGCACACCTGGGGGGATTAGATGCTGGCTTTCTATCATAGAGCGAGGAGAGTGTTCGAATGCCACCTGATGCACACGTCAAACTGTTTATACCCGGTCCTGTTGAGGTTCGGCCTCAAATTCTGGCTGCGCAGACTTTGCCTATGATCGGCCACCGCTCGCCGGAGTATGCCGAATTGCACGCCCGTATTATTCCCAAAGTAAGGCCGCTGTTCGGCGTAGCTGGGCGTGTCTTCATCGTCACCGCGTCAGGGAGTGGGTTGCACGAAGCGGCGGTGCGCAATTGCGTGGGGCACCGCTGTTTGTGCCTGGTCAATGGAGCCTTTGGGGCGCGCTGGCACCAGGTAGCGCTGGCAAATGGCAAACAGGCCGACGCGCTGGAGGCCGTCTGGGGGGCGGCTATCCGGCCCGAGCAGGTGGACGCTCAACTCAAGACCGGAAACTATGATGCCATCACCCTTGTCTTCAACGAGACGAGCACCGGCGTGCTGAACCCGCTACCGGAGATTTCAGAGGTGGTGCGCCAATATCCTGATGTGCTGTTGTTAGTCGACGCTGTCAGCGCCGCGGGTGGTGTCGAAATCCGAGCCGACGAATGGGGTGTGGACGTGTGTCTCACTAGCAGCCAGAAGGCGCTGGCCCTGCCGCCAGGTCTGGCCCTGTGCAGCGTAAGCGACCGGGCCATGGCCAGGGCGGAATCAATTCCTCACCGAGGCTGGTACTTCGACTTCCTGGCATATGAGAAATACGCGGCTAAGAATCACACCCCGGCCACGCCAGCCATCAGTTTGATGCAAGCACTTGACGTCCAACTTGACGCAATCGCTGCCGAGGGCTGGGAAGCGCGTTTCGCCCGTCACCTGCAACTGATGAGACAGGTCGATGCCTGGGTCGACGCCAATGGCTTCGGCTTCTTCGCTGAAGCGGGCTACCACTCCCCGACGGTCACCGCGGTGCGTAATACACGCGGGATTGACGTCGGCGCGCTCAACACATACTTGCGCGAGCGAGGGATGCTCATCTCCGACGGCTACGGTCCGTTGAGGGGAGAGACCTTTCGCATTGCACACATGGGAGACGTCACCGAAGGAGACGTATCGACTTTGTTGGAAGCCGTAAGCGATTTCCTTGAGCGGGAGAGACGTGTTTGGGGGGTGCTTGCACTGAAAGGCAACGCTCATCACAAGAAATCAAAAGGGGTAAGTTCGGGAGGAGGCTCGTGAGCGCCTGACCTTGGAACTAGGTCTATCTTTCAAATTGGAGCGTGGTCAGCGGAATAGCGTCGTTTGGCAGGCGCTTACCTTCTGCGTTGAAAGCAGCAAGGCGTTGGCCAGTATGCAGGTTGTACATCCCAACCAGCAGCTGATACTGTCCGGATGGAGCACCGTCCTGTAGGGTCAACTCGTAGCGGTCCACGACGAGATCTTGGAGTTCCCAGGAAGTGGTCGGATAACGACCTCCCTGAGGTTGGTTATCCTTTTGCCCCCAAACTTGACCGTCGGGCCCGATAAGTTGAGTAAATACTGTGTAGTCCGCGGTCGGCTCATCAACCGCCTGCCAGTAGAGGGCCAAAGCTAGTGGTTCAGCAGTAGTCAGGTCTTGGCGCGAGAGATCGAAGCCACGCAACTGGATTTGTTCGCCCAGGTCAACCAGGAGGGGGGTGTCGGGTGATTTCGCATGGTCCGAGTCTAGAACTCGAACCTGTCCTAAAATGATGTGCTTGGCCAGATCCGGGTTGTCGCTCTCCGTCACCGGCAGGAAAAAATATTCTCCCTTCAGGTGATGGAAGATACCGAATTCGATGGTGTGCAATCCGGGCGGGGCGTTGGGTGCGACTGTCAGCGCATATTCTTCCTTGACAAACTCTCCCGGGGCCCACAAAAGATGAGGGTATGTTCCCCCCAGGACAGTGTCCGATTGTCCCCACATGGTCATGGTATAATCCAGAAGGTGGATGGAAGTGATGTAGCTACGACTCATGGTGCGCAAAGCTCTCCAATAAGTGGTGATGTTGATGACATCGCCAGGCTGACGGGGTGAAAGATCAATGTCGTAGCCCACCAATTCCAAGTCCTCGGCGAATACTGCATTCACCTCAACCGATATGTCCTCGGGGGGGCGGAAATCTCGTGCGCGGGTCATAACCTTCACTCTGAAGCTTGCATCGGGTTGGTCATCAACTGAGAGATGGTAAGTATCAGGTGCTACAGCAGGATCAACGACAAAACTGTAGCTGGTTGCAGAGAGCCCTTCGGGACAGTTGTACATTGCAGCAGGCGAGACTGGAGACCAGCTATTGCCGGTAGCTAAAGGATCTGTACCTGATAAGAACCGTGCCATTTCCTCCTGACCGCCCGGCGTATCCAATGTCGGCTGGTAGTCTATCACAGTCACCGTTTGGCGAAGTTGAGTTAATGCAATGCTTCCTCCATTTTTGTAACGTTCATCTTCTACCCACAGGTCAGTGCCCCCGGCTTCAGATTGCCGACCCGGCTTAAGAGAAACCCGACCAAGGGATACGGTCCCAGGTGTCTGGATTGACTCATCAACGGCCGCCACAGCCAGGTCGAGACGTAGAGGCAACACCGACAACTGCACTTCATAGCTCCCGCCAGGCAAGCAGGCTGGCGTAGGCAAATAGACTCTGTCTCGAATCACATGATCTTCCTCCCAGGCACGCGTAGGGTAGCGGCCGTCAACGGGGTGCCCTTGGCGGCAGGTAACCATTTGTCCTTGACCGTCGTGCAGACAAAGGTTCACCAAGTAGTCTCGCGTCTGGTCGTTGCCAACGCGCCAATAGAGGGTTATCGGCAGCGCCGTACCTGCCTCTAATTCATCGGTTTCCAAGTCAAAGCCGGCAAGATCCATTCCCTCAACAAAGCTTGTTTCTAGGCGATGGTCTATAGGAATATCCTCGGGATCTGAGCTGACTGAAGGCAGGAAAGGGTAGAACACAGGCACTATAAACATCGCTAAGGATAAGATGCTAAAGGCCAAGAAGCTGCCACCAATGCCTACAGCCAGGACTTGGTCTCTTGACGAGCCTAACCGCGTGCCGACGTTGCCTTTGTCCTGTCCAAGTGACCGCAGCGCCTCATCCCAGCCTGAAACAAACAGAAAGGCAATGGATGTCAGGGCAGGGAATAGGTGTCGACCTTGCGCTGTGATGAAGCTTGGCCGCATCATAAAACGTGCCAAGACGATTCCCAGATACACCAGAAACATGACTACCAGCACACTCACGTCTGGGCGCCAAGATACTCTGCGACTGTCGGTTGATTCCTGGATGCGATGGGGTCTCCACGCGCGTTTGAGCAAACCCAGTATAGCAACCAATGTTGTCAGGCCAATGATAGCATACACAACCCAATAGAAGCCCAGTTTCCCCAGAGCTTTAAGCCCATCGTAGGTGCTACTGGAATGGAACCAGAACGTCCGATATGTTAGGTCAGCCCAGTTCAGCCAATCGTTCAGCATCGGCGAGGAACCGTTTGCCTGAAAGAGATCATCTACGCCAAAGGCGATAACTGGATCTCCCAGAACAGCTAGGACGCCGCTCACTAATCCCAGCTCTTCAATCTGATTGAAGCGATTGATAAGAAAGACAAACCACCATCCGACTGTGATAACAAAGGCGAGCATGACCAAGCTCCATCGGTTCAGCAGCGCTCGCCACTTCCACCTGTGTTGCCATGTGAGCTGCAATAGCAGCAATGTCATAACGGGAATCAGAACAACGCCGTGGTATTTTGCTAAGGTAGCCAACCCGATTAACACTCCCAAGACGATGAGAGTGCGAGGTCGCACGTCGCCTTGAGCAACCCAAATCAGGTACAAGGCGGCGAAAGTAATCAGTGGGAAAGCTAGGTTATCATCGTTGATAACGGCGCTGCTGATGATAAAACGCGGGATGAAGGCAACAAACGCGGCGGCCGCCAGAGCAAGATAGACACGGTCAGGATAAATCGCACGGATGGCTAGATAGACACCAATAACCGTCGCCATACCGAGCGGGATCGAAAACAGGCGACCCAGATGCCAGGCCAAGGCTGTGCCCCGAAAGGGAAAGGCATCGTCTCCGGTATGGAATATGTTGTGAAGCATACGCCCGTCATACGGAATAATTCGCTTCAATTCTTGATCAACCACAGGTAGATTGGTTGGATCTGCTGAGTCGGTGTGCTGCGTCAGCAGTGCAACCAAAGTGTGGTAAAAGGGAGAAGCGTCGCCTTTCGTGCCAATGGCGTCTCTTTCTTCTATGGTCAGTGGTGGCCTGTGGTGTTCGGCGACAAATCGTACCAGTGCAAAATGCGGTATTTCATCGTTGATCTCGCCCAAGGGAAAGACGACGCTGTAAGTGGTGGCAAGAACCAAGAAAACAATCACAACGACGGCAAGGAACCAGTGTTGAAGTTGAGTACTTCCGGCGTGATGTTGATTCATAGCTACTTTCCAAGGTTTAAGGATACAGTATCTGACTTCCATCGGCAAACTGGGCAGTCAAAGAATTCGTGGTATGAAATGCCTGGAGCTTGCGCTTGTCAACCAGGTGCAGTAGAATTCTCCGCGATTGTAGGCAGCCAGCACATTCAGTTTGGAGGGTTGGGCTTATGGCTATGCACAATATACTAATAACCGACGATCTGTCGCCTGAGGCCTTGGAGCGGCTGGAAACTGCTGAGGATGCCAGCTTTGATGTGATCCGTCGCCCGTCGCTAGAGCAGTTGCGCAGAATTGTCTCGGATTACGATGCAGTCATCATCCGCAGCAGCGTTCGGGTCGACGCTGATTTGCTGGCATTTGCTTCTCGCCTCAAAGTAATTGGGCGAGCTGGTATGGGTCTCGACAATGTAGATATTGACGCAGCCTCGCTGCGGGGCGTGATCGTGATGAACACGCCCGGAGCCAACACCATAGCCACCGCTGAACACGCGTTAGCGATGCTGCTGGCTCTTTGCCGGCACGTCCCGCAGGCTGACGCCTCGGTGCGCGATGGTGAGTGGATGCGGAGCCAGTTTTTTGGGGTCCAGCTATATCGTAAGACGCTGGGTGTTGTCGGCTTGGGACGAATCGGGGCGCAAGTCGCCCGGCGAACTCAGGCCTTTGGCATGACGGTGATTGCCTTCGATCCCTACATCAGCGATGATGTGGCTCGCGAGCTCAACGTGACGTTGGTGGACCTGGATGAGCTGCTGGCTCGCTCAGACTTCATCACCCTACACACTGCCCTCACGTCTGAAACACAGGATATGATTGATGCCCAGGCCATTGCCCGGATGAAGACCGGCGTCCGGCTGGTAAATTGTGCCCGGGGCGGACTGGTGGACGAGGTGGCATTGGCTGATGCGTTGCGGTCGGGCCACATTGCCGGTGCTGCCCTGGACGTATTTGTCGATGAACCTCTATCCTCCGGCAGTCCCTTGCGTGCCCTGCCTAACGTGATACTCACACCCCACATTGCAGCCAGCACCGTCGAGGCGCAGCACGATGTAGGTACTCAAATAGTGGACCAGGTGCTAGCTGCGCTGCGCGGTAAGGACTTCCGTAACGCGGTCAACATGCCCGTGTTGGATGCTGGTGTCTTCCAAGTGTTGAAGCCTTATCTGTTGTTGGCGGAGAAGCTGGGCAGCCTGCAAATGCAGTTGTCGGAAGGGCGCATCAAGCGCGTGGAGGTGGAGTTTCAAGGGGAAGAGGTTTCAGCGCATGTGAAGCCACTGACCGTTGCACTGCTCAAAGGGCTGCTGGACCCCATCACTGACACCCCGGTCAACCACATCAGTGCCCCTCATCTGGCCATGCAGCGAGGGATCAGCGTTTCAGAGACGAGAGGATTGCCCACCCCTAATTATGCTAATCTCCTGTCCTGTCGCGTGTTATGGGGCGATGGCGAGCGCTTGGTATCCGGCTCGCTGTTAGGGCATGAGTTCCCCCGTGTGGTGCAAATTGACACCTTTCGCATCGACGCGCCACCGGAGGGGATTATCTTGGTGATGGAAAGTACGGATGTGCCGGGGGTTATTGGTCGCGTGGGTACCCTGCTGGGCGCCCGTGGCATCAACATTGCCGAGTGGCGCCTGGGCCGCATCGCTCCTGGTGGTCAGGCTTTATCGTTCATCAACCTCGATTCGCCTGCCCCATCAGGTGTGCTGGCTGAATTGGTGCAGCTACAAGGCGTGAACCGCGTGAGGCAGGTAGAATTATGACTCTCTTATGGGAGGAAGCCAAAGGGGTTGCGCTGCACGCCGGCCTGATGGATCTCAAAATGGAGATGGGGGCCGGAAGAATTTCCGGTGCTTCCTACTTCACCAATTGTCTCACCCTTGGCTACGGAGTCGCCGACATCCACGTAGTAGACTTCCAGATGGGCATAGAGCGTCTGCAACCCATTACCATGGTCAATAACCACCATGCGTCCATAGCCAGAGTCGTCCCAACCAGCGGCGACTACATAGCCTGAGTCAGCAGCCAGGACTGGCGCTCCCTTCCAGGCCCCGACGTCGAGCGCGCGGTGGCGGTCCCAATAGCCCTGGGTGATTTGTCCAGCTGCTGGCCAACCAAGTATCCCAGTTCCCTTACTGGCGTCTTCGGGGATGGGACCGCTGTAGGCCACCACCGTGCGGGGGACATAAGGCTTGGTGCCACCGGGCACAACTAGCCATTGTCCGGCAGTGATCTGGGTGGTACTAGCATCAAGATTGTTGAGCGGATAGTCTATGATAGCAGCCGGTTCCACCTTGTAGGCCGCAGCGATCGTATCCAGCGTGTCAGTGCCACCTACCTGATGATACACTCCATCTACCGGCAGAATGATGAGTTCCTGTCCCACACGAAGCAGATCCGGGTTATCCTCCACAAAGCGGCCGTTGGCCCACATAATTGTCTCGGGAGCCAGACCGAACTGAGCAGCAATACCGAAGATGGTGTCACCCGGTTGCACCACGTAGTGGCTCAGCTCAACGCGAGGGCGTTCGGGGATGATGGTGTGAGGCACGGCTGCGCGGACCAATATCTCGTTGTTGTTGAGTGAGCTGGTTGACAGTATTGCGGAGGGGGCCTCACGCGACGTGAGGGAGTCTGTTCCCTGGGCAGTCCCATCTTGATTCTGGAAGCCGAGTGCTGTGGATCTCTCACTCTCTGTGGCTGGACGACGAAGCACCTCCCAAGGAGTGACCAAGGAGTGAGGAAGAGGTGCTGTGGTGCTTAGGATGATTACGAGCGCCGCTAGAACTAGCACGGCCAAATGAGCGGAGGTCCGACTCATCAGCAAATCGTCGGACCAACGCGCGCTGAGCCACAGTCGCGCCCAGCGGGTGGTGTGCCTCTCCATACGCCGGGATGATCGAGCCGTTCCTACCTCACCCCGGATGCGCTGTGTAAAACGACTAAATGGTTGCTCCGCGAGCGGTCCCTGCATGCATCTCCCTCAAGAGTTGCGCAGCACCATTAAAGAGCCTATTGCGCACTACGCAATTCTCACGATATGTCTATCATATCCAACTTATAAGGGGATGTCAAATAATTCGGGGTAAGATTGGCTAAACCTGCCTATGTAGGGTGGACAGGAATTCTGCGTTGTTGGCTGTCTTGGGCAGGCGATCCAAGATGCTCTCCAGTGCCTCCTCGCCGCCTCCCACAGCGTGGATCATATGACGCAAAGTCCAAATCCGGGCTAGGGTGTCTTCGCCCAAAAGCAACTCCTCGCGCCGGGTGCCGGAACGCTCAATGTCAAATGCAGGGAACATACGACGTTCGGCCAGCTTACGGTTGAGGTGAAGCTCCATGTTGCCAGTGCCTTTAAACTCTTCATAGATAACATCATCCATACGGCTGCCGGTATCTATCAGGGTGGTAGCAATGATGGTCAGGCTACCCCCTTCTTCGATGTTGCGTGCGGCACCAAAGAAGCGCTTGGGTGGGTAGAGGGCGGCCGGATCAATACCGCCGGAGAGAGTGCGACCGCTGGGTGGAACCACCAGGTTGTAAGCGCGCGATAAGCGAGTGATGGAGTCCAGAAGTATCACCACATCGCGCCCCCCTTCTACCAGCCGCTTGGCGCGTTCTAATGCCATCTCAGCCACCCGGGTGTGATCCTGAACGGGTTCGTCGAAAGTAGAACTGATCACTTCGGCGGCTACCGAGCGATCCATGTCGGTCACTTCCTCTGGGCGCTCACCGATAAGAACAACCATCAGGTGTATATCACGGTAATTGGCCGTGATTCCGTTGGCAATCTGCTTGAGAACGGTGGTCTTGCCTGCCTTGGGCGGTGAGACGATGAGTCCGCGCTGGCCACGCCCAATCGGGGTAAGCATATCGATTAGTCGAGTGGCCAGGATGGTCCGATCAGTTTCCAGCTTGAGTAGCTGGTCGGGAAAGATGGGGGTGAGGCGTTCAAAATCGGGTCGCTTTTTGGCCGCTTCTGGATCAAGCCCGTTGACTGCTTCCACGCGCAGAAGCCCAAAGTACTTCTCGGTTTCTTTGGGAGGGCGTACCTGGCCAATCACCATGTCACCGGTACGCAGCCCAAAGCGCCGAATCTGCGATTGCGACACGTACACGTCCTCCGGCCCGGGCAGCAGATGGTCGGACCTTAGAAAGCCAATACCATCCTGAATGATCTCCAAGGCTCCGCCACGGAAGATGAACCCTTGTTCTTCGGCCTGTGCCTGAAGCAGGCGCAGGATGAGATCATCCTTCTTGAGACGGCTGTAGCCCGAAATATCTTTGTCTCGGGCCATGTCTCGCAATTCTTCAAGAGTTTTGAGTTCAAGTTCTGCGATGTTCACTAGATCGCTCCTGAATAGAATGTACTAACCACCACACAACTATTGGTGTTAACCATTGCGCAGGGCATAAGATTTCGCTATCTGGGTATTTGGGGTAGCCTAGCGGATATGCATCAATCAGCGCAGTTCATTCAGAGTAGAGGAACTGAAATACTTATTTGTGTCTATGCCTTTTTCTCGCCCAACAGGCGAATACTCGCCCTGATCACCCCGCGGTCTCGCGGCTTTCGCGCCTGAGAAAGGTCGCTTGGGAAATGCTCCAGAGGTTCAGTCTGGCTTGGTGAGGATTTCAGGCTTTAACCCTATCCGAAGGAGGCCTGCCGCTACACAGATGCTAGTGGCATCCTTATGTTCCACAGTCCTTGACGAATGACAATGGGTAGACTATGTATAGCCTGTCGGGTAGGTCTAAGAGCCTTAACGGCGAAGTACGGAAGCCAACCTATGGTCAGTGCGGAACTTCAAGCGTATTATAGCACTTTTCTCGTCTGCCGTCAATACAATGGGAAAGGAAAATAAGTTGACTGTGTAGGTACCGTAGGCTGGCCATGTACCGATTTGAGCAACAAGAGGCTTCCGAGCTGCAAGGAGAATCGAATTGTGCCCGTCCCTTTTGACCAAGTCTGACGGGGCGTGGGGTGTGCTGCTCTCAGGATTTGCCGCCGGTGAGGCGGTCTGGCGGAGAATAGTTTGACATCGCCATTCTATCCGACTACAATCTTCTTACTTCTTTAGCTGGGGTGTGATCGCGGATCTTGGACTGGTGGCTATGTACTCTTTTGCAGAACTCAATTTACAGCAGCGTGAGGCGGTTCAGATAGAACAGGGACCGGTGCTGGTGCTCGCCGGGCCAGGCAGCGGCAAGACTCGAGTGCTAACTCACCGCGTTGGCTACCTGGTACACGTGGGGAATGTCGCGCCTTGGCAATTGATGGCTGTGACCTTCACCAACAAAGCGGCTCGTGAGATGCAAGAGAGGCTGGCCTCGACAACGGGTGGTACAGCACGGGATGGTCTCCTTAGCCCTCGTCAGCTCCAGGTCGTGACGATCGGCACATTCCACGCCATCTGTGCCCGCATCTTGCGTCGTGAGATAGAGGCGTTGCCGGGCTGGGATCGCAATTTCGTCATTTACGACGCAGGTGACCAATTGGCGTTGGTGCGCCTAGCGCTGCGTGACCTGAACCTGGACGACAAGCGATATCGTCCGACGACCATCCACAGCATTATCTCCCAGGCCAAGAACGAGTTGGTCGGCCCTGACCGCTTCCAGGCAAGCACGTACACGGAGGAGGTTGCCGCCCGTGTCTATGTGCATTACCAGGAACTCCTTCACAGCAACAACGCTATGGATTTTGACGATTTGCTGATGACTACCGTCGAGCTCTTCAGGCAGCGGGATGACTTGCTTGTTGCCTACCAGGAACGTTACCTCCATGTCTTGGTGGATGAGTTCCAGGACACAAACATGGCCCAGTACGAACTGGTTAAGCTTTTGGCGGGGGAGCACCGCAATCTGTTCGTCGTCGCCGACGAGGATCAGAGCATCTATAGCTGGCGCGGCGCTGATTACCGCAATGTTCTGCGCTTCCGTGATGACTTCCCCGAGCACCGACTCATAGTGCTGGAGCAAAATTATCGTTCCACGGCTACGATCCTGGAGACAGCCAAGCACATCATCCGGAAGAACCAGCATCGTGTGGACAAGGACCTATTTACCGACCGGGGCGATGGGGCAAAGGTCGAGGTTGTAGAGGCCTACGATGAGCAAGACGAAGCACGCTTTGTCGTAAGTGAAATCGCTCGGCTTGAGGCAGAGGCCACTATGCTCCCTGGTCATTGTGCCGTGATGTACCGTACCAATGCCCAAAGTCGTGTGTTGGAGGAGGAATTCATCCGGCGGCGGATGAAGTATCGGCTGGTGCGGGGTACCCGCTTCTACGAGCGCAGGGAGGTTAAAGACGCCATCGCCTATATGCGTCTTATCCATAACCCCTACGACAGTGTCAGTATGATTCGGGTAATCAACACGCCAGCCCGAGGTATCGGCGTGAAGACGGTAGCTGCTCTGGAAAGTTGGGCTTTCAAATCAGAGACTTCTATCTTCGGCGCCTTGCTCAAGTTGCAGGAAGAGGCTGAGGGCGCCAATCTGCCCCTACCCAGCCCCTTTAGCACGCGAGCCCGCCTGTCATTGTTGGGCTTTGCTCACTTGCTGACCGAACTTATTACCGCTCGTGAGAAACTAACTCTGCCCGAATTATTCGACCTGGCTATGGTCCGCTTTGGTTACCGAGATTTTGTGCGCGATGGCACACGAGAAGGAGATGAGCGCTGGGAGAACTTGCTTGAATTGCGAGGACTTGCTCAGGAATACGTCAGCGTGGGGCCGTCCGAAGCTCTGTCGCTCTTCCTCGAAGACGTGGCGCTTGTCTCTGATGTGGATGGCCTGATTGATGACGAACGTGGCCCAGCGTTGCTGACTTTGCACGCCGCCAAAGGACTCGAGTTCCCCATTGTCTTCATAGTTGGCCTTGATGAGGGGCTATTCCCCCATAACCGTTCTATGGATGACCTGGATGCGATGGAGGAAGAACGCCGCTTGTGCTATGTGGGAGTGACACGGGCCATGGATCGCCTCTACTTGCTTCATACGTTCCGTCGTACTATGTTTGGCGCCAACCAACTGAGTGTCCCTTCTCGCTTCCTGGTTGATCTCCCCGGTGATTTGATAGAGGGACACCTCCCTTCAGCTGAAGGGGGGGGACAGAATCGGCAAACATCACTTGTCTCCCAGCCCGTTCCGTCTGTCAGCACCTATTCGGGTACTCGTCGATCGCTACTCGAAGGGGCAGTCACGCCATCCTCCGTCTCAGTGCCCCAGTTCCAGGTAGGTGATACCGTAGTTCACGCCAAGTTTGGCGAAGGGGTTATTATTGAAAGTCACGTCATCGACGACGATCAGGAAGTGGAGGTCGCTTTCCCGGACCTGGGAATCAAGAAACTATCGGTCAGTTTCGCCCCTCTGAAGAAGAAGTGATACATGGTACAGCATTGGCACATACTTATACGAGGAAGGATCGACTATGAATACTACTCAATCGCAAGCACTATTTGCTGCTGCCCAGAAGGTTATCCCTGGCGGCGTAGATTCGCCGGTGCGCGCTTTTCGGGCTGTGGGCGGACGCCCCCTGTTTGTTGAGCGCGGTCAGGGACCCCACCTCTTCGACGCCGACGGCAATCGCTACATCGATTATGTGCTGAGTTGGGGACCGCTGATCTTGGGCCATGCGCATCCCCAGGTGGCAGAAGCGCTTAAACGAGCAGTGGAGCGAGGCACCAGCTATGGCGCACCGACTGCCTTGGAAACAGAGTTGGCTGAACTGGTATGCGAGATGGTGCCTTCGGCGCACATGGTGCGCTTTGTCAACTCCGGCACCGAGGCCACCATGAGCGCACTACGTCTGGCTCGAGCCTTTACCGGCCGGGATAAGATCATCAAGTTTGAGGGCTGCTATCACGGTCACGCGGATATGCTGCTAGTACAGGCTGGTAGCGGTGTGGCGACCCTTGGCCTACCCGACAGTCCCGGCGTACCCAAGGGTGCAGCTCAAGACACTCTAGTTGTGCCCTATAATGACCTGACCGCAGTCCAAACACTGTTTGAGACAAATCCGGACCAGATTGCTGGTGTGATTGTCGAGCCGGTCGCTGGCAATATGGGCGTGGTGCCACCTGTTGAGGGATTCCTGTCCGGTTTGCGCGAATTAACCCGGCAACATAATGGGTTGCTCATCTTTGATGAAGTGATGACAGGTTTCCGCGTCGCACTGGGGGGAGCGCAAGCGCTGTATGGGGTGATACCCGATCTGACCACGCTG
>WOR8_10008233_pt1 | contig 27417 bp, 30 predicted proteins | sample DeeMarSeWOR38_10_FD_19890 | JGI IMG/M metagenome (IMG submission 19890) | reverse complement strand
TTCCCCACCGCGGTGCGGGGCATGGCGTCGATGAACTCGATCTCCCGCGGGAGCTTGTAGACGGCGATCTTCCCCTTGCAATGCTCGATCAGCGCTTTTTTCAGGTCGTCCGACGGGGTCGTGCCTGCCTTGAGCACCACGAACGCCTTCGTCTTCTGCCCCATGACCGGGTCGGGGACCCCGACGACGCCCGCATCGGCCACGGACGGGTGGGTGACCAGCGCCTCCTCGATCTCCTCCGGCCCGATCCGGTACCCGGACGACTTGATGAGGTCGTCCTCCCGGGAGAGGAACTGGACGTTGCCCAGCTCGTCCATCGTCACCACGTCGCCGGCCAGGCACCAGCCGTCCCGGACCGCCGACTTCTGCTTGTCGTTGTCTTTCCAATAGATCGTCCCGGTCGGCCCCTGCACGATCATCTTGCCGACCTCGCCGGGCTTGACGTCCTGGAATTCCTCGTTGACGACCTTCACGATATAGCCCGGGCAGGCCGAGCCGATCCACCCCGGCTTGACCTTCTTGGTCACGGCCGCGGAGATGAAGACGAACATCATCTCCGTGGTGCCCAGCCCCTCGTAGATCTCGAGTCCGAACTTCTCCTTCCAGTCGAGGTACGTCTTGGCGGTGAGCGCCTCGCCCCCGCCGGTGCAGAACCGAAGGGAGGAGAAGTCGTAATCCTTGGGGTCGATGTCGACCAGCATCTTCCGGTACGCGGTGGGCAGCGCCGACATGATCGTGATCTTGTGGTTCTGGATGTTCTTGGCCATCGCCACCGGTTCGAACCGGGGGATCAGGGATACGGCCGCCCCGTACCGGAACGGGATGACCGCCACGGTGGAGTAGCCGGCCGCCATGGCGATCGGGGCCGGGCCGCCGATCACGTCCTTGTCGGTGACCTCCCAGCAGACCTTCCCGAACCCGTCGGCGACGATCAGCGACTCCTCCATGAAGTGGGCCGTCCCCTTGGGCAGACCCGTCGTCCCGGAAGTGAACAGGAGCACCGAGACGTCCATCCGGTCCCTTTTCACCGCCTCGCACTGGTCCGGGTTCTTCATCAGGTCCGCGTACGGGGTGTACCCCTTCGCCCGGACCTCGTTCTCGTCCCCGCCGACCACGACGATCGTCTGGACCGTCTTGAGGTCCGGTTTGGCCGCCTCGACCTCGCCGAGCATCGCGGCGGCGACGATCATGACCTTCGCCTCGGCCAGGTTCGCCACGTGGGCGATCTCGGTGCGGGCGAACAGCACCGAGGTGGGAAGCGAAGCCGCCCCGATCTTGATGATGGCGAAGTTGCAGACGATCGCGGGAGGGATGTTGGGCATCCGCAAGAAGACCCGGTCGCCCTCCTCGACGCCGAGCTTTTTCAGGCCGTTGGCGACGCGGTTCACGCTTGCCTGAAGCTGCTTGTAGGTGATCCGCTGTTCATCGAAATAGACGGCGACCTTGTCGCCGTGTTTCGCGGCGGTCTGGTCGAGCAGGACCTCGGTGGAATTGAACTTCTGCGGGATGTTTTTGAACTCGTCGAGCGTGTAGACCCGCTTGGGCCGCAGCTCCGGCGGCGGCAGGTAGCTTTCGGGTATCTTCCCCATCCGTCCCTCCCTCCTTCGTGAGGCGTGCGGGCCGCGACCCCCCGCGGGCCCGCCGCGCTGTTCGTGTTGGCCTACTCTATGCCTTTTCCAGAAGACCCTGCAGCGCCTCCTCGCAACCCAGGGTGCGCGACAGCTCCTTGTCGGACCGGGGGAAAGCTTCCACCGGGTAGCGGTCCGTATCCTTCTCGAACACGAGAAGGGCAGGCACGGTCTTCCCGAAGTCTTCCTGGAGGGCACCCTTCGCGCCGAACACCGCACGGACCTGGGCCTTGGGGCCCGTCAGCGCCGAGTTGTACGTCATGAACGCGACCTGCTCGCCTTTCAGGTCGTTGGCCTTCGCGTTCACTCCCTTGGCCGCAAGCTGGTTCACCAGCTCGACCGCCTTCGCGTTGTCGCAGGGAAACGCGGAGCCGGGAGCCACCGTGCTGTCGTAGTAGAATTCCACTTTCATGACCGTAGACCCTCCTTTGAAGAGATGGATGGAAGATTGCCCCTCGTAAAAGGCAAAATCCACGGCCGCACCTGATCAATTCCCCAAGGCGGCCGTGGATTTGCCGCGTCGCTAATCTACCAGACCGGCGACGGTCGGTTCAAGAGATCTTTTCTTACTTCTTTTCGAAGTAGCCGCACTCCCCTTCGATCCCGTCGTCCTTCGGGATATTGACGGCATACGGCCACTCGAGCTTCATGCACGCCCCGATGTACACCTTGCTGATCTCGGGGTCGAGGGCCTTGCTGAAGTTCTTGCAATTTTGGCAGTCTGGAACGATTTTCGCCACGGTATCCCCTCCTATCTAAAAAATAGTCAAGCGATCAGACGCCCGTATAGAACATCTTCGGGATGCTGCCGACCAGGTCCTCGGCCGTAAGCGGCGACCCGGAAACGGGTTTTCCGCGAACGCTCTTCTTGATCGGGATCGGCTTCCCCTGGAAGTCCTCCCGGGCCTGCGGGGCATCCGCAACCTTCCCCTTGGTGGTGATCGGTTTCCAGTCTTTCGACTGCGCGAAGCCGGGGACCTTGTCGTGGGGCGCCTTTCCTTCCTTCGGGGGCCCCTTCCGGTGGCCGTTCTCGAGCGCATACTCCCAGATCGCGTCGCAGCCGGCGCACTTGATCTTTCCACTGAAGTTCCAGAACGTGAACGGGTCGAGATAGTTTATCGTCTCGCACTTCGGACATTGAAGAAGCAGTGAAGAATCTTTGAATGGCATCGCATCTCCCCCTTGGTTAGATGATCTCTTTCTGCTCCAACTCGGCGATCTTCGAGCCGGAGAAGCCGCACAGCTTGGCCAGGATGTGCTCGTTGTCCGCGCCGACCGGCTTGAACGCCCAGCGGACGCGCGGCGGCGTTTCCGAGAGCAGGAACGGCATCACCTGCGTCTGGATGTCGCCGAACGTCGGGTCGTCGATCCATGCCAGCGTCCCGCGGAGGTGGTAATGCTCCTGGCTCGAGACCTCCTTCGAGTTCCACACCGGCTGGGAGACGAGACCGGCCTTCTTGCACTCCTCCCACACCTGCTCTTTCGTCTTGTCCGCCGCCCACTTCTCCAGCTCGGGGTAGATGGCCATCTGCGCGTCGGCCCCGACCCGGTCGGCGTGCGTCGGGTACTGCTTTGCCAGATCCGCTCGGTTGATCATCTTGCACAGTGTTGCGAAGTCCTCGTCCTTGTACGCCGAGACGAAGCAGAAGCCGACCTCCTGCTCCTGCGGGTTCTTCGAGTTCGGGTAGGAAGACTTCCCGCACTTTAAGATCCCGTGGACGCAAAGCAGCGGCTCCCAGTTCCCCCAGCGCTGGGCGACGATCCCGGTCCGCCCGTAGAGCGCGATGAGGTCGGTCAGGTGCCTCTGGGCGCCGTGCACCTGGGAGTACTCCAGGAAGTTCCCTACGTTCGAAACGTTGTCCCGCCAGTAGAGGCAGGCGATGATGTTGAACGCCGAGATGGCGCCGCCCCAGTAGTCCATGATCCAGATGGTCTGCTTGGAGGGCATCCCGCCGTACTCCTTGTGCCACCCGGTGATCGAGAAGCAGCCGCCCTGGGCCTGGCCGAGGATGTCGTAGGAGGCGCGGTTCCGCCCCGGTCCCCAGCCGCCAAAGCCGCCCATCCACTGGTAGACGACGCGGGGGTTGACCTGGACGTGCTGGCGGTACCCGATCCCCCACCGGTCGAAGGTGCCCGCCCGGTAGTTTTCGCAGAAGACGTCGGATTTTGCCGCCAGTCGCTTCATGATCTGGATCGCTTCGGGCTTGTGGAAGTCGAGCGACATGAAGTACTCGTTCGGGTTGGCGCCGAAGAAGCCCAACCCCGTCCCCTTGTCCGGCATCCACCGGGAGAGGGGATAGAGGAACGGCTCGTTGAATGGCGTGGTGTGCCGCATCGGCTCTCCCCGCTTGGGAAGCTCGACCTTGATCGTCTCGGCGCCCAGCTCCGCGAGATAGCTCGCGCAGGAGGGGCCGAGGATGTACTGCGTGGTCGAAATGCACCGGATGCCCTTCAGGACCTCTGGCTTTTCGAACCGCTTGTTGGTGTCGAAGACGGCCCGGCAGAAGTCCTCGAACGTCATATCTTTCACGTTTTTACTGATCGCAGCGGTCATTAGATCACCCCTCCCTTCCGAAGAGCTGTCAATTTCTCGCGATCGAGGCCGGCGAGGCGGCGGAACACGTCCTCGTTATCCTGGCCGACCGTGCGGCCGATCCACTTGATCCGGCCCGGCGTGTGGTTCCCGATGAAGCTGGACGCCCCGAGGAGGACCTTTCCGTAGTTGATGTCGTCGCAGATCTCGATGTGTCCGCGGTACTTGTAGTGCGGGAACTCGCACACCTCGTCGAGGAAGGAGACGCCGCCCGACGCCACTTCCTCTTCCTGCAGCGCCTTTTCGCACTCGGCCCGGGTCTTGTCCTTGGTCCAGTCGCACATGGTCGTGTACGTCTCGACCTGCATGTAGTGCGGGAGCCGGTCGGTCACCACGCGCAGCTTCGGGTCCTCGCAGATGTGCTGCTCGAGCTCGGGTCTGTCTTTCCCGACGGTCCGCCAGATCCGGAACCAGAGGCGGTCGTGCCCGCCGCCGACCATGATCTGCCCGTCGGCGCACGGGTTCACCGCGTAGATGTTGATCGCGAGGTCCCAGTTCCCGTAGCGGGGACGGACGGAGCCGTCCATCCCGTACCAGCCCCAGTTGTAGTCGATGATTCTTATGACGCCTTCGGCCGCCGTGCACTCCACGAACTGGCCTTTCCCCAGGAACCTCTCCCGGGCGTAGAGGGCCGCCATCGCTCCCATCGCGGCGAAGGTGCCGCCGACCTGGTCGGCGAGCCACCACCCGGAGCGGGTCGGCGTCCCGCCGAACGCCACGGGGGCGCCGGTCCCGTGGGTGAAGCCCATCGCGTTTTGCCCCATCGGGTCCATCGATCCCGGCTGATCCTTCAGGGGGCCCCACTGGCCGCGTTGGCCGACCCAGAGATAGATGAGCCGCGGGTTGATTTCCGAGAGCTGGCGATAGCCGATCCCCAGCTTGTCGAAGTGCCCCGGGGGGGCGTTCTCGATCAGGATGTCGACCTGCGGGATGATCTTCTTGAGGAGTTCCTGTCCCTCTTTTTTCTCCAGATCGAGGGTGACGGCGAGCTTGTTTCTCGCCTCGGCGAGGAACCGCGGGCTGCACTTCTCGCCGTTCGCGGCGGCGAACATGTAATCCTCGCGCCCGAAAGGCGCCCATTTTCTCAGCTCATCGCCTCCCGGCGGCTCGACCATGATGACCTCGGCCCCCAGCTCCGAGAAGTGGGATGAGCACCAGTGCCCCATGATCTGGTGCGTCGTGCAATCCAGGACGCGGATTCCGTTCAGCGATTCCGGCTTGTCCGGGTTGAACTGCTGCCGGACCTGGGCTTCCACCCAGAGGGCGTATTCCTTCCGCTTCTCGTCCACGCCGGCGTAAACTTCGTCTACCGTCGGCGTCGGAACAGCGGGCCACGGAAGGACCTTGATTTTCGGCCGTTTCTTTTCTGTACGCCACTTTTCAGCCATTCTCCCCCTCCTTGCAGATTTTTCCATGCAACAACGGACTGCCACGGTCTCATCGAACATCAGGCTTTACGCCTGCCATCTCTCTTGTCTCCCCCTATCCCCCCCTTTCCGTTTTCCCCCCTTGGACCGGCGAATAACGATACGTCCGCCCAAGCCGGCAAAGAGCTGGGAAAACACAAATCAAATCAGGATTTTACGCTGAACCAGATATACGCCTTTTAGAAATACGTTTTATTTTATACCCTCTGCGGGGTTCCCATGTCAAGCATATTTTTATTATAAAACCTCTTTTTGCCGTTTGAGGATCATCTGGCTCCCCACCGTTCCATACGCGATTCCGTCGCGGTTGGGCGCGATGAGCGGGACGGCCGAGACGAGTTCCCACCCTTCCCGTCCCGCCTCGTGCAGCCAATCCATATCCGTTGCCAGCCCTTCGGGCGTCTCCTTGAACATGACAATCTTTTCCATGTATTCCAGAACCATAGGTCACATCCCCCCCTCTGTGGTTTCCAGCGGGACCCCCGCTGCTTCCGCGATCTTCCTGCGGATCGCCTTGAAGATCCCCTGTCTTTCCGCAAGCCCGCAGGACATCATCCCCAGGGCCAAGGCCGTCACCTCGTCGTAAAGCACGCGGACGCCGTCGCCTTTTCCCTCTTCCCCCAGGTTTTTCAGAATCGAACCGCTGTTCGATACGAAGGTCTGATCCGTCAGAAGCGCGATCTGCCGGCCGGCGTCGCCCAGTTCGGCGGGGGAGACGGAACGGAGGAACCGGGCGAGATGGCGCGCCATCATCGCGGAGTCCATCGGCTCATTGTCCTGCCGAAGGAGCCGAAGCTTCTCCTCCTCGGGCATCAGTTTCCACACGAGAAAGGAGACCGGCTTCGTCATGGCCATCCTTCCCGTGGAGTACCGGTCGAAGAAGTAGGTGATCAGCCGGTCCGTCACGGACTCCGCGACAGAAAGGATCAGTTCCCGGAGGGCGTTGCCGGGGATTTCGTAAAAGGAAGGGAACCGGGTCATGAAGGGGGAGACGATCTCCCGGACCTCCTCGGTTGTCAGGATGTCGATGTGGACGAGCGCGGAAAGGCGCAGGTCCTTGAGAGACATCGTCTCCAGGGTCATCCGCAGCTCCCGCAGCTTCCACTCCGGGGGGGCTTCGCGGGGGACCCTTTCCATCTCGGGCCCCAGCAGCCTCTCGGGATCGACGGGCAGCCCCGCGACCTTTGCGGCGGCTTCCCGGATCCGTGCAAGGATCGCTTCCAGCTCCGGGATCGACTTCTCCGCGGCGGCGCGCTCCACCAGGGGCGCGACCTCGCGGGCTGCGGCTCGAAGATGATCGGGGGAAATTTTCGCAAGGCGATCCAGGAGGTCGAAATACAACGCGAATTCAAGGACCCCCTCGTTGAACCCGGGGTCCGAGAGCATGTACGGCCGAAAGAGCATCGCCATCCGCGCCATCTCGCGGCACAGCTGCAGGGGAGGGACATCCTCCAGGTGTCCCGCGATCTTCGGCCACTTTTCGCGGACCGCCATCTCCTGATACTCTTCCTGCGTGAGGTACGGCGGGAAGAACCGCTCCCCCTCCTTCTTCTTATCCAGGAGGTCGGCGACGGCGTATTCCGTGTAGGCCGGCACAAAGCCCATGGCAAACGCCCGAAGCTCCTTTTCGGTCCGGTACTCCGTGTAGCCCGACAGAAGCTCCTTGCGCGCCCTCTCGTCGAGGCAGTCCCCGAAGATCCGCATCGTGAACCGGAGTTGATCCTCCCCGAGCTTCTCCATGTTCGCGATGATGTTGGCGCTGCGATCCTCCAGGCGTCGGCGCACCAGCTCCACGTACGATTCGATCACGGTGCAAGCTCCTTGCAGGGGGGGAGCAAGTCTCCCCCGTCCGTTGCCACGAGAGCATCGAGGTTCCCCTGGGCAGCGGAGGAGCGGATGGAAGCCTTGCGGCATTTCAGGGACAAAGGGACCTCCTGCCGGGATAAGGGACTGCCGGTTACCCGTTCTCCCCCTCCACCTTCCGGCGGAGCATGCCCACCATCCGGTCGGCGAGGAACGCCTCCATCCCGCTCTTGTAATATTCGTCCTCGAGCCACTCCGCGATGTGGGCGCGCAGTTCCCGGACGATGTTTAACTCCCGGTCCAGCACAAAGACCACGATGCACCGGTCGTCCCCGTCGTAAAACCGGAATGCGAATAGGCCTTCCGGAAGGGGCCGGAGATCGATCCCCACCACGTCCGCTCCCCACAGGTCGAGCGCGCGCTTCAGCTCTTTCGCGGTAAAGATCCTGTCCCCGACGGTGACGGAATCCTCTCCCGACCAGAGGGGCCCGAACTCCTCCTCGATCTGCTCTTTTTCGCTTGCTTTCCTGGTCATCCCCGCCCCGGGCGATTCCCGCCTTCCCCGGCGGAGGCTCGCCAAACGTCTATATGTACACTTCGGGTTCCCGGCGTGTCAAGCCAAACCATAATCCTGTTTTACAATTCATGGAAAACCGTTTGGAATTCACACGGATGCTTCCCTTGACACCCTGCCCGGACAACGGATACAATTCGCCATCCTTTTCCAGTTTCCGCTAATGTCCAAGCAGGGGGCCCGGATGAAGACGTCGACATCGAAAAAACTGTTCCGTCAGGCGCAGAAAGTGATCCCCGGGGGGGTCAACTCGCCGGTCCGGGCGTTCCGTTCGGTCGGAGGAACGCCCCTGTTCGTGGCGAAGGCGAAGGGGGCCACCGTGACCGACGCGGACGGGAACACTTTCCTCGATTACGTTTCCTCCTGGGGCCCGATGATCCTCGGCCACGCCCACCCCAAGATCGTCTCCGCGATCCGGAGAGCCGCGGAGCGGGGGACGAGCTACGGCGCGCCCACGGCCGGGGAGATCACGCTCGCCGGCCTCATCCGCAAGGCCTTTCCATCGATCGAGAAGGTCCGGCTCGTCTCCTCGGGGACCGAGGCGGCGATGAGCGCCGTCCGCCTTGCGCGGGGGTTCACGGGACGGGACAAGATCGTGAAGTTCGAGGGGTGCTACCACGGCCACGCCGACCCGATGCTGGTCAAGGCCGGTTCGGGGGCGCTCACCTTCGGGCAGCCGGACTCCCCGGGCGTCCCGGCAGACACCGCGAAGCACACCCTGACCGCCACTTTCAACGACGCCGCTTCGGTGCGGCAGCTCTTCGACAGAAACCGGGGGCAGATCGCCGCCGTGATCGTCGAGCCGATCCCCGGGAACATGGGGGTCGTTCTGCCGACTCCGGGCTTTCTGGATGAGCTGCGGGAGATCACCCGCAAGGCGGGAACCCTCCTCGTGTTCGACGAGGTGATCACCGGCTTCCGGGTCGCCTTGGGTGGTGCGCAGGAGCTGTTCGGGATCGTGCCCGACCTCACCGTCCTCGGGAAGATCATCGGGGGGGGGCTCCCCGTGGGGGCATTCGGAGGGAGACGCGACGTGATGGACGCCCTCTCCCCCGAGGGGCCGGTCTACCAGGCGGGGACCCTTTCGGGGAACCCCCTGGCCGTGGCCGCCGGGATCGCCGCCCTGACCGAGCTTTCGAAGAGGGGGACCTACCGGAAGCTCGCCGAAAAGGCCGACTATCTCGGCGAGGGGTTCCAGGGGGTCTTCCGGAAGTCCGGTGGTCCGACCTGGACCAACCGGGTCGGGTCGATGTGGACCACCTTCTTCCAGGAGGGACCCGTCGTCGACTACGCGACGGCGAAAAAGAGCGACACGGCCGCCTACGGCAGATATTTCCACGGGATGCTCCGCCGGGGCGTCTACCTCGCCCCCTCGCAGTTCGAGGCGGGGTTCGTCTCCCTGGCGCACACCCGAAGAGACCTCGACAGGACGATCGGGGCGGCGCGGGAGGTCCTTGCCGGGCACCCCGCCGGACGGTGATCCCGTTGCGCGGATCTCCCGGGGATCCGCGCACGGTTTTCCGGTTGACGGCCGTTCCGGGTTTATGATAGGTAACTGGGGTTTATCGACGTGACCGACAAACAGGACCGCAGGGCACTTTTCCGGGAACTGGGCAAGTACAGCGCCCTGGGCCTCGAGCTGGCCATCGCGGTCGTGATCGGCCTGGCCATCGGATTACCTGGACAAGTGGCTCGGGACCGGTCCCTGGATGACGGTGGTCTGGCTCGCGATCGGGTTCGCGGCGGGGGTGCGAAGCCTCTACCGCGCCGCACTCCGGTCCGGGGAAGATCTGGAAAAACTGGAAAAGAAGGACGAAGAGGAGAAGAGGAAGCCCGGTGGAAGGTGACGGGGCGGGAATCCTCACGTCCCGGTCCCTGGAGAGAAAGATTCTTCTGTGTGCAGGGGTGATCCTGGCCGGGATCACGATCGTGGGACGGTACGGCATGCTCCCGGGAGCGGCATGCGGGGCGGCGATCGCCTACGGGAACTTCTACCTGATCCGGAAGATTCTGGGGAGGGCATTCTCGGTCGAAAGGGGCGTGAGGAAAGGGTTTGTCGTCCAGTACATTCTGAAGTTCCTCGCCCTTGTGGCCGTGATCTACCTCGTGGTCCGGTCAGGGCGTTTCGACCTTTTGGGGTTCCTGCTCGGCCTGTCGGCGCTGGTGTTCGGCGTCCTTCTCGAGGGGGCCTCCCGGGCAGTGGAGACGGAGTAAGGGAATCGGAGGATTCGCACGATGCGCAGAAGGGTTGGTGTTCTCCTGGGGACTCTGCTTTGGCCGGGCACGGCCCTGGCGGCCGGTGGGCACGAGGCGTTCTCCTGGTTCGATCGGCTCCCTTTCCACATCCCGCAATACGTCCTTTCCGCGATCATGATCGCGGTTCTGCTCGTCGCCGTCTCCGCCGCCTCCTTCCGGGGGAAGAAGCCGGCCGACCTGGTCGTCCCCGAGCCGAGGCTCACGCTCCGCAACCTGTTCGAGATCATCCTGTCGTTCCTCGTGAACCTCGCGGAGGACATCATCGGACACAAGGCGAAGACGTATATCCCCCTGCTCGCGACATGCTTCATCTTCATCCTCTGCATGAACCTGCTGGGGCTCATCCCGGGCTTCCTCCCGCCGACCGACAAGATGAACATCACCGTCGGCCTGGCGGTCGTCATCTTCCTGTCGACGCACTACTACGGGGTACGGGAGCACGGGATCGCCTACTTCAAGCACTTTCTGGGGCCGGTCTGGTGGATGGCCCCGATCATGCTGCCGATCGAGATCGTCTCCCACCTCGCCCGGCCGCTCTCCCTGTCGCTCAGGCTCTTCGGGAACATCACCGGCGACCATCTCGTCGTGGGAATCTTTCTGGGGCTGGTCCCCTTCGTCGTCCCGTCGATCTTCTACGGCCTGGGCGTCTTCGTCTCGTTCATGCAGGCATTCATCTTCACGGTGCTCTCCATGATCTACATCTCGGGGGCGGTCGCGCACGAAGAGGAGCATTAACGGGGTTTTTCCGTCCGGCATCAACCCCGCCGGGGGGGCGGAACCACCCGACGGGATCCAATACCATCGCAAAGGGGGGTACCCGATGTTCCGCAAAGTTTCCTTCACTTTTCTGCTTGCACTGCTCTTCGTAGCAGTGGCCACCGTGGCCTTCGCGCAGGAAGGGGCTGCCGCCGGGATGAGCGACAGCGTCAAAACCTTCATCGCGCTGGCCGCCGGGTTTGGCATAGCCATCGCATCCTTCGGAGGGGCACTCGGTCAAGGCAGGGCGATTGCCGCCGGGCTGGAGGGGATTGCCCGCAATCCTTCCGCCCAGCCCAAGATCCTTCCGCCCAGCCCAAGATCTTCATCCCGATGATCGTCGGTCTCGCGCTGATCGAGTCGCTGGTCATCTACGCCCTGGTCATCTCGTTCATCCTTGTCGGGAAGCTGTAGAGCCGGCGAAGCGGACAGGGCGAAGCGGATTGGGAAAAGGGCTCCCTCGGGAGCCCTTTTCGTTTTTCCGTTCCTTGCCACTCCGGGTCGTCGATCCCATCGACCCTCGATCTCGACGGAGACGCTGCGGAAACCGAACCCTTGGTATCGCTACCGGCCTCCGGCGGCAATCAGCTCCGCCACCTTTTTCCCCGAGAGAAGCATTCCGCCGAAGATGGGCCCCATTCTGGGACCGCCAAACGCTGCATTGGCCGACATTCCGGCAACGTATACCCCCGGACAGACTTGTTTCGTGTTTTCCACCGTCAGGCGCTCCGCCTTTTCCGACCACATGGAGCGTTCCCCCATGATTCCTCCGCTTTCGGTGAACCGCTTTATATCCGCCTTTCGCTCGATGACGCGCAACACCTCGGTGTCATGTCCGGTCGCGTCGACGATGGTTTTCGCCGTGATGGAGAGAGGGTCCACAGGAAGGGTCGCCATTTCCACCGGCGACCAGGTGATCACGAGGCCGATGACGCGGCCCTCCCGGATCATCACATCCTCTACGCTCATGCAGTGGAACACTATCGCGCCCGCCTTTACGGCATGGGAACAGATCGTGGTCGCGGCCTCGATCGCATCGGCGGTGTAGTACCCTTTTTCATATTCCCGGGTGGCAATGCCGAAGATATCGAGGACTTCCTTTCCTTCTTCCTGCACCACGATTTCGTTGAACATCATTCCTCCCCCCCACATCCCGCCGCCGATGCTCAGTTTCCGTTCAAAGATCACCACCTTGTTGCCAGCCTTTGCCAGAAAATACGACGCCACCAGCCCGGCGGGACCCGCCCCGACAATGGCCGTATCGACTTCCACGGCATCCAGAAATTTGCGGGAAAATCGTTCGATGATCGCCCTGGATATCGTAATCTCGCTCAGTTCCATGATGTTTCCCTCTTCCCGTGCACATTGGTTCTGCATCTGCGATCAGCCTCTTACCCTCGATCCCGGAGCATCATGTTCAGATCCTCCTGCAGCGCCTGGAGGTCCTCCTCGTGCTCCACCTCGTCCTGGAGGATCTGCATCGCGAGGTTGTAGGTCACCGGGTCCTTTCCGCTGACCTCTTCGAGAAGAGAGTGATAGACGGAGATGGCGCACTGCTCCCCGGCGATGTTCTGCTCGAGAATCTTCCGGACGAACGGATCCGTCGGGTCCTCGTAGGAGCAGTTGGACCATTCAAACCATTTCTTCGGCGTGGTCACCGGCGTGCCGCCGAGCTGTATGATTCGGCCGGATACCATGTCCGCATGCCGGAGTTCGTCCGCGGCATGCTGCATCAGCTCGGCGATCACCGCATCCTTCATCGGCCCCGCCACGACTTTGCCCCCGATCCAGTATTGGTAATAGGCGAGCCACTCATCCGCGAACGCCTTGAGTAAAAGCTCGATTACCCGTTCCGCGTGCTTTCCGACGATCTCACGTCCTTTGGTGCCCATGCTCTCCTCCTCTTCCGTCGTGGGAATCCCCGTGGTCACAGACGTTCTCGCCCGACCGGAGAGTGCCTGCAAGGTAATCGGACACTATTTTTTCGGGTGTCTCGACCATGGCCCCCACAACCACCCGGATACCCTGTTCGGCAAACAGCGCCTGCGCGCGCTGTCCCATGCCCCCGGCGAGAACCACGGTCGCGCCGCATCCCGCCAGCCAGGGAGGCAACAGGCCGGGCTGGTGCGGAGGGGCCCAAACGTCTTCCCGGCCGAGAATTGTCTGTTCGTCGGGGTCCACATCGAGGAGGGCGAAACACTCGCAGTGGCCAAAATGCAAAGACAGTCTCCCGTTCGTCAAGGGAATCGCGATTCTCATGGATGTTCCTCCTTGTCGTGCCCGGCTTCCCGGCCTCGCACCGATGTGAGCCAAGGCGGCCCAGATCCGTTGAATATCCTCGACGCAGGGGGATTGGGTCTCCACGACCGCCCGTTCCTGCATCTGCGCCAGGGTCACGGAGGGGTCATACCGGACGCGGCCGGCGATCCGCGCCCCGGCGCGTCGTCCCTTCTCCTCGATCCGGTCCGACATCTCCGGGTTGAGGTCCCACTTGTTCACGCAGACCGCCGCCGGAATATCGAAGTGTCTCGTCAGGGAGAGAACGCGCTCCAGATCGTGTTCCCCGGACACTGTGGGTTCCGTGACGACCAGTACGAGGGTCGCGCCCGTCACCGACGCGATCACCGGGCAGCCGATCCCCGGGGGGCCATCCACGATGATGAAGGGGCGATTCCTCCTCTCGGCGATGCGGCGGGCCTCCCGGCGGACCAGGGAGACCAGTTTGCCGCAGTTCCCGGCCGCGACGCCCAGGCGGGCATGGACCATGGGACCGCGGCGGGTCTCCGAGATCATCCACTCGCCGCAGAGACGCTCCGGGAAATCGATCGCCTGTTCCGGACAGAACCGGACGCACACGCCGCACCCCTCGCAGGAGACCGGGTCGATCGAGAATCGCCATTCGCCGGGAATCCTCCCGTTCGTTCTCACCGCGTCAAACCGGCAATGGGTGAGACACGTCCCGCAACCCGTGCAGTCGTCCCGTCGGATGACGGCCTCATGCCCGCTGCGGAAATCATGACGCTCCCGGATCCGGGGCGAAAGAACGAGGTGCAGATCCGCCGCATCCACGTCGCAATCGGCGATGACCGGCCGGTCGGCCAGGACGGCGAACGATGCGGCCAGGCTGGTCTTTCCCGTTCCCCCCTTGCCGCTGATGACGACAAGCTCCTTTATCGTACCCCCTGTCATGACACAGGACCCATGCGCAAGAGTGCGATCGTGCCCAGGCCCAACCCGATCAACACCATTTCCTGCACTATCCCGCGCAGACCGCCCTCGCTTCGCCGTCCTGGCACCAGGTCGGCAAGTGCGATGTATATGAAGCTCGCTGCGGAAAGACACAGGAGATAGGGCACCGCCCAGCGAACGAACGGAAACAGGCAGTACGCGAGAATCGCCCCCAACAGGGCGGCAAGACTCGACAGCGTATTCCACAGCAGGGCACGGGCCCGCGTGTAGCCGCTCTCCAGCAGGATCGCGAAATCCCCGACTTCCTGGGGCACCTCATGCGCGATGACGGCCAGGGATGTGGCGATTCCCAGGGGGACCGATCCGGCGAACGCGGCGGCGATGGCGACCCCGTCCACGAAGTTGTGAAGGGAGTCGCCGATCAGAATCATTTCCCCGGCGCGGGCGTGGACGTCACAGGGATGTTCGTGGCAGTGCCGCCAGAGGGCGAACTTCTCGAGCAGGAAGAAGAGAACGATTCCGGCCAGAACCGTCGGCATCACCGATTCGCTCGGCAGCCGTCGCAGCGCATGCGGGATCATGCCGAAAAACGCCGCCCCGAGGAGGGTGCCGATCGCGTAAGGGATCAGCCGGGACGTTAGGAGTGACAGCCGCTTCCCTTCAAAGAGCAGGAGCGAAGCGGCAAGCCCGACGGAGCACACCGACCCGAGCAGGCAAAACGTTACGATCAGCCCGAGATTCATACCGTTTCCCTGAACCGTTCCTTAAAGCATGCCGCGATGAAGAGCCTGCGCTCCCCCAGGACGACGGTGACCACCTTTCCGGCGGCGATCAGCGCATCCAGGTGCTTGAGCGCTTCCGTAGCGGGAATCCCCAGCCCGCTCGCGAGATCCAGGGCGGTGCAGGGACGTCTGCCAAGCAGATCCAGGATGTCTTCGACCGTCGCATCGCGGAAGGACGGTGCGGACACCCTCGGGATTTCGGGTTCTCCGATCAGATCCACCCTTCCCGGAAAGAGAGGTTTCAGGTCGAGCATCCGGTCCGCGGAAAGCGGGACCGCGAGCGTCTCGACAGGAGGACGGGAAACGGTGTTCAGGTGAACGCGCGCCGGTCCGATATGCCTTGCGAGGGCCGCAATCTTTTTCGCCTCGGAGGGAACCCCGGTAATGCCCGCGAGCAGGAACACTTCCAGCCACACCTCCCCCGGGAAGCGCCGCGTGAACGCGGCAATGCCGTCGACCACCCGTTCCAGAGAGAGAGTCTGATGGGGGCAGTTGACGTAGAGAAAGGACAACTCGTCTCCGGCGTCCAGGGAAGGGAGCACGATGTCGGCGGCGAGCAAGGCATCCTGAACATCCGTGCGCCAGAGAAGCGAGCCATTGGTAAGAACGGCCACGGGGATGTTCGTCAGGCCCTTGATGTTCCCGATCAGGTCGCCGATGCAAGCATTCAATGTGGGCTCCCCCGATCCCGAGAGCGTGACGTACTCGGGACGGTCGTCGGCGGCCAATTTCCGTTCCAGTTCTTCCAGGACCGCATCGATCGAGATGTACTCCCTCCGGTCGACGGTCTTGTTCGTGGTATGTCCCAGTTGGCAATACACGCAGTCGTAGGTGCAGGTCTTGAACGGCACGAGATCGATCCCGAGGGAACGTCCCAGGCGCCTCGACGGAACAGGCCCATAGATGTGTCGAACACCGGTTGCGCTCATGTCTCACCTCCAGGCGGAGGAATGAGGCAACACTCGTCCCGCCAGCGGCAGGTCCCGGGTTTGCCTGGACGGGTCGGCATTGCCTCAAGCTCCCCTTGCATCCTTCCGGACCATCGTCCTTTCGAGCAGGCTCTCGAAGAGCCCGCGGTATTCCGGCAGCGCCTCCACGATCAGCCTTCCTTCGGAACAGACTTCCGCGATCCGCCGGTCATCCGGGATCTCCAGAAGAACGGGTACGTTTTCTTCCTTGCAGAACGCATGTACCCGCTCGTCCCCGATGCCGACCCGGTTGATCACCACCCTGAAGGGAATCCCGAGCGCCCGGACCATGTCCACGGCGAGTTTTAGGTCGTACAGGCCGAAGGGCGTGGGCTCCGTGACGAGCAGGACGAGGTCCGCTCCCCGGAGCGTGGCGATCACCGGGCAGGAGGTCCCCGGTGGCGCGTCCAGGATCGCGTGCACGCCGTTTCGCGGGCGGGCCTTCACCGCGGTGATGAGCGGCGGGGCCGTCGCGACCCCGACGTCGAGACGTCCCTGGATCAGCGTGACGTTTCCCGCCCGGACCGTCTCGACGACCCCGATGCGCCTGTCGATCTCACGGATCGCCTTCCGGGGGCACACCTTCGCGCATCCCCCGCAACCGTGACACATTTCGGGGAAGATGAGAGGGGTGGTCCCGAAGGAGACGATCGCGTGATACTCGCAAAACCGGCCGCACTCGCCGCAGCCGTCGCAAAGGGACTCGTCCACTTGGGGAATCGGAATGGTGACGTTCTCCTCGTCGCACAGATCGCCCCGAAGGAAGAGGTGGGCGTTCGGTTCCTCCACGTCGCAGTCCAGAAGCGCCACCTCCGACCCGAGGGCCCGGGCCAGGTTGACGGACACGGTCGTCTTGCCGGTTCCGCCCTTTCCCGAAGCGACCGCGAGAATCATGATCCGCCTCCAACCGGGGAGTCCCCCCGGGCCCCGCCGCCGGCGCTATCCTGTGTGCCCGCGCCTTCCTCTTCGCCTGGCCGTTTCCTCGTCCACCTCGTCCTGCCACCCGTTGCGGGTCGGTTCGATGCGGTCGAATTTCGCCGTGTAAGGCTTGATATCCAGAAGAGGGGTGCCGTCCAGGACGTCCACGTTGTCGAGGTGCAAAACGTTTCCCTCGCGACGAACCAGTTCCACGATGCTGAGGCCAATGGCATTGGGACGGCACGGCGCGCGCGTCGCGAACACTCCCCGCTCGACGTCCTGGAGGAAGGGCTTGACCAAAAGCCGGGCCGGGCCGCATAAGTGAAAATGGTAGATGAGGTAGACGTGCGAGAAGCCTTCCAGGTCCCGCAGCCCTTCCGCGAACGGCGGAAAAACCTCCGCCCGCCCCCTGCAGCCGCTTGCGTAGGCCGGCTGGATGGGTGTCTGTTCCTCGATGAGGTGATCGCTGCGGATCACGCCGATCTGCCTGTATGTGATGTCGGCTGCGATCATGCCCAACGCCCTTCGACATCCGCGGAGCGTGCTTCGACCAGTTGACCGGAACGAAACTTCGCCAAGGCTTCGCCCACGGTGGCCGCGTCGGAGGTGAAGATCCGGATTCCCGCCGCGGAGAGCACGCGAAACGCCTTGGGGCCGCAATGCCCGGTGATCACGCATTGGACCCCGAGACGCGCAACCGTCTCCGCCGCCTGAATGCCCGCCCCCTGGGGAGCGTTCATGCTCCGTGCATTGTCGATCGACTCGTATTGTCCGGATACGGTATCGAAAAGGATGAACTTCGCGGCCCGGCCGAATCGGGAGTCGATCGGGGATTCCAGCGTTTCGCCGGTGGACGTCACCAGGATCTTCATCGGAGTTCCTTTCCGCCCATGATCGGCGAGGACCGGGGGGAGCACCCGTGAAAAAGGATCGGGGCTCCCCTCCGTGCCTCCTTAGCCCTTCTTGTCCTGCCCGCTTTCCAGTTCATCGAGCAGCTTCCTGATGATGTCGAGCTGACTCTTTAACGCCCCGGCCTCCTCTTCCAGCAACCGCTTCTCCGTCTCGGGCGAAGGCTCGTCCACGAATGCCGGGCCGCCCCCTCCGAGCCTCATCCAGCCGGGCAGTCCGGTCGCATAGAACATGTGCCGCCAGCCTCGCCCGCCACCGCCGAAGCCGGGTCCCCGGCCGTAGCCCATCCCGACACGCCGGCCGAAAAACGGGCTCAGAATCCCTCTACAGAACCCGGCGCCTCTTCCTGTTAACGGTCCCATTCCCGTCGGTCCTGTTCGATCTCCGCGTGGCATATTCGCAGCCCTCCTTTTCTGTAATGGCCTGTTCCCCGCCCGAGTCCCGGACCCAGGCCCTGTCCCCGGTCGTTTGGAACCGCCGCACCCCGTATGTTTTTCCCTCCGCAGGGATCGACGGTCACTCCCGGGTCATCGTGGCCCCGCACTTCGGGCATTTGCGCGCAAGACAGGGTACGCCGCGTTCATGGGGTTCCTTCTGCCCACATTGCGTGCAGATGCAGTAACCGCTGGGACCGGCGGCAAAGGGCCCGCCCATGCGGCCGGGTCTTTGCCCGCCCTGGCCCTGCCCGCGTCCTCCGCCCTGTCCCGTTCCGCCTCGTCTTTTGCCGAACATGGGATGTTCCTCCTTGTCGTTGCTGCTCCTTGCCCGAAGCCGACGTTGGCCGCCCCCGCAACATCCCGGCATGGCCAATTTTCGATTCGGCAACTTCCGCGCAAGATACGCTTCGATGACCTCCTCGGCGTCACCGGCGATAAAGGGAATCGTCCGTATGCCGTAAGCGGCAAACAAGCTGGACAGCGGCCGGGAGATCGCCCCACATATGAGTTTCCGGACCTCCCATTCGACAAGCTTTCTCGCCTTTTGCACCGGATCGATCCCTTCGAGCGGTTCCTCCCTTTTCCCGGTGACGGCGCCATGGTCGACATCGAGAATGAGAATCTTCCGGGAGACATCGAACACCGGGGAGATCCTCCCGTTCCAGACCGTTAGGGCAACCTTCATCGGGGTATGCCTCCCGTCGCCACAATGGAATGAAGCATCAGACGTGCCATGTCGGGGAACGAGGGAACTTCGGGCGAGAACAATCAATCATTCAACAGGTTACTATTCAACTCGCGACTCCGTCCCCGGGAAACAGGTGCAGGAATGCGACCTTATCCGCCCCGCCGGGATCGCCCGTCCTCCTTCGGCAGAGGGATCCCCAGGGGGTTCATCTTCCGAAAGAGGGTGCTTTTGTGGATTCCCAGGTTCCCGGGTGGTTCCATGGTGGTTGGACCCGTCAATCTCGGTGCCTCATGGAGGGTTTGCGATTCCAGGAAGGGTCCATCCTGCCCGCAAGAGCATAAGATCAAGTAATCCCTAACGATTCCGTCCCCTACCGGATTCCGGGATCGTTTGGTTTTTTCATCCGGGAGCAGCAAACGGTCTGCTGATCCCGGGACGGTTTTTCTTGTAACCACTACGGATGGCATGGAATTGAGGGGAATCCTTTAGGGATCCTCATAGGAACGGGAAAGTGTATAAACATTCCCGACAGGGGCCAGGTGGTTCTTTGTGAGCATGAAGGGGACCTCCGATTTCTGGTTCTCCTGCCAGAGAAAATTGACAAGGGGCCACGGAGTGCAGTGGGTCGGGATGATGTACCGGATCCTCTGGGAGAGCAGGTCCTTCCCCGTCGCGTTCCCGTCGGAATTGGGATGAAAACCTCCGTGGTAACAGTAGACGTCGTCCATCCCGGCCACGGTCTTGGCGTAGAGAAGAGAGGTGTTTACTCCTCCATGGGAACATGCGGTGACCACGACCAGTCCCTTGTTCTTTACGTGGAAGACGATGGAAGTGTCCTCATCGGCGTCGTCTTCGATGTTCCGGTCGATCACATCGCTGTCTTCATCGCATGCAAAGAATTTCGGCCAGGGACGGGGTTTCATCTCGTAGTCTTTCGCGATCCCCATCTTCTTGGCTGCCGGCCGGATGCTCCCGAGATAGAGCACCGTATTGTCCATGATGAGAGAGGGGCCGTACGAGGTGATCCATTTTCCCCCGCGCTTTTCCGCCTCTTTTTTATCGGGAGCGAGAACGATGTATTCTTTCGTATTCAAAAAGGATTCTTTGGACACCTTGGCTCTTGGGGTAAAGAAGCTCTCCCCGCCGACGTATATCGGTATCTCGTTTTTTGCACCGGGATTCACGATTTCCAGGGCCTTGTTCAGATTATGTACATGATCCGAATGGCCGTGGCTTAAAAGGATCATCTCCACCTTTTGCAGGTCGAAATCCCTGTCGAGAGCGGAGAACAGCTTCACGTTCCACGCAAAGGCAATTTCGTTCTGGCCGACGTCGAAGAGAAGATACCGGGATTTCCCGTTCCTGGTGACGCGGATATACGTCGCAAACGCATGGGCTCCCAGAAAACTTTTCTCCGGGCCGAAGAGATCGTAGTTCCCGAAGGATCTCACAATCGCATTGCCGTGCCTGTCCTCGATCCGGCTTCCCTGAACCCCGGCATAATCCCCCAGGAGGTCGTAGACCCGGACCTCGTCGACAGGTTCTATGGCAAACGTTTTGAACATTTCCACGAACGCTCCCTTTCGCAATACCACTGACAAACCGAAACCTTCAAGAATCTATGCGGCTTCCTGCTTTTTTCTCCTCGCATCCAGCACGCTCTTCGTGATCGGGACCGCATAGAGAACAGCCGATATCAGCAGGAGAGCGAACGAGATCGGGTGCGTAACGAAGATCATCAGGGAGCCACCGGACTGGAGGAGACTTTGACGCAAAGCCTCCTCTGTCATGGGGCCGAGAACCAGGGCCAGGATGAGCGGGGCGACGGGATAATCCAGCTTCTTGCAGAAATATCCCAGCACGCCGAATACCAGAACCTCCCACACCTCGACCATGCCGAAATTCTGGACGTAGCCGGTGATCAGGCAAAAGATGGCGATGATCGGGGCCAGGATGGTAAACGGGGTTTTCAGGACCCTCATGAGAAAGGGAACCAGGGAGACCTCGAACACATAGGTCAGGATGTTCACGATGAATCCGCAGACGATAAGGCCCCATACGAATTTGGGTTGTTCGATGAACAGGCGGGGCCCCGGCACAAGCCCCCAGATGAGCATCCCGCCCAGAACGATGGCCGCCAGCGGCGAGCCGGGAATTCCCAGCGTCACCATGGGAACAAAGGCACCGGTGCTGGCGGCGTGATTGGACGACTCCGTGGCCATGACTCCTTCCGGTATTCCCGTACCCCATTCCTTGGATCGTTTGGACATCGATTTGGAAAACCCGTAGGCCATGAAGGAAGCTGGCGTGGCCCCCGCCGCGGGGAGAACCCCCACCAGAAATCCGAGAACGGTATCGGTCAATACCAGGATTTTATGCTTCCAGATCAATTTCAAGGACAGGGTGTAATCCTTCCACGTGACATTCGGATGGATGACCCGGCCTCGTATCCCTTTTTCCACGGTGGTGAGAACCTCGCCCACTCCGAACATTCCCACCACAACCGTGAGAAAGGTGATGCAATTCAATAATCCCATGTACCCGAAGGTTACTCTGACATTCCCCGTCATGCAATCCATCCCCACACAACTTAAGATCAGTCCAAAGAGGGTCATGATGACGGTCTTGACCACCGATTTTCCGCCCAGACCCGCGAAGCAGGCATAGGCGACGATCATCAGGGAAAAGAACTCCGGCGGACCGAAGAAAAGAGCGTAACGGGCTAGGGGCGGGGCCAGGAAGACGAATCCGACGCAGGCCAGCAGCCCGCCGATCAGGGAGGCCGTCGCGGCCGTAAAAATGGCAAGGGCGCCCTCGCCTTTCTTGGCCATGGGGTGCCCGTCCAGACAGGTGGCCGCCGCCATCGGGGTTCCCGGGATGTTGAGACTGATGGAGGTAATGGCACCTCCGGCGGTCCCGGCATAATAAATGGCGGCGATGAAGATCATGGAAGATTCGGGGGGCAGGACGAAGGTCACCGGAAGGAGGATCGCCACGCCGTTGAGGGGCCCCAGCCCGGGAAGGACCCCGAAGAGCATCCCCAGAACGACCCCCAGAAACCCGATCATCAGATTGAAAGGAGTGAACGTTACAGCGATCCCGGTCGCAAGACCTGACAGGATGTCTGCCATGACATCGACTCCTTTTCTAAAGGAGCTTGTTTAAAATCGGTTCCAAGAATCCCTTGGCCAGCGTCAGCAGGAGATACTTTTCAAAGATCGTGAAGATCGCCGCACTGAAAAGGATTCCGGTCGTCAGCGACAGCGTCCAGGAATGTTTTCCCACAAACCGGAGTGCATAGACGAGATAGAGCGTGGACCCGAGGTAAAACCCGAGCCACGGCAGGGTGCAAACGTAGGCGAGCATGGGGCCAAAAGCCCGGAGCCTTCCCTGGCCGCTCGAACGAGCTTCGGGATCAGAACGACCAGGCTGCAGAGCAACATGATCAAGGCGAGATAGAACGGGAACCAACCGGACTGGGGCCCCACGCCCCTTTCCCAGCCGACAGGCTGCTTCGTGCCGGGAAAAACCTGGATCTCCATCATAATGGCAATGGACAGCGCCGCCCAGAAAGTAGCCATGTAGATTTCCGCTTTTTTCATGGGGCCGTCCTTGCATGCGAGCATTCCCGCATGGCCGTTCCCCTGGCTCCCGTGATCGGGAGCCGGGGGAACCCGATACTCTTAATGAATGAGGCCGCCCTCCTTCATGTACTTCACGTGCAGGGCGTCATACTCTTCCATCCACTTCCGGAATTCCTCTCCGAAGATCGGCTCCGAACCGTCGAGCATGACCCTGTTCAGGAAGCCCTGCCATTCGGCGGTTTCGATCACCTTCTTGATCAGGGCGGTCATGTATTCGACCTGCTCGGGTTTGACGTCCGGCGGCATGAAGAGTCCTCGCAACATCTGATAGGTGGCGTCCGGGTACCCCAGTTCCGGCATGGTCGGAACCCCAGTTCCGGCATGGTCGGAACGTTGATGTAGCCGATGACCCTTTTTTTGTCAAAGGCGACGATCTGCCTCATGTCCCCGGACAAGGTGTATCCCAGGAACTCGGATGGGTTGTTCACCGAAAGGTCGATGTGCCCCCCGATGAGGTTTTTGGCCACCTCCCCCCCGCTCTTGATCGGGATGTATTTCAGGTGGATCCCGGTAGCTTTCTCCAGCATGATCATTACGATCTGATCTTCCTGCTTGACCCCGGTCCCTCCGCATTGCAGCAGATCGCCTCGTTTCTCCGCTTCCTTGGCAAGTTTGATGAATTGATCCAGGGTATACATGTCGGGGTATTTTTTCGTGGATATGCAGAGGGCATGCCTGTCCAGGGCTAATCGACAAAATGGGGTCAGGTCCCTCCAGGTAAAACCGACATTGGTGACAAGAGGAGTCGTCACAATGCTTGACAGGCTGACCATGAAGAAGTGAGGGTCTCCCCTCTGTTCCAGGAGATATTTCATCCCTACCGTTCCCGACCCGCCTTCCTTGTTGATGACGACAAGGGGTTGTTTGCTGAGTCCGTATTTCCCCACGACGCTCTGGATGAACCGGCCTATGATGTCCGCCCCTCCGCGGGCATAGGGGATTACCACCGTGATCGGTTTGGTCGGTTCCCATGCACCGGCGGTTCCAACCATCATGGGAACGAGACAGAGGGCGATGACAAGCATCCACGCCAAGGACTTTCTCCCATGTAGAAAACTCATTGGTCCCCTCCCTTCCTTGGAAAAAGGGTCAATACGTGTTGACGGTTCAACTCCCGGTTCCCCTTTCGTGACAGCAAGGGCAACCTGGGACAGACTACCCCCCTCATCGGTACCATGCATTTGTGCATCAGACGTGCCATGTTGGGGAACGAGGGAACTTCGGGCGAGAACAATCACTCATTCAACTTGTTACTATTCAACTACGGATCTTTCCCGAACCGGGACAGTCGCGCTTTCTCGCGACTCCGTCCCCGGGAAACAGGTGCAGGAATGCGACCTTATCCGCCCCGCCGGGATCGCCCGTCCTCCTTCGGCAGAGGGATCCCCAGGGTTTTCATCTTCCGAAAGAGGGTGCTTTTGTGGATTCCCAGTTCCCGGGCGGCGGCGAGACGGTTGTACCCGTTTCGCTTGAGTGCCTCGCGGATGGTTTGCGATTCCATGGCGCGGACGGTGTCACTCATCTCGCCCCGCTTCGTTATCGTGGGAACACGGGCGAGAAACCCCTCCGGCAGGTGACGGGGTTCGATACGGCCTTCGCCGCAAAGAACAAAGGCATGCTCGATGATATTTTCCAGTTCCCGGATATTGCCGGGATAGTCGTGCGCCATCAGAAACGACAGAACCTCGGGGCTTACACCCGAGATCGATTTGCCCTGTATCCGGTTCCACCGGGTCACAAAATGATCGACCAGCAGGGGGATGTCTTCCTTTCGTTTCCTGAGGGGGGGCATTTCGATCCGCACGACGTTGATCCGGTAAAACAGGTCCTGCCGGAAAGCACCCTTTTTCGCCTGGACCGCCAGATCCCTGTTCGTGGCGACGATCACCCGGACGTTGACCTGGACGGTTTGGGTGCTGCCGAGCGGTTCGAAGGCCCTCTCCTGAAGAACGCGCAGCAACCGGACCTGCAAGGCCGGGCTGATCTCGCCGATTTCGTCCAGGAACAAGGTCCCCTTGTCCGCAAGGGAGAAGCGGCCAGGCTTGTCCCTCTCCGCGCCGGTGAACGCACCGGCCTTGTACCCGAAAAGTTCCGATTCCAGGAGGGTGTCCGGCAGTGCGCCGCAGTTCACGGGGATGAACGGTTTCTCGCGCCGGCGGCTCAACGAGTGAAGCGCGCGAGCGAGCAGCTCCTTCCCCGTCCCCGTCTCTCCCTCGATGAGAACGGTGCTGTCGCTTGCCGCTACCTGGGGCAGAACGTCGAAGATCCTGCGCATGGACGGGCTCCGGGAGACCAGGTCGCCGACCTGGAACCGCCCCGTAAGCTCCTTGCGCAATTCCTCCACGAGGCTCAGGTCGCGAAAGGTTTCCGCACCGCCGATGATGTTTCCCTTCTCGTCCTGCATCAGCGCCGTGGAGACGCTGATCGGAATGCGCCGGCCTTCGGCGTCGATGATGAACGCCGACCTGTTGATGACGGGGGTCCCGGTCTCCAGGGTCCGGCGGAGTGCGCAATCCACCTCGCACATGCTGGCGCGAAACACTTCCGAGCACGGCTTTCCGATGGCCTCTTCGCGGGAGATCCCCGTGATCTCTTCCGCAGCCCGGTTGAACGACGTGATCCGCCAGTCGCGATCCACCGTAAACACCCCGTCGGAGATGCTTTCGAGGATGATCTCCGTGGAACGCAGGGAGCCGCCCTGCGCCCGGGTTCCCTTCCTGCCGCTTTTTTCTTTCATCCCGGTACCTGCCTGCGGAGCGCCTGAGGTCGTGTCGTCTGTCGCTCTTTCAGTATATTCGCAAAACCGACCCGAAACGATCGGAGGTTCGCCGAAATACCCTCTGGAGCCAATTCCGATTTGGAAGAGGGCGGAGCATTTTAGTATGATGATCTTCAATACATCCGGGAGGGCTGGCTTTCCTGGAAAGGAGCAACCCGTGAATATCCGCACCAAAAGCTACAAGTACGTGACATCCGTCCGGTGGACGGGGGAGAAGAGGGGCATGATGACCGTTGCGGGGAAGCCGCCCGTCGAGGTTGCCACGCCGCCCGAATTCAAGGGACACGATGGGATCTGGTCGCCCGAGGATCTCTACGTCGCCTCGGTGAAAAGCTGCATCATGACGACCTTTCTGGCGTTCGCCGGTCGTGCCGGGATCGCCTTCGAGGAGTACGAGAGCGAGGCGGAAGGGGTGCTCGAGTTCGTGGACGGCAAGTTCCTGTTCACCAGGATCACCGTCCGCCCCCGGATCGTGCTCCGTCCCGGCGAGGACCGCGCCAAGGCGGAGGAGATCCTCCGCAAGGTGGAAGCGGACTGCCTCATCTCGAACTCCATCCGGACGGAGGTGACCATTGAGCCGACGTTCGCGTGAGGGGGTACCCCCTCTCTCGAATCATCAGGGGCCCGGCGTTACGAACCCGTAACCGGTCGGCGTTTCGATCAGCCGATATCCGGCTCGCCGCGGAAACAGGCCCCGTTTCCCTGCTGGCCATTCCCTTCCGGCAGGCCTCCTATTTTTCCTTCTCCATCTTCCGCTGCAGCGCCAGGGCGAGCCATTCGTGCATATCGCGGATATTCCGGGAGAGGTACCAGCGTCCGTTCGCGAACACCCCGTAGTCGGCTCCCCCCATCGCGGAAGCGAAGCGGATGGAGTTCGCGAAGAAAAGCCACTCCTCCACCCACATCTTCTCAATCGGTTCGTTGAAGAGGCTGTCGTTTTGCGCAAGTCCCTTGGCCACGCCCTTCTCCCAGGCGGCCAGAAGGATCTTCGTCGCGGCCAGGGTCATTTCGTTCGTCGTCCGGATCGTCTCCTCGAAACGGGCAAAATGCCCTTCCACCCAGCTTCCGCCGTGGCAGCCGGAGCAGACCTTCCGCATCCTCGCGGTGCGCTCTTTCTGCTCCCCGGCGATCCCCGTGGTGTCCGGGGAAACCGGGTGGGGATGGGCGTAGACGGGGCCGAAGATCCGCCAGGCATGACGGTCGTTCATCCGGTGGGACCGCTCGGCGACCACCTCGCCCCCCCCGGAAACGAGGAGGCTCACGTGGCAGGCGGCGCACGTGGGGGCGGTGAAATCGGCGCCGATTTTCCAGGGAACGTTGGTAAAGTCCCACGTGTCACCGAGGGAGGAGTAGATGTTGCCGTGCTTGCTCACCAGGTAGACCGCGTAGGCAGGGACATCCGGACCCTTGTGGCATTCGGAGCAGGTGGCGGGTTTCCGGGCCATCTTGATCGAGAACCCGTGTCGCGAATGGCAGGACGAACAGGAACCCTTCGAAGAGTCGGGATTGATCCTTCCCACGCCCTGGTTCGGCCATCCGGTGAGAACGGGGAACTCCATCTCCCCCATCGCGGTCTCCCGTTTTCGCATCCGCGGAACACGGATCACGGTTCCATGGCAGGAGAAGCAGGAGTCGGCCTTTGTCGATTCCGAGGAGGGGGTGATCCCAATCGCTCCTTGGGTAAATGACAGGGGACCGTTCACCTGCTCCACGAGGTCGTGGTAGGCCGGGTTGTCGTTGAGGTTCGCATAGGCATGGGACATGAGGTTCCCGGAATATTGGGATGCCTCTTCGGGGTGGCAGGTGGAACAGTCCCCGGGAGTCACGACGGGATGCACGCGGTGGCCGTTGTGGTCGAAGGTGTCCTTGTGGGCATCCGGCCGGATCGTGTGGCATTCGGCGCATCCCACGACAGTATTCCGGAGGCTTTCCGGCACGTTTTCCGCCGATACCCTTCTCTGGAGAGCGGGCTTCTTCAACCCTTCTTCGGGAGTGACCCGGGAATGGAGCGAACGCTCCCAGTCGGCGACGATCCCCGGCGTGACCTCCGCGTGACAGGAAAGGCA
>WOR8_10001105_pt1 | contig 27418 bp, 22 predicted proteins | sample DeeMarSeWOR38_10_FD_19890 | JGI IMG/M metagenome (IMG submission 19890) | reverse complement strand
GGTCTGAAATATTTCGTCGATGGATCCCTTGGTTCTCAGACTGCTGAAATGTTTGAACCATATGAAATACTTGGGCATGCGGGTATTTCCATCCTCGAGGAGGCGGAATTAAGTGAACGCCTGCTGCATGCTGCCAGGCACGGTCTGAGTGCGACGGTTCATGCGATCGGTGATAAAGCCAATCATAAGGCCCTGAATGCTTTTTACCGGACGAAGGATGTATCAGGTGGCTTGCGTCACCGCATCGAACATGCCCAGATTTTAATACCGGAAGACCGGCAGCGATACCATGCCCTGAATATTATCGCTTCCATGCAGCCCCTGCATATTGCTGATGACATTCGGATTGCGAATAAATATCTTGGTGCCCGGACGGCAAATACCTATCCGATAAATGCTTTGATCAACGATCAGGTTAGGGTTGTCTTTGGTTCGGACATGCCTGTTGCAGATCCGGATCCGCTGAAGGGAATGCTGTCTGCTGTTTCACGCCGCTATAAGCTTGATCCCAACCAGCCTGCATGGCATCCGGAACATTGTGTTAGCCCGTTGCAGGCACTAAGATGCTATACAGCTGAGGCTGCCTATGCCTCTTATGAAGAAGCTCTGAAGGGAACCCTGGAAGCGGGCAAACTGGCGGATTTTGCGGTGCTTTCGGATGATATTATCGAAGGGGGCGAAGAGGCTCTCTACCGGACACGGGTCACAATGACGGTAATAAACGGGAAGATCGTTTATCATGCTGACGACTGATCATCACCGGCAACCAGTCTGATAAAATGCGTACTGAAATCAGTCCCGGTTTTTGCGCAAAGCCGTTCAATATCCTCCTGACTGTAGGCAGCCAATAATCTGGCGTCCTTCATTATGATGATATAATCACACCAGTTTTCCACCAGTTCAAGGATATGTGAAGAAAGCAATATGGTTGATCCTTGTTTTGCATAATTACGCAAAAGGTGACGCACATTATACATGGCAACCGGATCGAGGCCGTTAAGTGCCTCGTCTAAAATTATATAACGGGGCGGACCGAGCAGAGATGCAGCCAGTGCAATTTTCTTGCGCATGCCGTGTGAATAACTGACGATAATCCGGTCAGCCGATTCTTGGAGGTTTAGTTGATTGAGTAAATACGCGATCTCATCCTGTGTCTCCGGCAATCGCTTGATTTCACTGATCATTAGCAAATATTCCCGACCGGTGAGATAATCGTATAAATATATATTCTCCGGAGCATACCCCAGGTTATACCTGATATTACGGGAATTTTTGCTGAGATCATCCTGGTCATAATGCACCCTGCCCGCGTGAATCGGCAGGATGCCGACCATGGTATTGATCAATGAACTTTTGCCGGCACCATTAGGTCCGATAATACCATAGATGAAGCCTGCCTCAAACGTAAAGGAGACATTCTCCACCGCAATTTTGTCGCCATAGCAGACAGTAATATTTTCAATCCTGATCAAAATACCCTCATCGGGCAATCTGACGTCTGGCTAAAAGCGTCAGATAAATGATTAATGAGCCGGTGATCAATGGCCCCACCAGATAAAAATTCGCAATCATCATTACCGAAAAAATAACCAGAAAATGATAGGCATATCCGGCCAGCCGCGGATTGTGATAAAATTGTATGCGCACGATGGCAATGATATATAATATGAAACCGGCAAAAATAATTATTCCAGCGGAAAGATACAAAATTGTGGCAATCGCGGTACCGGCCAACATTAAAACAACGTTTTGCAAAACCAGCAATAGTAAAATATAAATCAATTCACTTAATATCCGGGCTGAAACCAGCGTAAAAAATTTCACCGGCATTGTTCTCATGAATAGCGGGAATTCGGGCTGAACATATTTCTCGTTGAACTGATATGCATAATGCAACCAGATAAATAAAAATGTAACGGCGGCAACAAAATGAATATAATTATCCGGAAAATATTCATGACCAGCGAGTAGCAGCAGAATATAAAGCATGGTACTGATCAGCTTAAGCCTTATATAACGGATATTGCGCAGAGAAACGAGTGTTTCCCGTGCAAATAAAGGTCGCATGATTTTTGGGAAATCGTGGTATTGGATGAAAGTAAATGATTGCGCACGGACCGACTTTTTAACCTTATTGAACCAGTACTGCTGATTATCCAGAATGCCACGCTTGTAGTAGAACCACCCGCAAATCAGCATCAGAAAAACAGATTGATATAACAGATAATGATCCAGGTAAAAATACAGACCTGCAAACAAGAGGAAATAAATGCTCCAGAACAGAAAATAAAGACTGATCGATTTATAATAACTATCTGTAAATATCTTTAGAAAGTGAATGGTCAGTATAAACAAAAGAGGGTAGATCAGGATACCCGTTACAAAATATGCCACAGCGAAAACATTGGTAGTCAGTGTAAACGCAATCAGGAGCGGAACCATCAAAAGCAATGGAATAAGCTGATATTTCAATGAGCTGAGGAACAATACCATGACCATTGATGATCCCGCCAGCGGCTGAACACGTAACACATGAAATCCCGCCTGTTTAGGCAATAGGATGTAATACATGAAGGGTACTGTGGCTGCATAAAAAAGCAGGATCAGATGCAGCGTGAAAACTGCCAGGCCTATTTGGGTGATGTCCCGGCTGTTCAGCAACTGAAAAAATAAATGCGCACCTTTTTCGCTAAAAAACGAGACAAAGATTATCCCGACTATAAATAATTCAATTTTAAACCGCAGGCTCAGATTATGCCAGTAATGCCATCCCTGTTTAGCGTAATATCTAAGCAGAACATTCATATATCTATACTGCCGGTGCCTTTCTAATCGCCTGGGCAAGGTTAATAAGTTTGGTCAGGAGCTGCGTGTAGCGCCGTTCAAGGGATGTATTGCTGTTGGTACGGATATGCAGATTATAGATCTTATCAAATTTACCCTCGCAAATATGCATGCGTATAGCTGCCTCGGTCAGGGCGCAGAGGTAACTGCAAAGGGCGTCATGATAACTGTTGAAATCTATCGAAAGATCGAAATTCTCTTTGCGGAACTGTTCGATAAATTGTTCATTCGGGGCACCGATCCAATTAATATCTGTTTTACGCAGGTTGAATACGTCGATCTTGGAGATTTTTGCACCGGGAAAGGCATCTTTCAGCATCGTGATATATTTTCTCGCCACAACCTCCTGGGCGCGATCCCGTGGGACAATGACCATAATCTTGTTAATCTGCTTTAACTTATTGATAAAATCGGTGAGTTCGGGTTTCCTCCCCATAAAAAAGAGACGGGCGTTGAGCCATTTTTCCAGAAAGTAATTTTTTATAAATTTCAAATTCGGAATCCAGTCCTCTGATAAAAAGACTATTTTACCGCACAATCCCAAGCGGATCAATAGGATATTTTTCCGCTCAGCGATATTTTCTCCGGGGCCATAAGTTTTTCAAGCGTTCACGGAGATTTTTTTCGCGCCCTTCATTGGTTGGATGGTAATATATTCTGTTTGTTAATTCGTCCGGCAGATAGTTTGTCTGGACAAAATGATCGGGAAAGTCATGCGGATATTGATATCCCGAACTATATTTCAGATCCCGCATTAATTTGGTTGGAGCATTTCGCAGGTGCAATGGAATCTGCAATGCGGGATGTTGCTTTACATCATCGAGTGCCTGGTCGATTGCCAGATAGGCCGCATTACTTTTTGGACAAGCTGCAAGATAGGTCGTAACCTGCGCAAGAATAATCCGCGATTCGGGCATGCCAACCGCGTGGACCGCCTGCAATCCGGCGTTGGCAAGAGAAAGCGCATAGGGTTCTGCGTTGCCAATATCCTCCGAGGCCAGAATGATCAGACGCCTGGCAATAAAAACCGGATCTTCACCGGCGTCGAGCATACGGGCAAGATACAGAATGGCGGCATCGGGATCGCTCCCTCTGATGCTTTTTATAAACGCAGAGATCGTGTCATAGTGGTAATCTCCCTGTTTATCATACATCAACACATTCTGATTGGCAATTTCCTCAATCCGATCCTTATTGATTGTAATAGATTTATCAAGCATCGGATAGGAATCAATACACCCCTCCAGCAAATTAAGTGTACGCCGGGCATCACCGGAACCGAAATGCAGCAATGCATCCATGTCTTCGATAATTATTTCACGCTTAAGAAGTTCCGGATCGGATTTCAGAGCACGATTGACGATCGTTTCCAGTTCGTTTTTACCGAGTGGTGATAGTTGTATCACCTGGCATCTGGACAGCAGGGGGGGAATGACTTCAAAAGAGGGATTTTCGGTGGTCGCGCCGATCAATTTTATGAGGCCTTCTTCCACGGCATGCAGTAAACCGTCCTGCTGGGCTTTATTGAAACGGTGTATCTCATCGATAAAAAGCAAGACACCTTTTGTGCTTACCCGGGCGCGATCAATAATTTCCTGTAGCTCTTTCTTCCCGGAGGTTACGGCAGATGAGGCGTAAAATGTTAAGTCGGATTCATTTGCAATTGCACGAGCGATAGTGGTTTTCCCCACGCCGGGAGGTCCCCACAGGATCATGGAGGGAATTTTTCCACTTTTGATCTGACGGTGCAGTGCGGAAGATGTACCGAAGAATTTTTCATGTCCGACTATTTTGGCAAGTGTCCGCGGTCTGCAGCGCTCCGCCAGGGGCACCAACCGGGAGGAGGAATTTTCATAAAAGAGATCTTCGGTGATTGGCATATTCGTTCGTAAAGGGTTACCAGCTGAATAAAATTGTATAAGTCAATGATTCTGTTTTGTTGGCCGATACCGGTATGTTAAAGGCCACATTGCGGGCGTCTCGTTCAGTTACCGGATGGCTTGAATTGATGATTTCAAAGGAGCGATAATAGGGTATTTGCTCACGTACCAATATTTCAACTGATTCTTCTTTGTGATTTCTGAGCTCAACCTGAACCGTCATTTGTTCGGCGTTTTTGGAAACTTTTTTCTGTTCAAGTACTTTACGTTCTGCTTTTAAATCAAAGGCTTTTCCTATGTTGATGACTATTTTTTCATCAACTGCAGTATGAGCCAGGTGATCGGCACCGATATATTCCGTCTGATCATCAGCAAGATAAATCCGCACCGTTCCTTTAGGCAACGGTAGTCCGATTCCGGAAGATTCGTCATTCATGGCAGTCAGGCTCACATTTACACCCTGATCGTCGATTTGGTAGTCGTAAATATACTGTTTTTTTACCGTTAATTTTCCGGGATGGATAAAGCGAATATAACGTGTCTGCTGGTCAGGCAAATCGGTTAGTTGGGGCAGGTCGAATATTTTATATTCGGAAATCGGTGCGGGTTCTTCCGCAATCATCCCGACGACAGCTTCGGCCACCATTTTTCTTTGCAGATAAGATGCTGAAGGTGCTTGTGCTTCATGTAATTCTCCGGCCATTAAACGCAACCGGGCCTGCTTGAAAGATTTGCCGGAATTATTACTAAGCGCCACCTGTGCCGAAAGATCGATAATGGAGGATTTTTCATAATAAAGTGCATTATATTCGGCGATCCAGCTCATACCCCGGGTAAGGTAGGAAAGAATAAATTCCAGGGTTCCGGAACTTTTTGATGCGGCTATAATTCTGAGCGTCGGTACTTTTGCATAGTTCTTACCAAGGTCATCGAAGGAAATTCTGGTATTTGGCGATCGCATAGTAACCTGAAGTACACTGTCGGATGTCTCGATAAATAGAAAATTTCCATCGAATGCGATAAGAGCCCCGCGGATCGTACTCTGTTCAGACGCCACGGTTATATTGGTACCGACAGCACGCCTGAGCAAACTGTTCAGATCGGTCAGATCAAATTCAAAGAACTTTTCCAGAACCTGGAAATCCGTATTCCCAGATGTAAACAGACTTGTGACCGGATCAAGCAATACCGGCAGATCAGTTACAGCGTAGTTGAATATTCCGTTTTTGACTTCCATTGATCTGGTTTCACGCACATAAGCAAGATTTTGGTTGGTTACGGTGATGACTGGTTCATCAGCATGAAGGCTTTGAATTATAATCAAAACCGGTACGAGAAGAATAACCAATGGTTTCATTTTAAGATCCTGCTTTAAATCGTTGAACGTTTAATTTCACTTTCTGCAAACTTTCCTGGATATTTACCAGCTTTTGTTTTTCGGCCTGTATCACTTCTTTTGGTGCCTTCTCCAGAAATTTTTCATTGGCCAATTTGGCTCTGAGACTTTTTTCGAGACCGGTTAATCTTTGAAGTTCTTTATCTAACCGGGCTTTTTCTTTTTCCAGGTCCACCAGCTCGGCCAGTGGCAGGAAAAGTTCCAGGCCACCCACGACGGCAGTAGCAACCGGTTCCTGACCAATATCATCGGAGAATGCCTGAATATTTTCAACTTTGGCGAGACTGGTGAAATAACTAGCGTGTCGGTTGATAATTCCTGTCGACCGGGCATCTCCCCGGATATATAAATGTGCGGTTTTAGCGGGCGGCACGTTCATGTCAGCTCTGATATTCCGGATCGCCCCGATAGCCTCCTGAATTATCGACATTTGGTGTTCTGATTCCGGATCAATCAAATCAGTCTTAGCCTCCGGCCATGCCTGGATCACCACACTTTTTTCATCCGGGGCTTTGAGAGCCTGCCAGATCTCCTCGGTGATAAACGGTATATAAGGATGCAGCAAATCCATCGCTTCCTTCATAATGTATTTCGCCACCGAAAGTGCCGTTTGATGCGGTGCAGCGGGTTCCTTTTGATACAGGCGTGACTTTATCAATTCCAGATACCAGTCACAGTAATCGTGCCAGAAAAACTGGTAGATTACATTAAGGGCCTCATTCACCCGGAATTTTTCCAGATTTTCCCCTACACGCTGAATCGTTTTTTGGAAAATACTCAATATCCACCTGTCGGCAAGTTCGAAATATTCTTCATATTGCAGGAAGTCGATCTCTTTTTCATTCAGATGCATGGACAGGAACCGATATGCATTCCAGATTTTGTTCGAGAAATTGCGACCCATTTCAAAATGATTGGTGGAAAGGTTGATATCCTGGCCTTCAGAGCTGAGCATGACCAGAGTAAATCGTACCGCATCGGCACTGTAGGTATCGATCATTTCAAGCGGATCGATACCATTCCCCAGCGATTTGCTCATTTTACGTCCGAACTCATCACGCACGATGCCGTTTAATAAAACATCACGAAACGGCACCTGCTCCATAAATTCCAGACCGGCCATGATCATTCGTGCAACCCAGAAAAATATGATGTCCGGTCCGGTCACCAGAAGATCTGTTGGATAAAAATATTTGAGATCTTCTGTATTGTCTGGCCAGCCCTGCGTGGAAAATGGCCATAACCAGGAGGAGAACCAGGTATCTAAAACATCGTTTTCCTGCCGGAGGACACCTCTGCCGCAAGCTGCACATACCTCCGGAGTTTCACGTGCGACCATCATATGGTTACAATCTGAACAATAGTATACCGGAATCCGATGCCCCCACCACAACTGGCGGGAGATACACCAGTCACGGACATTTTCCATCCAGTGTTCATAAGTTCTGTACCAACGGTCATGGGGGTGCAGACGTACTTCTCCGTTTCGGACAACTTCCAGTGCCGGTTTTGCCAGTGGCGCAACCTTTACAAACCATTGGGTCGAAAGATATGGCTCGATCATTGTACCGCACCGGTGACAGTGTCCGACATTATGATGATGGGACGCTACCTTTTCCAGATAGCCCAGCTTTTCCATAGCCTGAATAACCTGATTGCGCGCAACGAAACGATCACTTCCGGCGAATTGGCCTGCATTTTCATTCAGAGTACCATCAGGATTAAGAATATTGATCTGCTCCAAGTTATGCCGTTCGCCCATAAGAAAATCGTTAGGATCATGCGCAGGAGTTACTTTTACGGCGCCTGTTCCGAATTCGGGATCGACAAAATCATCGGCGATGATCGGTATTTCACGATTCATCAGCGGCAGGATCAGTGTATGTCCGATCAGATGTTTATAACGGTCGTCATTGGGATTAACGGCCACTGCCGTATCGCCAAGCATTGTTTCAGGTCTGGTTGTTGCCACGACCACACAACTGTTGCCGTCTTTCATCGGATACATGAAATGCCAAAGATGGCCGCTTGTCTCCCGGTGTTCAACTTCCTCATCGGAGAGCGCCGTGGCACAGCGGGGGCACCAGTTGATAATATATTTTCCCCTGTATATCAGATCCTTCTCATAAAGGCGAACGAAAACCTCAATGACCGCCTTTGAAAGCATATCATCCATGGTGAATCGTTCACGCGACCAGTCACAGGAACACCCCAGTTTTTTTAATTGATGGATTATGGTCGATCCGTATTTCTCACGCCATTCCCATACTTTCTCGATGAATTTTTCCCGGCCGAGATCGTGACGCGATATTTTTTCGTTAGCAAGACTGCGTTCCACGGCATTCTGAGTTGCGATCCCGGCATGGTCGGTGCCGGGCTGCCAAAGTGTTTCAAATCCCTGCTTGCGTTTATACCGGATAAAAACATCCTGTATGGTGTTGTTGAATGCATGGCCGGCATGGAGAACTGCGGTCACATTGGGTGGTGGAATAACAATCACGTAAGGCTTGCGGTCGGAATCCGGATTCGCTGCAAAAAATTTGCTTGTTATCCAGAAATCATACCATTTATCTTCGATGTCCTTCGGATTATAGATCTTTGGAATTTCCATACACTCCTCTGTCAGGTTCGCAAACGGTTATACCCAATATTCGTCATTATAGTGGCCGGGATACATGGATTTAAGAACGTCACACTAAGCTACGCGAAAAAGCCAGGAACGACCAGTATGATTTGCCCGGCATTAATAAGCGCAGCGAAGAATAAAAAATATTGTGATACAGAAAACAATTCCTGATTCTTATTATGTATCATAATCCGAATGATCGAGATTCTGTGTGATTCTCCGTGTGCTTCGTATCCCTTCGTGCAAGCTAAAATTATTCCCGTTTATATGGTACTCCTGCCCAAACAAATAAACGGGGGAACAAACACATTCCATTTAAAAATATAAATTTAAGAAAAACCGGATTATTCTTGAACAAAATTATCCAATAATTCTTCGATGAAAAACTGGGTTTCAACCAGAAAGCGTTCGGCGGCGCAACTCCGTTTGATACATTGGCTGCAGGTAATTTTCAGGCGACAATCAATTTTTTCTTTATGTAATTGTTCGAAAGCCTCAACCACTTCGAGAAAGTCATTTCGGATCACTTCTGCCTTGACGAGATCGCGGGCAAGAATAGAGAATTTGATTTTTGCCATTTCGTTCAAATGTTTGACCCTGCCCAGAAAGGGCCCTAAGGCACTCTGCCAGATCGTGGTCGCCCGGCTAAGCAGTTCGGGATCGATATCATCGATAATTCCCGGGCGCAATCCCTCTTTGCCGAAATCCTTCAGATCGATGATATGCTGGATCATATCGGCTACATGGGTCAGATCGTTCAGCGCATCACGATCGACATTGGCGTTTATCTTGTATATTTCAGTTTCGATGGCTTGTTTTATCTCACTGAAAGCCGCCTGAGTTATATCGACCTTATCCTTCAGCATTTGACTAAATCGGGGCGCAAGATGATCAATGGTCCTCTCGGTCTGTTCAATGCTTTTAACAGAAACATTATACTCGTTGATCTGGGGAAATCCCAGCGAGTTGAATATGATGTCAAAATAAGCGGTAATACTCTGTTCAAGTTCTTTCAGGCGATTGCGGAGGCGCTCACTTTCCTCGATATAGGTAGTTTCAACCCTTCGACGCACCTCTTCATCGGGATGTTCAGAAAGCACGTCAAGAATGGATTTAAAGACATGCTGTGGTGTCGATACATCACTCACCAGGGTGAATATATCATCGATGCTGATGATATCCGCCGCTACTTTCTGGATGCTTGATTCAGGATCACAATGACAGTTTGTCAGGAGCAGGATGTTGTCAAAATTTGTGAGATCATCCTGACAATTATCCAGAATTTCCAGGCGCTGCTGATGGATCAGATTTGAAAAATATTTATAGATTGTGATATTTCCGACATCAGGGTCTTTGATGAAACTTTGTTTCAGGTCGCGGACCTTTAATTTTTTCAGTCCCTCCCTCCGGCCGATCAAATTCATCATTTCAGTCAGGATGATGAATTGATTCAATACACTTTCATGCCCAGTGCGGTTAATCGCGATCTGAATGAAGTTAAAAAGTAATTCGGGATTGACGTCCAGCAGAATGTTATTGACGGCCTTACGTATAACCCGGTCAGGATCTGCCAGCTTGGCAAGGATTATTTTCTGGCTTTGCGCATCACCAAGGTTTTTATGTGCTTTACGTATTTCAGCGGCTTTTACAATGCGCTGTTTTTTTTCAGTCAAAATTATCTGCGCTTCTTTAAGCAGGAGCTGATCCTTGCGACCACGTCCCCGTTTATGGAGATAGTCGATAAAGATTGAGATCATTTTGGTGGATATGGAAGCATTCCGCAATACTTCCCGCATCACATCAATATCATCTTCGAAAATCAACATGACCAGAATAATCCGAAACACCTCCTGGCGGGCAAATTCCCGACGCTCCCGCTTATCGAATCCCAATACATCCTGTAATTGGCCGATTAGGATCCAGAATTCATTTTCGCGGGCGGCGCTTTGAATCTGATGATTTTCGTCTCGGGCAAGTGTATTGATAATTGAGGGGAAATGGCACAGCTGGGCGATTTTAATCCGGTTTTTAACGTCCAATGCCCTGGTCTGATTCAGATATACATTGGTAGGCACCGGAGGAATTTTCCGGAAATATTTATCAATTACATAGCTGAAATAGGCAACTTCGGTATTAAATGTGTACGTACCAATTTCTAGCAAATCAATCACCTTCCAGAGCAAGACTGAAGGCCGTCGTCAGTTTCAGAATATCTTTATTCGCTTTAACAAGCCGACGGGTCAATTCTCCCGCTATGTTTCTGAAGATTATCGACCCGATCTGCGGATCTTTATCACAAATTGCCAGTAAATCTTTTTTCTCGATAACAGCCAGTCTGCAAGGTTTAAGGGATTCTATTGAAGCGGAACGTTCAGGTACTTCCTGGAAAAGTGCCATTTCACCAAAAAAGGCATGGTCATCACCGGTCAAACGCAGCAAAGATTTAGCCTGGTGCTCACGGTCATTTCCCCAGATCGGCAGCATGAGCCGTTTGGAAATTTCAACTTCACCGTCAATCAGAATAAAGACGGTATCCTCCCGGGCACCTTCATCGGTTATTTTCTGCCCGGCATTAACCTTCATTAATTTCATGCTTTGTATCATTTTTTTAATCTGATCGACGGTCAGACCATCGAAGAGGGAAACGGATTTAAGGAAGTCCAGATAGGTGTACAGTGTTTGCGCAGCCATATATTGTTCACTCCCCGTTACTGATAATTATCACAAAATCTTTCTTATCGATGATCGTATCCGCCGGGGGATTGATTTTGATGTTAATGCGGTTTTTATCGCCAATGCCGAGCCCTGCCTGCTCGAATTTCTGTTTGATGAACTGATCTAAATATGAATAATCGTCGCTAAGCAGATCAGACAGATTAACACCTTCCTGCTCTCTTCCGATACCGATGCAGATTGAATGATTTTTTTCGATTTCCTGCCGAAGTTCCTGATAATTGTGTCCATGTAGATGAGTTGGAATAGCCCGCCGGCGGAATTGGAATGAGGATCCCTCCGCAAACAGCTGATCCACTGTCTCCGGGATACCAGGCGCAAGCACATGTGCCGCAAGCAGATAACCCGCATAAAAATCGCTTACCAGGACATGGTCGGCACGCGCCTTACGGATGTGCGAGAGATTTTCCCGGTCAAGAATATGCGGGTAAACTTTTACCTGCGTATTGAGCGATTTGATGGATAACGTCGCAAGTATTGTCCGTTCGTCGCTTCTTGCACCCAAACCGGCGCTGACGTCGGGCAAAATTATGGCCGATTTTGCACGCTTAACATTTGCACGCAACAATACCGCCTCTTTGGTAAAATCACCCCGTACATATTTGATGTTAAGATTGGGAAAATGATTAATGATATCGGCAACGGTCTCCTCATTCAGTTGATTGATCATGACAATTGAGGAAGCATTTTTGTAGTTACGATGTAATGTCGATAACATCTGCTCCCCATTATAGTTCCACCCACACAGCAACAGATGATCGGTTAGTTTGATCTCTTCCAAGCCTTGTCCCTCTTTTATTTTACGTGTGATGAAGATTGACGATATCGTCGCGGTGAATACCGATACCAGAGCCACACCGACAAACATGATCATGATTCCTATCACACGCCCGCCGGTGGAAACTGGAACTTTATCCCCATAACCGACCGTTGTCATGGTAACAACGGCCCACCAGATGCCATCTCCGAGAGCCTCGAACTGGTTGTTCAAGTCACCCTCGAAGAAACTTATCAATAAAGCACCCGTAAAAACGACTGCAGCGATTCCTGAGAATACACGGAAGAGCGGGTGACGGACAATATCTTGAAACCCTCTTGACATGGCATTAAGACCGGTAATTTAAAGGTTTAATGTATCAAAAAGACCGGGAGATGTCAATATAAGTTACTATTATTTCATGTAGTTAGGATAAGAGGCAAAGCAGCCCCTGCCTGCAGAAATTCGGATGGTTTAAAAAGTCCGGATAAAAATGAAAGACCTGATATCTGGATAATGTGTGACAGAGAAGCGAAGCATCACCATGGCAGAGCCATGGATGCAAACCTTGCTCAAAAGGGGTAATTATACCCATCAGCTATTAACCTTTGGTCTTCAATTCATTTATCGCGTAAATTATTAAATGTCCGGTTTAATGTTGAACACATTTATTTCAGATAGTCGGGAATCTTATTTACCTTTACTGGCCCTCCCCAGTCTCGCCGGTGGCGATCCTTTCCCCTCTGTCATTAGGGAGGGGCCGATGGGGTGGGGCAGTCCCGGGTTTATAAAATCAGGTCGATTTGTCTTCATATGGCTCAGGAACGCATTGTCCAAAAGTTAAGGTACACGGTATTTTCATTTAACTGGACACTAATGATGTAAATTATTAGCCGAATTTATATATCAAAAATCGGAGGTTGGCCAATGGATTTAGAACTAAAGGACCGGGTTGCGGTTATACTGGCTGCCAGTAAAGGTTTGGGTAAGGCATGCGCCGAATCACTCGCGGCTGAAGGCTGCCGGCTGGCAATATGTTCCCGAAACCGTGCACAACTGGAACAAACCGCCGGGGAAATAAAAGGATTAACCGGAGCCGAGGTGATTACCGGGATTGTTGACGTCGGCAATGGTCCAGAAATCGTACAATTTTTCGATGCTGTTTTGGCACGCTGGGGCCGAATCGATATACTTGTCAATAATGCCGGCGGGCCACCGGTAAAATCATTTGAGGAAACCGATGATGATGAATGGCACCGGTATTTTAATATTACGTTTATGAGTGTGGTACGGGCTGTCCGGTCCGCTCTGCCGGCAATGAAAGAAAGAGGTTTTGGCCGGATCATAAACATTACATCCGTATCGGTCAAGGAACCGATAGCAGATTTGGTTTATTCGAACGCACTGAGGCTGGCCGTTGTCGGCCTGGCGAAGTCATTAGCCAATGAACTGGGCCCGTCAGGGATAACGGTGCATAATGTCGCCCCCGGCTTTTACAGAACAGAGGGATTGGAGCGAGTCGTGCGAAGACGTATCGATAAGGGTGAACAGCGGGAGCAGATTTTCCGCAAGTGGGAGCAAAGTATCCCCTTAAGAAAAATTGGCGATCCGCAAGAACTCGCAGCATTAGTGACCTTTCTTGCCTCAGGTAAATCCGGATATATGACAGGTACAACCATTCAGGTCGATGGCGGGAGGATTGGAACTGTGATGTGATCCGTTTTGCAAAATTGCTTGACTTTCGCGGGTATAACTTCTAATTTGAATTTCCGTGATGTATTATTTACAGGTATAAATATATGAAATTAAATATTTTAGCAGGACTATTTCTGGCGCTGGCTGCCGTACATGCGCAGGAAAAAATTGTTCATCAGATTACCATTGATGGCGTTATTAATCCGGTTTCAACCGAGTTCATTCTTGATGCAATCGACAATGCTGAAAGTTCCGGTGCTGAATTACTCGTTATTCAGCTGGATACCCCGGGTGGACTCATGAAATCCATGCATGAAATTGTCAAGAAAATACTTGCTGCAGATGTTCCGGTGGCTGTTTTTGTCGGTCCTTCTGGATCACGTGCAGGCTCGGCAGGTGTATTCATCACCCTGGCTGCGCATATCGCCGCTATGGCTCCCGGTACCAACATCGGTTCCGCCCACCCGGTTACGATCACCGGTGAGCAGGATACCTCGCAGGTAATGATGGAAAAGGTGGTCAATGATGCGGTCGCCAGTATCAGGTCCGTATCAGAAAAACGAGGTCGTAACGCTGATTGGGCGGAGAAGGCGGTAAGAGAGAGCGCCAATATCACTGAGCGTGAAGCGCTTGAACAAAATGTGATCGAGTATGTGGTTCCGACAGTCGACAGCCTGTTATCAGTTATTGATGGCATGGAGATCGAAGTACTCAGCGGGAAAAAAACTCTGGCAACAGCGAACGCGCGCATTGTGATTTTCGATATGAGTTTTCGTCAACGATTTCTTGATATTCTAAGTGATCCGAATATTTTGTATATTTTATTTTTACTTGGAATATCGGGGCTGGCTCTGGAGTTGTACAATCCCGGCGCAATCCTTCCTGGTGTGGTCGGAGGTATCTGCATGATCCTGTTCTTGTTTTCGGTGCAGACCATTCCGGTGAATTATGCGGGTGTGCTGCTGATAATTTTTGCCGCCGTTTTATTTCTGCTGGAGATAAAAATTCCCAGTTACGGTATTCTAAGCATTGGCGGGATTATATCACTGATTGTCGGTTCAATTATGTTGATTGACAGTCCGCTGCCTTTCCTGCAGATCAGCTGGAAGGTTATTCTCGGTGCCACAATTACTTTTTCGGCGTTCTTTATATTTGCCATCGGCCTGGCCATCAGGACCTATCGCAAAAAGCCCACTACCGGCAAAGAAGGTCTGATCGGTGAAGAAGGTCTTGTGATAGAAGATCTGAATCCGGAGGGGGTGGTTGAAGTGCATGGGGAAATCTGGAAGGCGGTTGCGGAGAAAAAACTGAAAAAAGGGCAGAGGATCATAATCACCGAAGTTGACAGATCACATCTTAAATTACATGTGAAGTCCATTAAATAAACGGAGGTATCAAATGCCTTTCATTGCAAGTATCGTTATCGTTGTTGTTATAATTATTGCCGCCGCGATCAGGATCCTGCGTGAATACGAACGCGGTGTCATTTTCCGTTTGGGTAGATTGGTCGGGGCAAAAGGACCGGGATTGATTATTTTGATTCCCTTCATCGATAAAATGGTAAAAATGTCATTGAGAACCGTCGTTATGGATGTCCCTCCGCAGGATGTAATTACCAAAGATAATGTATCTGTACAGGTAAATGCGGTGATATATTTTCGGGTGATCAATCCTGAGAAAGCGGTGGTGGAAGTAGAGAATTATCTGTTTGCCACCTCCCAGCTTGCTCAAACGACCTTGAGAAGTATAGCCGGTCAGATAGAACTGGATGATTTGCTCAGCGAGCGTGATAAAATCAATCATGAATTGCAGAAAATTATCGATAAGCAATCAGATCCCTGGGGGGTGAAAGTATCCCTGGTTGAAGTCAAGCATATCGATCTTCCACTCGAAATGAAGCGTGCCATGGCTAAACAGGCCGAAGCGGAACGTGAACGTCGTGCCAAGATTATCAATGCAGAAGGGGAATTCCAGGCTGCACAGCGCTTAAAGGAAGCGGCAGCTATTATCGAGAAGTATCCGGTTGCGCTGCAATTACGCTACCTGCAGACGCTGCGCGAAGTGTCGGCCGAGAATAATTCTACAACTCTTTTTCCTGTACCCATTGACCTGTTCAAACCGTTTTTGAAATTTTTCGAGAAGGATAAGCAAGATTGATTAGCAAATTAGCAGCTCTTTTACTTGTTTTCTGCATAACTGGTTCTGCACAGATCCTTCGCGGTCCGATGACTTTAAATCCGGAACAGGAAACCTGGTTGAACGGTGACTTGCAGAAGACCGCAAACCTCCTGCATACCCGCGCGGCACGCCCGGATGCCAATGAAGTCCTCCTTTATAATACCGGTTATATCCATTATCTGATGGGGGAAGACAATGAGGCATTGAATTATTTCCAGAAAGCCCTCGACAAGAATCCGGATTATCCCTATGCTTATCTGAAAATGGCTGAGATCTATGAAAAAACAGGGAATATCCTGGGTGCTCTGATGCATATCAAAAGAGTATCGGATAACCATGGCGATGATTATGAGGTTATGCTGGCACTGGCACGGATGTATGTGTTAAATGGGAAAAAAGTTGAAGCAGAAAGATTATATCAGGACCTGATCAGTAATTTTGACGAAAAGATCGAGCCGCGTATAGCGCTTGCTGCTATCTATCGCCGGGCAAAGAAGTTTGAGGAAGCTCAAAAGATCCTGGAAGAAAATATGAAAATCTATCCGGAGGATATTCTCTTAAAAGAGAAGGCCCGGCTTTATCTTGCCATGGGCCGGAAAGATAAAGCAGCAAAATATCTCTTAGACATGTGTGATGATTATCCGTTTAATGAAGAAATTCAGCAATATCGTGATTCACTGCAAACAATCTACGGTGTTGCATATACACCGAAAAACTACGATCCGCCTGTATACAGGTACCGAATCAATCCACAAGAACGGCTGGACTATGTAGTTAAATATGGTTTTGTTACCCTCGGATGGCTGAATGTCAGAATGCTTGATGCCCAAATCTTAAACGGACGCAAGGTTTATCCGATACGATTTTTCGTGAATTCAAATCCGGCCTTTGGCATGATCATTGAACTACATGCCCTGTATGAAGCGTATATTGATGCCCAATCCATGAATACGATTCGTTCCCGTGCCTATACCCAGGGCGATGGCAGGTATCTGGCGCGTGAATATAATTTTCTGTATGATGAGGGTATATTTAGGGCCAGAATTATATATACCGACGGACGTTTTGAAAAATTGGAAAAACCACTTCCGTCATCGGCACAAGATGGGGTATCGATGCTTTATTATGCCCGGGGCGTGGTATCTAATAAGACAGGCGGCACGACGACCGTTGTCATAGACGAGGAGTACAAATTCGGACATATTAAATATCTGAATGAGACAGAATCACTTGAGATCAATGATCAGGATGTTGAGGCGGTGAAAATCTTTGCCCGGGCTGAATTTAAAGGTGTCGCGGGAATGAATGGCGATGCCTGGGGTTGGTTGTCGTCCGATCCGCAGCATATACCGCTCAGAGGTAAAGTATCAATTATCGTTGGCTCAATCACCTTGGATGTTGATGAGGATGCAGAAGACAATGTCATTGACGGAAAAGAATAAAATGCAGATGAAACACCCAAACCTGTCCAACAGCAGTATCTTGGTCACCTTCCTGAGTTTGGTCTTCATGACCGGTTGCAGCATGGATAAATTCATAATCCGTCAGACCGGAACATTGCTGGATTATGGTGTGATCTCCTTATATGAGGAAAGCGATTTAATAATCGCTGAGCGCGCACTGGGGTCAAATATTAAATTACTTGAGGGGATGCTCAAAGGCGACCCTGATAACAAGGATCTGAGATTGCTCGCAAGTCAGGCATTTGCCGGATATGCGCTGGGTTTCGCTGAGGATGACGATCCTTTGAGGGCAAAAAAGTTGTACCTGCGCGGCCGTGATCACGGTATATATATGCTGCGCCAGAATGAACTATTTGCCGAAAATGAATCAAAAAAACTCGATCAATTTCAGGCTGCGGTTGACCAGATGGATGAAGATGATATGGATGCCCTCTTCTGGACAGCCTTTTCCTGGGCTGGCTGGATCAATCTTTCGTTGGATGATCCGCAGGCATTTATCGATTTACCCAAAGTGCAGGTTATGATGGAACGTGTGATGGAGCTCGATGAAACCTATTTTCTCGGTGCTCCGCACCTGTTTTTCGGTTCCCTCTGGGGCCTCAAGCCACGGATGCTTGGTGGGGATCCCGAAAAGGCAAAGGAGCATTTTGAAAAAAATCTTGCTATTACCAAAGGCAAATTTTTACTTACCTATATTTATTATGCCCGCTTTTATGCTGCAAAGGTCCTGGATGAAGATCTGTATGACGAGCTGCTCCGAAAGGTTGAGGAAACGCCGGCGGATGTACTGCCGGATTATCAGTTACTCAATGTTATTGCCAAAGGAAAAGCCACACGATTAAAAGCACAACGCGATGAAATTTTTTAAGTGAACTTTTTATCCACAATCCGATTAAAGGTAGACATGTAGTCAATCCGTGGAGGTATTATATGATACGATTTACAGCTGTAATTTTTGCCCTTGTTCTTATGGTTGTTGTAAGTGCTGCCAATACCAAGATAAAATTTGCCACCCTTGCTCCCGAAGGTTCCACCTGGATGAATATTATGGATGAATTTTCAAATGCGGTTAAAGATGCCACTGCGGGTGATGTGGAATTTCGGATATATCCCGGGGGGGTGGCAGGTGACGAATTAAATGTGTTGCGCAAAATCCGTGTCGGTCAGCTTCACAGCGGAGGATTCACCGGTGTTGGCCTGGGTGAAATACTACCTGAAGTCCGGATACTCGATTCACCCTTCCTGTTTCGCTCAAAAGAAGAGATCGATCACATATCAGGTCAATTGTTTGATTACTTTGCTGCAAAATTTGAGGACAAGGGATTTATCCTGCTGGGCTGGGCCGAAGTCGGGTTCGTTTATACCTTTACGGATAAAGCCATCAATGATATATCCGATATGAAAGGGGTTAAAATGTGGATGTGGGAAGGTGATCCGGTTGCCGAGGCGACATTCAAGTCATTCGGTATAAGTCCAATACCGTTATCTATCTCGGATGTGCTCACTTCCCTGCAGACAAAACTGATCGATGGCATCTATGTTTCACCGCTGGCGTGTGTCGCATTGCAGTGGCATACCAAGGTTAACTACATGCTGGATCTGCCGCTGGCCAACTCCAACGGCGCGATATTACTGGATAAACGGCAATACAATAAGCTCAGCCCCGAACATCAAACCATGCTGCGGGAACTTTCCCTCCAGTATCTCAGTAAATTGACCCGCATGAGCCGCGAAGATAATGAAAAATCCTTGAAACTTATCAGAGAAACGGGAATTAAATTCACTGAAATTGCCGATAAAAAGCAAATTGATGCGTTTTATGTTTCCGGGCGACAAGCCCGCCGATCGCTTGTCGGGAAATTATATGACGAGCAGTTGCTCAATCGGGTTGAAAATTCGCTGGAGAATTTCAGACAAAATAAAGCCGCCGGCGGGCAATAGCTGTTTTGCCTTTTAGGATAAAAATTCGTATCATTCACGCCAATGAAAATCCTTGATACGCTGAATACATGGATTGCCCGTGTTGAAACGGTCATGATCGTAATAATCCTGTCGGTCATGATATTCCTGGCATTTTTACAGGTTCTGCTGCGAAATTTTTTCGATCAGGGTTTGCTATGGGGTGATATTCTGCTCAGACACCTGGTCCTCTGGGTGGGATTCATCGGGGCATCCCTGGCAACCCGGGATGAAAAACACATCAGTATCGATCTGTTCGGTCGCTTTGTGCATGGGAACAGCAAGCATATTATTCATCTGATAACCAACCTTTTTGCGGTATTCGTCAGTTATCTGTTAACGGATGCATCATGGTATTTCGTTATGGATGAAAAAATGGCGGGTACAACCATCTTTAGTGACATCCCTGTATGGTATTTCCAGATAATCATCCCGGTGGGTTTCGGGCTGATCACACTGCGCTTTTTGCTGCTGGCGATAAAAAACATCCGCAATTTAATCTTCCATAAGCGGGATGCCTGAATATGGAAATACTGATATTTGGCATTTTGCTGCTTGCCCTGGCTCTTTTCGGAACAGGCCTCTTTATCATTATTGCTGCCATTGCCATTCTAGCTTTCTACTTTGCGGATATCCATGCTTCGGCTGTTATAATTGATCTTTATCGACTGGCCAGCCAGCCGATAATTCTGGCCATACCGTTGTTCACATTTGCCGGCTATCTTCTGGCAGAGAGTAATACCCCGCAAAGACTGGTAGGATTGTCACGCGCATTTTTCGGTTGGCTGCCCGGTGGACTTGGCGTCGTTATTTTGGTCTCCTGTGCGATCTTTACCGCTTTTACCGGTGCTTCCGGCGTTACAATCATCGCGCTCGGCGGGCTGCTATATCCGGTTCTGCAAGAGGAAAAATACCCGGAAAAATTCAATCTCGGAATATTAACCGCCTCTGGAAACCTGGGTTTGTTATTTCCGCCCAGTCTACCGATTATTCTTTATGGTCTGGTCGCGGAAACGAGTATTGATCAGTTATTTGTCGCAGGAATCGTACCAGGCATTATCATGGTATTTTTGATGTCTGTCTATAGTGTTGGCAGCATGCGCAAGGTGCATACCAGACGCGAACCATTCCTCTGGAGTAAGGCATGGAAAGCCACACGCGAAGCCGCCTGGGAAATCCCGCTGCCGTTCATAATTCTGGGGGGGATTTATACCGGATTATTCACCGCAACCGAGGCTGCTGCTGTTACGGCATTTTATGTTTTGATCGTTGAAGTCTTTATCTATAAAGATGTAAGCCTCACCAAGGAATTGCCGCAGGTAATGCGGGACAGCATGATACTGGTCGGTGGAATTCTGGTTATTCTGGCAGCGGCTATGGGATTGGCGAATTATATGATCGACGCGGAAATTCCGATGCAGATTCTGGAGTGGATGAAAAATTTTATTACCTCGAAGTTTGCTTTTCTGCTGGTGCTGAATGTCTTTCTGCTGGTGGTGGGAGCTCTTATGGATATCTATTCGGCAATTCTGGTAGTGGTACCCTTGATTGTGCCGATTGCAGCAAATTTTGGTGTGGATCCCGTACACCTTGGTATTATATTTCTGGCAAATCTGGGCATCGGATATTCCACACCGCCGGTAGGCATGAATTTGTTTATTGCCTCCTTCAGATTCGAAAAACCAATTCTGAAGTTATATGTGGCGACCATACCGTTTCTTATTATCCTGCTTATTGCTCTGGCGTTGATTACATATATTCCTGATTTGAGTCTCTGGCTGGTCGATGTATTTGGGGTCTGATTAATTACCCGACATTCGTTTTTCTTTTAACAATATATAATCACCCAGGATATGAGCCCCTTCGGTAAGAAACAGATCTTCATCATTCTCATTTTCAGTTGTTTCTTCAGACATTTCTTCATCTAAATCCGCTGAATCGTCCTTGTGCTTGTTCTGTTCTGCACGGCGTTTTTCTTCGTTGAGGGAAACTAATTTCTTATTCCGATCTTCAGAGAAATTTTCAATATCAGCGAGCAGATCGAGATATCCCTTATCATCCCGCAGCCTCAAATCATGTCGTAATTCAAGATCACTGAGATAATCATTGATATATCCGGTAGTCTGGTAATTTACCGGATCGATCCGGTCCCACAACAGGGCATTCTTGGTGGTGCTTTCACCAATATCCATAAAGGTTAGCCGCGAAGGAAAAGTAATATCCGGCAGCACGCCGACATGCTGGGTACTGCCGCCGTTTATACGGTAAAACTTGGCCACCGTTAATTTGATCTGACCAAGTCTGGTATCCGGACTTTTAATGAAGCGGTTCAGGTCGATGGCATTCTGCACTGTCCCTTTCCCAAATGTCTGAGTGCCGATTATGATACCGCGGTCATAGTCCTGAATGGCTGCGGCAAAAATTTCAGAGGCTGAAGCGCTCAGCCGGTCTACCAGAACCGCCAGTGGCCCGTTATATACCAAGTCCGGATCGTCATCCTGTTCAACATCCACTTTTCCGCTGCTAGAACGCACCTGGACAACCGGCCCCCGGTCGATAAATAAACCGGTAAGATCGACCGCCTCGTTCAGAAATCCTCCCCCGTTGTGCCGCAAATCAATAATCAAACCATCCATTTTGGCCAGATCGAAATTCTGAATCAGTCGCCGTACATCCGCGGTGGTGCTTTTATATTCAGTAAGACCGGAACGACGTCCGTCGAAATCTGAATAAAACGTGGGTATTTTAATAACGCCGAAAGTAAACGGTTGTCCCTCATGGATGATATCAAGTGTGTCACTCTTCGCCGATTGATCTTCGATATTCACCTTATCACGCAAGATAGATATGGTATCCGGTGGTGATTCAACCGGCAAGCCGGCCCTGAGCAGCTGCAGGCGAACCAGGGTATTCTTTCTGCCGCGGATCAATTGCACGACATCATCTATGCGCCACCCGACCACATCTACCATATCGCCGTCATCACCCTGTGAAACACCGATGATTTTATCATTTACAAATAACGCTTTTCCTTTCTCCGCCGGGCCCCCGGGAATGATCTCGGCCACTACGGTATATTCATTTACCATACGTAGCCGGGCACCGATCCCTTCAAAAGACTGGCTCATGGCAATTTTGAAGTTATCAAACGATTTTGGTGAAAAATAGTTGGTATGCGGATCAAAACATCCGGCAAAAGTATCCATAAAAAGTGCGTAAACGTCTTCACTCTGATATTGAGCGACCCTTCTTTTCAGATTATCGTATCGTTTTTTGAGTACATCCACCGTGCCCGCCCAATCCTTACCGGCCAATCTGAGATTTAAGGCTTCATATTTAAGGTATTTGCGCCATAGTTCCTGCTGCTCTGCACGGTCCTTGGGCCAGAGGGCATCCTCGCGGTTTACTTCAATATATTCATCTTTAGTATAGTCAAATTCAATATCGAGATGCTCATGGATATAAACCAGACGCTCACCGAGACGCTTTTCATATACCTTAAATATTTCAAAAGCCGGCTGAATATGACCGACCTTGATATAATCATCCAGTAAGTACCGGTTTTTTTCAAAATTCATAATGTCTGAGGAAAGAAAATATATCCGGTTATAATCCAGGCGGCCCAGAAATTCCTGATAAAGTTCGCTGGAAAGGGAATCATCCAGTTCACGCTGGCGATAGTGATTGGAACCAAGAATATGCGCGACGAGTTGCGTAACCCTTTTATGCTGAGGTTCCGGTTCCAGATCAGGTAATTTGATCACGGTCGAATCCTGTGCGAAAATTGCCAGAACCAGAACATAGACAGAAAAATAGGCCAATACTTGCTTCATAGAATTTCCTTATTGATCAAAAGAATTAATGGAAAACGCGTTATTAGTAAATAGTATTTCTTTAAAGCCCATTGTGTAAAATGTTATAAACACCGGGGCGTTGTCTGGAAAATTTAGATCCAGATAACGCTTCTTTTTAATGTTTCTTATGCTATCGGTTGTAAAAACCTTTTCTTAATTCTTAACTATAAATTTATACGAAATGTTTCAAAAATATAGCTTTATTTACTGAATGGTTTAAAAAATCTTTGAAGTTTCAAATTAAAACCGGAATTGCAGATAAAAAATATTGCCTGAATGAGGTGGCGGTTGTACTTTTGGATAATTCTGAGCTATCCTTTTTGAATAAAGATATAAGCAATTTGTATAATAAAACAAATATATCACTTTAAACCGGAGAAAAATTATTATGAGCAATAACGAAGATCAGAAGGTGCCGGCACCTGGAACAGAGGTTATTTCGACCGACAAGGAAGGCAATATGTGGGCAATGTTCTGTCACATCAGTGCGATCGTCGGTTTTGTAATTCCATTCGGAAATATTGTCGCACCCCTTGTTTTATGGGCGTTAAAAAAAGATGAATTTGAAATTGTTAATGTGCATGGTAAAGAAGCGATCAATTTTCAGATCAGTATCACCATCTATGTCCTGATATCAATATTATTGATTTTTGTCATAATTGGAATACCGCTACTGATCGCATTAGGTATTTTTGAATTAATTGCCATTATCATTGCCGCGGTTAAGGCAAACGAGGGTAAGTTGTTTCGCTACCCCCTGGCGATCCAATTCCTGAGCTGATAATATGTCCTGAATATCTGATTTAAAGGGGATACTTTATGACAGTTTCCCCTTTTCTTTAATATATGCTCATTGTCCGAAAAATTTTCTTTGTGATCCGGAGCCGTCTTAAAATAAATGCGGATATTGCAGTGAATAACCTGAATAACTCCCGGAAAATTCCAGCCGGAATACACCTGGCAAACAGATGTATTTGCATAATTTTAATCGAATATATGATACTTTACCACCGCCCTGTTGAAAGCAATACTTATATTTTTATTTAAGTGATACAAGTCCGATTTAACTGTATGAAAGCAACATATTCGATCAGTTGAACCTTTGACGGTCAGGATGGGGGAACCAAACGCTGATTATTAATAACCGTGATTGATCCCGCTTGCCAAGTCTCCTTTATTGACGGAATGTGTTCAGATGTTAATCACTGAGTCGGCGGATCGGTAAAAAAGAATTTTTCAATTTCAGGAATTAAAGGCATGCCGATCCCGGATGACGGATAAGTGCTATTTTTTATGCTCTATAAAATCATTTAACTTATTTTCAGGAACAGTCAAGTGGAATAATATACGTCACAGGTATCAGCCTCAAATATCTTTATTCTGCAATCATGCCGATTATAAGAACGGGGAAAAGTCCTGAATTTAGAGCGGGCAGTGGGGCAACAACAAAAACTTCTGAATCGACCTTCCCGGAGACGAACGGTAAAATCCGGTCCGTATATAATTTGCGATTCTGATAGACAGTGATCAGGATGATAACGGGTAAAAAGCATAAACGTATATTTACATGAAATATTTACCGGCATGAGGTTCTTATATTCAACAGGAATGATCATCAGTGGATTTTCTGAGATTCCGGGCAGTGATAAAAATTTTTAAATTAAATGTAATCAATTAATGGTTTTAATACGTCTAAAGCTATGAGTATTGATCCTGATCTGAAAATTGTGCGGCAGGCTAAACTGGGAAAACGTAGCGCTTTCAGCAAATTGATCGATAAATATCAGGATCGGGTACTTGCCATGGCCTATGACTACATCGGTAATTATGATGATGCGCGCGATATCGCACAAAATGTTTTTATGCGTGTTTTTAATAAGCTCGATGGATTTGAGGAAAAGGCACGATTCTCATCATGGTTATACCGGATAGTGGTCAATCAATGTCTTGATGTACTAAGAAAAGATGAGCGGAAGCAAATATCGCTTGAAAAGGTAAAACGTAAATTGGAGAATCTGACGCCCGATCAGCCGAAACTGGAAACGATCGATCTTTATGGCGCGGATCTTAGTGAACTGCAGCACACCGCTCTGATCTTAAGATACTATCAGGATCTGACTATACCTGAAATCGCGGATATAATGGAATGTTCGGAGTCAACCGTTAGAACTCACCTGTACCGTGCGGTCAGGAAACTGCGCATGTTTATGGAATAACCGTAATGAGTGAATGTCCATACCAAAAATACTATAGCGAGTATATGAAAGGTGATCTTCCTGCGGATATAGATATTGCTTTCCATCAACATCTGCCAGAATGTCAGATCTGTGCACGGGAGATTGAACTATTCTATAACATGAGCAGACCGTTGCAGATTCGTCACAGACCCAAGCCTGATCGTGGATTAATTACGGCCTATCATCAGTATTTAACAGATATGGCAGGTTCCGGCAGAGATTCCGGATTTATTACCCATGTCATCCGTGAATTAATCTTCACGCATTCACGCTGGCTCAGGCTGGCGGAGGTCCTTTCATTACTTTGCATTGGGATTCTGATCGGCTGGATCTTCTTTTATAATGATGAACCTCAGGTATCCAGAGGCAGCGCTGAGACCGGCTACTATGGCAAACCGATTTCCAAACAAGATATGGAATATCTCAATTACTATTTCCTGGCCTCAGAGATGATGCTGCTGGAAATGGCAAATGGAGATATGGTTGAGGATGAATTTTTTCTTGAAAAGGAGACCGCCCAGAAGTTATTAATCAAGACGTTCATCGTACATGAAGTCGCCCTGAAACTGAATGATCCGAAAATATTGCGGTTTCTTACGCGCATGGAACTGATCCTTTACGAATTATCAAATACGGAACAGGATCAACTTGCAGAGACTATTTCGTCCGTGCGGTTCATTATCGATGAAGCGCAGCTGCTGGTCGAAGTCCGCGAACTACGACAGCTGCTGATAAATTCGGGAACACCTGAAACAATGCCCGGTTAAACTGATACAGGAGGAATTAATGCCACAGAAATTGATACGATTATTTCCGATTATATTAATTATAGTCTACGTAATTACCCTGGCCGCGGATGATGAGCGGGACATGTTTCTCGATGCGAAAAAGAAATGTCTTACGCAGGAGTGGAGAGAAGCCATAAATTTAATGGAGGAATTTCTCGAAAAATATCCAGGCAGCCGACATGCCGACGATGCAAAATTCTGGATTGGTTACTGCCAGGAAAAAATTCCCGGCAGGCTGGGTGATGCATTTTTTACATATGAAGCTCTGGTCAGAGGATTCCCGGAATCACCCTGGGTCAATGATGCGCTGGTACATCAGATTGGTCTGGCAGAACAATTTGTCCGGGATGGCAAAGAACAATATCGCAGGTTTTTAAGTGAGCAGCTGCAGTCAGCGCAATCCGATATAAGCAACCGGGCCGCCATTTCTCTGGGAAAAATCGGTGATCCGCAGGTGCTGCCCATGTTGGAAAAAATGAAAAATGACGCGGATCTTGGGCCGATGGCTGTTAGGTTGAGTGAAATCCTTAAACAATTGCCTGCGGAAGAAAAGCAACCTGCTGATACCAGTGAACGGGATCTGCGACTGGTCTATAAACGTGATCTGGAAAAGCTTTCAAAACCTGTGAAGCCGGAGGAACCACCAGAAAGAGAAGGGATTTTGTGGTTCAACACCCAGCGTTATGAACAATATCGATCGATGCTGCGCAAGGATAATGACTGGTCGAAGCACGAATTAGAGCAGTTTGCGATGTGGCACATTTTGGACGGGGACAAATTTGAAGAATACCGGCATCTGACCAATGAGTTCGACCGGAAAGAATGGCGGCGTAAATTCTGGAAGGCTCTGGATCCGACCCCAACGACCGAAGTGAATGAGCTGAAAGAAGAATTCGATCGTCGCGTTACCTATTCCCGTGCGCACTTTTCCGATTACTTGAATTATACCAATTTTCGTTATCTGCCCGACCAGCATCTGCGGGAACGATGGTATCATGCACCATGGGA